>JAEEGJ010025703.1_pt1 | contig 12031 bp, 3 predicted proteins | sample 8958761 | NCBI WGS metagenome assembly JAEEGJ01 (sample SAMN16246546, study PRJNA631951) | gut metagenome | biome: gut microbiome; feature: rumen; material: RS-attached | host: Bos | place: Iran: Karaj | collected 2018-10 | reverse complement strand
GTTGACTGGGATCTGCCGCAGGCAGTGAACGTGACGGGCAACGACCCGATCTATGTGGTTTGGACGGCCAACACGACCGTGAGCAGCTGGCCTGCTGGTTGCTGCGGCGACCTGAACGACTACGGCACATGGTGGGATGGTGGCAATGGTTGGGAGCACCTGACCTACGGCACCTGGACCATGAGACATTGGTTCACCAACCGTAGCGGTCGCAGCGTGGCTGTGATGGCTTCTGACGAAGCTCCTGTCGCCGTTGCTGAAAGCAACATTTCCAGCAAGCTCCGCACCTATGAGAAGGGCGAAGAGAGCGGTGCTATCTGCGCCAACCCGAACGCCGTGAAGGGCGCCGCCCTTGAGAGCGGCAGCACCCGCGAGCTTGCCTATTACCGCGTCTATCGTACCGACTGCTACAACGACGGTCCTTACACCGAGGAGAACACCCTGCTGCTGGCCAGTGAGGTGACCGACACCGTCTACATCGACGTCGATTGGCCGGATGCCGCTCCTGGCATCTACAAGTGGGGCGTTGGCTGCGTCTATAGCGGCAACCGTGGCGAGCTCTATGAGAGCCCGATCACCTGGACTGCTCCGACCATCGTGAGAGACGTGACCGCCGACAACAGCGGCGCTGCTCCTGTCTATGACAACGGTGTGCGTGCTCCTTGGGATCTGCTGAACAGCTTCAGCTGCACCAGCGGCTACCAGTACGGCGTTGCCACCGACGGCAACTACATCTACACCTGCTCGTGGTCTTCCAGCTCAAGCTCGCAGTTCTATAAGTACACGATGGACGGCACCTTCGTTGAGGAGTTCAACGTGAGCGGCAGCGGCCAAATCCGTGACCTGACCTACGACGGCCAGTACTTCTACGGCGTGGCCAACAGCGCTACGATCTACTGCCTTGACCTTGCCAACCACACCTTGATTGGCACGATTTCCAGCGCCTACGGCACGATGCGTTGCTGCGGCTACGACCCGCAACGTGACGGTTTCTGGGTGGTCGGCAACTGGAGCGGTAACCTGACGCTCGTCAACCGCCAAGGCGCTATTGTGACCACCGGTCCCGCTCCGAGCAGCGCTTCCGGCGTGGCCTACTACAAGGATGCCGACGACGTCGAGCATGTCTATTGCTTCGACAACAGCACCAACCTGATTTACGACTACGACATTGCCAGCAACACGATGGGTAGTTCCGTGTTCAACTTCTCCAACGTTCCTGGTTACGCCAGCGGTAGCAGCGGTGGTTGCCATATCGCCAACTACGGCGACAAGATGGCCTTCTACGGCGACCTGCAGCAGAGCCCGAACCTCATTGGTATCTACGAGTTGAGAGATGCCGACAACGGCGGTGGCGGCGGCCAAGGCGGCGGCAACAGCCCGATCCAGGAGGAGCGCGAGAGCGAGATTGTCTGGTCGAACTGCCTCGAGAAGGACATGATGCTTGACTCTGCAGCCGTGACCGTCACGGTGTTGCTGAACAGTGCCGACAGCCCGGAGGGCGTGGAAGTGAGCTTCGAGAACTACAACGAGCTCGAGCAGCAGCTCTATCCGATGGGTTCGGTCGTGCTTGACGAGTCGGGCTACTATGCATTCCCCGAGTTCCGCAAGGGCGAATACAAAGTCACTGTTGAGTTCGACGGTTACGAGACCATCATTGACAGCGTGAGCATTTGGGATCCCACCGACCTGCGCTATGTGATGATTGAGATCATCTACGGCGCGAGCAACCTGTACGTGAGCCGTACCGGCTGGGCGATGTGGGAAGGCCATGGTGCTATCGGCGGCGGTGGCGGCGGCCAAGGCGGCAGCGGTGACACCTTCAGCGAGGGCTTCGAGAGCGGTCTGCCAGCTGGCTGGACCGTGGTCGACGCCAACAATGACGGTTACACCTGGTGCCTGACGAGTGCCATCCCGAGCACTTGGACGTACTACAGCAGCCTGACGCTCGACTGGTACCGCACCGGCACGAACGCCATCTGCAGCGGTTCTTACATCAACGGCGTGGGCGCTCTTACACCTAACGAGTACCTCATCACCAACCAGGTGAACATCGGCAGCGGTTCGCAGTTCAGCTTCTGGGCTGCCGCAACCGACGCGAGCTATGCGGCCGACCACTTCGGCGTGTTTGTGTCGACGACGGGCACCAACCCGAACGACTTCACGATGATCAACGAGTGGACCTTGACCGCCAAGAACGGTGTCAAGGCAGGCGACCTGCGCGCTTCGCGCGACGGCGACGGCATGAGACTGGGCAGCTGGCACAACTTCAGCGTTGACCTGGGTGCATACGCCGGACAGCAAGTCTACATTGCCATCCGTCACTTCAACTGCAACGACCAGTACATCATGTGCGTTGACGACGTTGAACTGACCAACGGCGCAAAGGACGAGCGTCATCTTGAGTACTACAAGGTGATGTGCGAGAGCATCGACCACGAGCCTATCTACAACGAGAACACGGTTCACCCGTTCTGCCAGTTGAATACCGAAGACCTCGTTGAGGGCGAGCACTACATCTGCAAGGTCGCTGCCATGTATACCACTGGTATGAGCGACTGGATTGAGGCCGAGTGGGAGTACGAGTCATGCGAGCACTACACTCCTGTCGAGGGTCTTGAGGTCACCCCGGAGAATGCCGGCAACCACCTGACCTGGGAGTTCGCAGGCGGCGGCGGTGGCGGCGGCCAAGGCGGCCAGGGCGACACCTTCAGCGTCAACTTCGACGACAGCCAGATGCCTGCTGGTTGGACGACCATCGATGGCGGTAGCCCGGCCGGTTATGGTTGGCAGCTTGCCAGCGTGAAGATCGGCTCCACCGGCTATGGCCACAATGCCTCTGCCGACTGCGTGTTGAGCCAGAGCTATGACAACAGCTATGGTGTTGTCTATCCCGACAACTACCTGATTTCGCCTGCCGTGGCCCTCGGCAGCGGCAGCACGTTCAGCTTCTACGCCTGCGCCCAGGATGCCAACTATGCGGCCGAGCACTTCGGTGTGTTCGTTTCGACGACGGGTACCAACCCGAGCGACTTCCAGATGGTGAACGAGTGGACGATCGGCCAGAAGGGCGAGCGTTACGACGGTCCTCGCGGCCAGCGTGACCAGAGCACCTGGACGCTCTACAGCGTTGACTTGAGTGCTTATGCTGGCAGTGCCCGCTACATCGCCATCCGCCACTTCAACTGCAGCGACCAGTTCTATCTGGACGTTGACGACATTGAGCTGACGAACGGTGCAAAGGGCACACGCGATGTGGTGTTCCAGAACGGCTTCGTGACCGATCCGGGTGCGATGAGCAACGGCGGCGACGCCAGCTGGATCAAGGGCTCGCAGAGCACCTACGGTCCCGGCTGCCAGATGTCGAGCGGCAACAGAGTGGGCGACAGCTTCACTTTGGGCGCAGCCACCACTATCAGCGAGATTGAGGTGTACGGCTACCAGACCGGCAGCAGCACCAACTCGACCTTCACCGGTCTCTATGTGCAGATTTATGACGGCAACCCGATGAGCGGCGGCAACGTCATCTGGGGCGATGCCAACGCCAACATCATGACGGCCACGGCCTTCACGAACTGCTACCGCGGCTCGGACGGCGACGCCACCGGCACGACCCGCCCGATCATGAGCATCACCGCGAGCAACTTGAACATCGAGCTTGCTGCGGGTACCTACTGGCTGGTCTACCAGCTGAACGGCACCGGTTCGAGTGGTCCTTGGGGACAGCCTCACGCCGAGCCCGGCATTGGCAACACCGGCAACGGTATCCAGTGGCTTGGCAGCAACAGCGCTTGGCAGAACTTGAGCGACAGCGGCGCTGGCACGCCTTACGGCATTGCCATGAAGATTACGGGTGCCGGTGGTCAGCAGCCTCCGACGCCTGTTGAAGGTGTCATCGGCTTCATGGTGTTCCGCGATGGCGAGTGGCTGGCCGAGATCCTCGACCCGAACGCCCGCGAGTACACCGACGGCGACGAGTTCGGTGCGCACGAGTACTGCGTCCGCGTGATCTACGACGGCACCGCAGTGCTTCCGAGCAACAACTTCTACTATGCCATGAGCTGCCCGGTCTGCGAAGGCGGTGGTGGCGGTCAGATTACCTGCGATGCTGGCGCCGACATCGGCGTTCGCTACGAGGGCGCTACCGACGAGGTGACGGTCTACTGGGGCGAGCAGATCATCCCGCTTGAGGAATGGCTGTACTACGACGACGGCACGTATGCCACGAGCGTTGGCGCAGGCGGCACGATCTACTGGGGCACCATGTTCCCGGCCGCATCGTTGCAGGGCTACGCCGGCACGAGCCTGACGAAGGTTGCGGTGCATACCTCGTATGCCTGCTCGGCCACGGTGAACATCTACCTTGGCGGCAACACGCCCGGCGGTTCACCTGCTGCGACGCAGACCTTCACGATGGCCGGCGACCAGGAGTTCATGGAGATTACCCTGAACAATCCTGTTGCTGTCGACGGCACGCAGAACCTGTGGATTATCTTCTACCAGAGCGGTGAGACGTATCCCGCCGACGCATGCTCCGACACTGGCGACGCCAACAACCGTTGGGTGAGCTTGGACGGCAGCACATGGTACGACCTTGCCGAGGCCGGTCTGCCCGGCTACGGCTGGATGGTCCGCGGCTTCGTGACGAACCAGGCCAAGGGTGGCGAGATGGTCAGCCTGCCCGAGTTCAAGGGCAATGTCGGCACCGAAATCTCCCACACCGCAGTGGTGAGCAAGCCTGCCGACATGAGCTTCATGAACCGCGACCGTGCGGAGATTGTGAAGTACAACGTGTACCGTTCGACGGACAACGAGACCTACGAGCAAGTGGGTGAGGTTGCCGCAGTTGCGGGCCAGACGTACTACGAGTACACCGAGGCACCCGCCACGGGTCACTACTACTACCAGGTGCGCGCCTACTACGACAACGACTGCGAATCCGAGCCTGCGTTGCGCATCGACGCCCACCAGTACAACTACGTCGAGGTCCAGGTGACCGGTGTCATTGAGAACAATGGCCTGGCCATCTACCCGAACCCGACGAGCGGCAACGTGACGATTGAGGCCAACGGCATGCAGCACATCACGGTTGTGAGCACGCTGGGTCAAGTGGTGTTTGACGCTGATGTTGACACCGACCACTACATCCTGAACATGTCGCAGTATGTTGCAGGCATGTACACGGTGCGTGTGACGACCGAGAGCGGCGTGAGCGTGAACCGCATCACTGTGGTTCGCTAAACGCGACCTGCGGAATTGAATCCGCTAAAAATTGGGCGATTCCCGAAAGGGAGTCGCCCTTTTTTTGGTTTCCCCTATGGGGAATGGAGAGGCTATGGTTAGCGATTATAAATGAAGAATAGCGCGATAGAGTGAGTTATTTTTGAAAAATAGCGCAGTTAAGTGAGTTATTTTTGAGATTTTTTGTATTTTTGCAGTGTCAAAACAACACGAAAATGAAAGACTTGCAACTGATAGAAGAAGCCTTGACGGAACAAAAACAGGAAATACAACGCTATTTGCAGCGGGCGACATGCAACCGCTCGGAAGAAACCTTGGTCAATTTGGAGAGCGAGATGGCGCAAGTAGTGATTGGTGTGCGACGCAGCGGAAAGTCAACCTTGTGCCGAAACGTGTTGCGCGACACCAAGAAGACCTTCGCCTACGTGAACTTCGATGACGAGCGTCTTGCCCTGCTGTCGGGCGACGACTTGAACGAAGTCTTGCGCTTGCTTTACAACATCTACGGCGATTTCGAGTGCCTTTTCATCGATGAGATACAGAACATCCCCGAATGGTATCTGTTTGTCAACCGCCTACTGCGCCAAGGGATGCACATCCTGATTACGGGTAGTAATGCCAAATTGTTGAGTGGTGAGTTGGCCACACACCTCACAGGCCGTCACTCCCAGATTGAGCTTTTCCCATTTTCGTTCCGCGAATGTTGTGCCTACAACAAAGTGGATACTGCGACCCGTACCACCCAAGCCGATGCCTTACGCCATGCCGCTTTCGATGAGTATCTGAAGTCGGGGGGATTCCCTGAAATCGTTAAACGCTCGGCTTCACTGTCGTACATCGACGACTTGATGCAGAGCATCATCTATCGCGACATACGAACTCGTTATAACATCAAATATATGGCCACTTTCAGCCGATTGGCTGCACATCTGCTGAATGTGTGTCCCGTCAAGGTGAATGTCAAGGAATTGCAGGAGCTGTTTCATATCGGATCCTATCAGACGATGGAGAACTACCTCGATTACCTGAAGCAGGCCTACTTAATAATAGGTGTACACAAGTATTCGGCCAAAAGCCGCATGCGCATTCGCGATGAGAAACTGTATGCCGTCGACCCCGCCTTGATGAGCAACCGTCAGGATGCCTTCAGTGGCGAGAACCTTGGCTGGCGATTGGAAACTTTAGTGTTACTTGAATTGCTTCGTCGGCATCGGCCCTATCGACGCGATGTTTATTATTATGACGAAACAGCGGGCGAGGCCGACTTCTTGGTCTGCAAAGGCAACCAGACTTTGGAGATCATTCAAGTTTCGTATGACATCAACAACCCGAAAACCCGAAAACGCGAGTTGAAAGGACTTGACTTGGCGGCCAGGGCGACAGGTTGCAAGAACCTGACCCTTATCACCAACTATCACCAAGAAATTGAGGTGACAGAGAAAGGTTTGCCCGTGAGGTCGGTTTCGGTGGTGGATTGGTTGTTGGAGGACGCTTGAATTTGTCCTGGGGGTCGTCTTGACAGAGGCGATTGCGGGCTTGCTCTCGCCATCCCCTACACGGGAAGGACAATGAGAGAGGAAACTGTCATGGGAGTTGCGTCCCTTCGGGACTGAAGCCTACTGAATATTATCCTATTAGTCCACAAATCGTGGAATTTCAGTCTAAAAATTGGTTGTTTTTGGCCTAATAGGTTTCTTTTATACGCTCATTTTTTACTTTTGCATCTATATTTTATTCCGCCCAATGAAACCTTGGTCTCTTTTCTTGCTACTCATTCTGTTGGTGACAACCAGTTGCCGAAACAGACCGCCTTTGGAGACTTTGTCGACCTCCGTGCCTGCCTTTGCCGAGGTGTACGCCTTGAAGGATTACGCTCCCGATAGCGCCATGCAACTCATGCAAGGCATCGCTGAAACGTTGGACGAGACAGAACTACAACGTCGCTCTCCGTTCCTTTTCAATGAATATCAGGTGCTTAAAACAGAATTGCGTTATAAGACCTATCAGTTTGTTGGAGACGATACCTTGACGTTGAAGGCTTTCGCGTTCTATGACTCTTTGGTTTCTCCTATGCGTGCGAGACGAGACGAGGTGTTGTTTTACCAGTTCACACGCTCCTTATATTATAAGGCAGTGGTCGAATCTCATCAAGGCAAGAAGGCCGAAAGCTATGCCGACTTTTTGAGGGCCTTGGGTGCTATCGACGGACTTGCTGGTCACAGGGATGCTTTTCATTTCAAGAAACCCAATCCCGAATACGAGCATTTCACAGCCTTGATTTACGACCGTTTGGCCGAGTTTTTCTATACTTATGACGAGTGGGACGAAGCCTTGGAGTGTCTTGGCCTGTCAAACGAGTGTTTTGAACTCGAGGGCTGTCCTGAAGGCATTGCCTCTAACTTCGAGTTGATGGGCGATGTCATGCTAGCGCAGGGAGACCGTTATGCCTCGCTTGATTACTACAACAAGTCGGACAGCATCTATGAGCTGTTAGGCAACCACAACCGCTATCTTCAATACAGCAGGATATTCCATGATGCTTTGAAGCTTTACAATGAAGGGAAGAAAGCGGAATGTAACAATGTGTTAAACAGTAGTTTGCAACAATCAAAAGAAGGGGGGCGTTTTGCAAAGCGACTTCATTTCACGATGGGTTACTTCCATTATTTGCAACAGGAGTACGACTCTGCTCTCTATCATTACGAACAGAGCCTGTCTTTGATGCCCAGGCAAACACTGAAGTCGTATTGTCGTATCATTGAGTCAGCCAATGCTTTGGGTGATTCCGTGAAGGCGGCACAATACGGACAGTTGCTCGCCGAACTTTCCATGGAGCGTTTCTACCTGTCGGCGGAGAAATCAAAGATGGTAACCCTCTTTGAGGAATACAAGGATGACAAGGAAACGGTGAAAGGCCGTAGCATGTTCCTTTATATTGCGAGTTTCATTATGGTTTTGGGCATTATCATAACCGTCCAGAGCTACTGGATACACCGTCGCCGCAAGCGCATCAAGGCTGATCGTGAGCAACATGAGCGTGAAAAAGCCTCGCTGGAGCAGGAAATCTCGCAAACACTAGCAATGGCCCGACAGAAGGAAGAACGCATCACCGCATTGCAGAAAGAGCTGAAAAGTGCTCTCGCTAATCCCGATTTCCAGAAGTTGCCCCTCAATGAGAAGTTGGAAGTGCTGATGCAGATGCCTATGAGCAAACGTGCACTTAAAGTATTGGAATACAATGCGAAAGCTGGGGTTTCATATCCCGAATTGGTGATGTCCGAGACCCAGTTGGGTCAACTTATAACCACTGTCGATGCCGTATTTCCCAAGTTCTCGGTCAAAATGATTGAGCGTTATCCACGATTGAAGCGTAGCGATATCATGTATTGCTGCCTTTATCTTCTCGGTCTCAATGAGATACAGGCGGCTATCCTTACTGGAAAGACTTACCAAGCCGTTTGGAAACGCTCTACGAAGTTGCAAGATATTTTCGACACCAAGTCAAGCCTACAGTTTGTCTTGCGTAATATCATAAAAGACTGGAAATAAGAAACATACAATCAACCTAATTGATTTTTGATTTTCTTTTATCAAAAAGGTTGATAGATGTTGATCGATTTTCTATTTTATTGTTTACCAATAATTTATGATAGATTTATTTGAAAAGTTTTGATTGCTTTTTTGCGAAGTTTTCTTGATGGTATTTTTTGAGGATTTATTTTTGTATCGCAATTCTAAAAACTGCGACCATGGATTTTAAGATGAAAGATGTTCAAATAGGCGAGATGATTCGCAAAGAGATGCAGCGACAAGGTCGCACGGTGGCATGGTTAGCCACCCAGATTTGTTGCGAGAATTCTAACGTTTATAAATTGTACAGACGCAAGAGCATTGATCTTGTGCAGCTGATGAAGATTTCGACAGCCCTTGGTCATAATTTTTTGCGCGACTGTTTCGAAGAGAAACCTAATTGAATTGGTTAGTCAATTGGGTGAATTTTTTAATCTAATAGTACTTTTTTTGTGCCGCGGTCGTGAGGATTGCGGCACTTTTCTGAAAATAAAGACGTGAAATTTGAATATAAACCTACTATTAATTTTTCCAAAATCATGAATATTACCCTATAAATCCAAGATATCTGTATTACAAGTCTAAAGAATGATTAAGGGTATCACTATATATTAATTGTCTTAAAGATGAATAATTATTCTGAATGAAATTTCAACTAATTAACTTATTTTATTAACCAAATCTGTTCATTATGAAAAAGAAAGTATTTTCTTTGATGATGACGCTTTTGCTGGCCTTCATTGGCGTGGCGAAAGCGGAAGTTGTGACTATTGGCGAGGGTACGAGTACGTACTACTACTATCCCGTCAATATGTATTTCAACTACTCTCTGACGGAGCAGTTATACACTCCCGATGAGATTGGAACTGCGGGCACGATCAATGCCATCAGTTTCTACTACGCCTATTCATCGCCGTTTAGCATGGACAACGTGACGTTGTACATGAAGAACGTTGCGAGAGAGGCGTTCGCCAGTAACACGGACATGGAGCCGTTGTCGCTGGGCGACATCGTCTGGACGGGTACGTTCTCGGCCAGCGGTGAGGGATGGGTGACCATCACTCTTGACACCCCGTTTGCCTACGACGGTGTGAGCAACCTGTTGGTTGCCGGCTTCGACGGCACTTCCGGCTATCCGGGCAGCGCCTACAAGTTCCGCACCACGCCTTGCGAAGGCTACAAGGGTGTGCACTGGTACAGCGACAGCTACTGCCCCGACCCGTACAACACGGCTGGAGGCTTCAGCGGCTCGAAGAGCTACACGCAGTACCGTTCTAACATCCAGCTCGACATCACCGCTGGTGGTGGCGGCGGCCAGATTGTTGAAGTGACGATTGGTGATCCTACAGCCACTTCAACCAATTCTTATCTGCCCACGTATTCGTTGTACAACTACTCTTTCACGCAGCAGATCTACACTGCTGATGAAATCGGCGTGGGTGGTACTATCAATGAGTTCACCATGTGGCTTAAGAACAGTTCATCTTATGCCCGTGACCTCAACGTCTACATGAAGGAAGTGAGCGAAAGCGCTTTCGTTAGTGGTGGATGGGTGAGCATGACGGCAAGCGACATGGTCGGTTCGTTCACTTTGGCCAATGGCATTTCTGACCCTGTTGAAACGACGGTCACCCTTAGCACGCCTTTCGACTACACTGGCAACGGCAACTTGGTGATTTGCGTCCAGGATGTGACTGGCTCTTGGAGTAGCGGTGCAGCTGGTGTTATCATGGCAGCTAACGGTAGCCAAGCCATTTATGCTTATCGTGATGCATCACTGTATGACCCGTCCGCTCCCGGTGTGACAGGTTACACAACGACGTCCAAAAACGTTGTGAGACTTAACATCACCACCGCTGGTGGCGGCAGCACTGTGCCTGAAGAGCTTCATGTGGCCTATTTCAATGGTGAGGAGTATGTGATGGATGAACTCAACATGGGTACCCGTCCCGACGGCGCCTGGATGGAGCCTTTCAACTTCAAGATGTTCCATACCTTCAACCGCACCATTGAGGTGACCGAAGTCGACTTCACGCCGCAGGGTATCTTCTCGGTTTCGGGCGAGGAGCTGCCTTACAGCATTCCGCGCAACGACTCCATCGACCTCACGCTCAATGTGAGCGAACTTGGCCAGGCTGGCCTCATTGAGGTCCAGATGGTGGGTATTTACGGCACGGGCCGTACCGCTGCCGTGTGGCCTGTGACAGTCGACCTTTACACCCCCGCTATTCCTGACGTTTGGGAGTTGGCTTGTGAAGAGGCCACGAGCTTCCCGTTTGTGGAAGTTCCCGCCACAGCCCACAACACCACTTTGCACAACGACTACACGCTGCCCTTCCCCGAGATTCCGGAAGGCAACGATGCCGTTTACAAACTCGTGATTGACGGAGACCAAATCTTAAACGCTGAAGTTACTTCTGGTGCCAATGGTAAGGTTGCCCTCTATACCGAGGACTTCAACGGTGAAGGCGGCCCCATGGCTACCAATAACTACACTGGTCTTGGCTCTGGCAGTGGCGCTGCTGCTGCCCCGTTTGAGGTACAGATTGGTGAAGGCACCACGACTACGGGTTACTTCCCCTTCTACACCTTATATAATTATAGCATTGCCGAGAACCTCTTCCTCGCTACCGAATTGGCCGAGGCCGGTGTGACCACCGCCCCGATGACCAGCCTCAGCTGGTATGCGACCAATGCCCCTGGTTACAACCAGCAAGGCATTACTATTTGGATGGCCAATGTGGAAGATGAGGCTTTGACGACCACTTCTCACATTGTCACGGGTATGACCAAGGTCTATACTGGTGCCATGACTCCTGCCATCGGCTGGAACGAGTTCGTCTTTAACGAAGGTAACTTCGCTTGGGACGGCCACAGCAACGTGCTGATTTACTGCCAACGCAACAATGGCGAATGGAACAGCACTGTGAGCTGGCAGGCCACTAGCGGCATGAACTTCACTTGCCAGTCCTATCGTTATCAGGACAGCGGTGCCTACGACCCGACGATTGCCAACACCATGTACACCGCTACCGTTCGTCCGAACATCATCATGAAGGCCAACGGTCGTGGTGAACTCAACCGCGATACATACGCCTATGGCTTCGAAACCGGCCTTGATGGCTGGACGGTCATTGATGTGAATACAGATGGTGGTACATGGTTGCACAGCTCGGAAAATCTTGGCGGCTATGACTACACCACACATGCACACGGTGGCACC
>JAEEGJ010025702.1_pt1 | contig 12031 bp, 9 predicted proteins | sample 8958761 | NCBI WGS metagenome assembly JAEEGJ01 (sample SAMN16246546, study PRJNA631951) | gut metagenome | biome: gut microbiome; feature: rumen; material: RS-attached | host: Bos | place: Iran: Karaj | collected 2018-10 | reverse complement strand
CGTCCCATTGTTGATGATGGTGCCGTTGTTGATGATGGTCCCCTTGTTTTTCAAGGTGCCGTTGATGGTAAGCGTGACGCCCTCGCAGACGGTGAGAACAGCGCCTTCATTGTTGATATTCAGCGTGACGCTGTTCATGATCGTAACGTTACGGTCAATAATGATCGAAATTGGGGTTTCAACGGTCCTGCTGTGCGCGAACACGGAGTCCATATCCAACCCGTCGGTCAAATATGTCACGTCGGAGATCATATAATAGGCTTTCGCTTTGATTTCCGTGTCCTTTGTAACCTGGAAAGCCTCCCCATTGTCTTTGGGAACGCCATCGATCAACAGAGTATCGTCACCCAGGAAGGTATGCGTTTCGTCTGTCTCGCAATGCACCTCTACCCATGTACCGGGTGCCACCTTCATAGTCAGTTCTTCTGATTCAGAAGTGAATTTGACGCCTTCCCCGGAAAAGTCGCCGTCTTCTCGCGTGTCGGTTAAGACCGTGATCTGCACGCCTTCTGTAAGAGAGATGCGCAGCTCGAGTTTCGCCGTGGGTTCCGGTTCATCCGGGGTCAAGGGGTCGTCGGGGATGATGGGGCGAGGCTTAACGATGGTGGGCGAATCCCAGGCCGGATCGACGTGATCTCCGTCGACCGGGCTGTCCATCGCGGTTTCGGGCAGGGGAACCGCACTGGACTTCGCTTCCTCCCGCGCCGCTGCTTCTTCTTCCAAGACAGACGGAAGCAGAGCGATCATATCCTGGGGATCGAATCGCCCTTCCCTTTCGAACGTATCCTGCAGGTCAGGATTCTCGGCGACTTCACCAAGGAAGAGAGCGGAGAAATCGGAAAGTTCCATATCTTTCACCGGCCGGTCCACGCTGGCGATCTGCCCGCCCCAAAGCTCCGTGCGCTGGGGAAGCCCATACCGGGAACTCGTTTGATCCGTCTCACGGAACCAGACGATTCCGTGTCCGGTGCCGTAAAAGACCTCCCCCGTTTCGGCATTCACACCGCCGGAAGAGCCGCGGACGCTGGTGACCATGGTGCCGGTGCGGATCTCCAGGTCCTCGTTCGCAGCCAGAGGTTTGGTCACATTAAATAAGAGCGACCCGGCCTTCAGCATGACCTGGAGTTTATGCCCGGATTTCTTGAGAGTGACGGCGGTGTTCATGTCAAGCTTGATGGCCTTCTCCTCGTCCAGGCTTATATAAGCGCAGCTGTTGTCGCCGGTCTCGACGCTGTAGCCGCTGTAAAGCCGGGTACCATCAGAGTAATCGAGAGGGACGCCGCCGGCATCCTTGATGGTGACGTTGCCCTCCACCAGCTCCACGCGCATGGTGACCGCCTCGGCCTTGGCAGCCAGAGCGGGAGAAGCGGATCCCAGCACCAGGAGAAATGCAAGAACAACAGAAAGCAGTCTTTTCATAAAGAAACCTCCCAATATGTGCATATTAAGACAAATTTCGTATTATAATCCAGATAATAGCCACAAAAGTATCCATTTGTGCGTTTTTCATCTAATTAGAATATAACTTCTTTATACACAAATAACAAGAGTGTGTCAGGGGTGTAGGCTTTGATTTTTTGCATACGAAAAAGGAGAGGTAAGACCTCTCCCTTTTCGTATGGTCCGAGTGGCGGGACTTGAACCCACGGCCTCTTGACCCCCAGTCAAGCACGCTACCAAACTGCGCTACACCCGGAAAAAAATTGGAGCGGAAGACGAGATTCGAACTCGCGACCCTCGCCTTGGCAAGGCGATGCTCTACCCCTGAGCCACTTCCGCATAGTTGCCGTTTCTGCCGGCGACGCATATTAGTATAGCAAAACATTATGCTGATTTCAAGTAATTTTTTTAGATTTTCCGCACGACTTGTGTTATACTATCTAAGTACCATGTGTCTGTAGCCCAGTTGGATAGAGCGTCGGACTCCGACTCCGAAGGCCGCAGGTTCGAATCCTGTCAGACACACCATGAAAAAACACCCGGGTTTTCCCGGGTGTTTTCGTATTCTTTTATTTCCAACTGTCCAAGATCAGCTGCGCGGCGCGTCTTGCTTCCGCTTCGGTAAAGCCGCGTTCCATACGCGGGTCATACAGCAGCCGTATGACAGCCCAATCCAGCGGAGACGGCCAGTCGCAGTCGTTGCGGTTCTGATCGAAGATGCTGTAATACCCGTACGTCGGGTCGTTCAGCATGCCCTGTCCCTGGATGAACTCCTCGCAGATGACGGAATCGCGGTCCTGGCGCGGCCAGGCGTCGCTGCTGATCCACACGTAGGTATTGCTCAGTTCGCCCAGCACAGAAGGATCCGTATAGTACCAGCAGCTGGCGTAGCCCCAGCTTCCGTCAGGCACGTCCAATCCAAAATATTGCTCGTATGTCGCTTCATCCGAAAACATCACCTTGATCTTCGCGGCGTTCTCGTCCCAGGTCCGCGAGATGCCCGGATAGCCTTCGAGCGTATTCAGGGTCTCCGCCAGATAGGCGAGCTGATCCTCGTCCGTTCCCTGCGGATCGCCCATCACGTAATAAGTGATCGGCGCCTCGTAGCGCATCAGAAAACCCCGGTATCCGTCGTATTCGCCGTACATCGTGACCTCGATGAAATACTGGATCACCTCGGAGTCTTCGAATCCGAGCACAGCCTGTTTATCCCAGGGCGGCGTGTCCTGACCGACGAAATTCTGATAGATGTTTGTGAAGACAAATTCGATCGCGTCCTCTTCGCTGAGCGTATCCGCGTAGACGGGAGCAGCGCCCAGCAGCAGGCAGGCGCACAAGGCGAGGCAAATGGCGCGCAGCGTTCTTTTGCGTCCCATATCTTTCTCCTATTTCTTTGAGCTTTGCGTGATCAGACCGGTGCGGTACGCTTCGAGCAGCATCTTCAGGCCGTCGATCTTGTCCTGCATCTCCACGCCCTGGTCAGTGTCCTTATTCAGCATGCGGACGCTGATATCTTCGCGCGCGACCTGCGTGGAGTGGATATCCAGCTCCTCCGCGACCGCTTTAGCGCGGGACTGGAACGCCTCGTGGGCCGTCAGGATGAAGCCATAGGAGTTCTGGATCAGGGAGTAGCCGGCGATGCCTGTCGTCTTCTGATAGGGCTTGGCGAAGCCGCCGTCGATGCAGATGGCGCGCCCATTGGCCTTCACCGGATTCGATCCCTTCTTCACCGGCATGTGACCGTTGATGATGATACCGTTTACCGTATCGCAGCCGAAGTCCGCCAGGATATGTTCGACGATCTGTTCGCCGTTCTCCTTTTCGATCAGTTTGTAATACGGATTCTTCGCTTCCACCCAGGTGCTCTCGTCTTCGACAAACAGACGCTCGAACGTCGTGATCTTCTTTTTGCCGAACAGCGGGGATTTGTAGCCGCACCACAGGTACCAGAAGAAGTCTATGCCCCTCTGCTTGTTTTTATCTGACGCTTTTCCGAAGTAGCCGGTGCGCACGAGACGGTCCGCGTAGTCGAACCACTCCTTGCCGCTCATGTAGCCGTCTGACGTCTGAATGTTGTCGAAACGGCCGTCCTCCGTCAGCGGCATGCAGCCGTGGAACAGCAGGTTGCCGTTGATGCACTTGTAAAGGCTTCCGTTCGCGAACAGGAACTGCACGTGGTCCTGCAGAAGCTCGCTCTCCAGGAACGCTCTCTGCAGGCGGTTCATGACGGCTTCCTCTTCGTCCGACAATCTGTACGGATCCGACGGGTCGATCGTCGGGAAGAACGTGTTGTTCATCGGGTATTCCTTGCCGTCGATCGTTACGGTGTATTTCTCGTAATCCACCTTATCCAGCAGGCGCAGGGCGTCCATCTCGTAATACGGATGCTTTTCGATCAGCTGGCCTTCGAGTTTGAACTGCATGATCGCGATGGCCTTGGAGATCTTCGACAGCGAAGCGAGGTCCGCGTCGTACATGGCGTCCTTCGTGGAGGCGACCGCCTTGAAATTCGGGCAGGGATCGTTTCCGTACGTGTTCATGGCGAACGTGACCAGCGGACGCAGCGAGATGCCGTAGCCGACTTCCAGCGTATGCAGGTTGTCGTAGCGGGTGCAGATACGGATGACGTTGGCGATGCAGGCTTTGTTGCCGGCAGCGGCGCCCATCCAGAGGATGTCGTGGTTGCCCCACTGGATATCCACGCTGTGATAGTTCTTCAGGATGTCCAGCACGACGTCTCCGCCCGGGCCTCTGTCATACACGTCGCCCAGGATGTGCAGGCGGAAGATGGAGAATTTCGAGATCAGGCGGCAGAGATTGATGATGAAGTCGTCCGCCGCGTCCACGTCGATGATGGATTCGATGATGTTCTGCCGGTGGTCGCCGCGGCCTAAAGCCACGCTGTTCGACCCGTACAGCAGCTCTTCGATGATGTACGCGTACTCCTTGCCCAGGCGTTTGCGCACGTAGGAACGGCTGTACTTGAACGTGACCAGTTCCAGCAGTTTGATCAGCCGGTTGAGGGTGTCGGAATAGAACGCGTGCAGATCCCCGTCCTGTTCTTCTTTGAGGATCTCCAGTTTCTCCTCCGGATAATAGACGAGCGTGGCGAAGGAACGTCTTTCTTCGGGGGTCATATCCGTGAACGTCTCGTCGATCTTCAGTTTGATCGTGCCGGAGGCATTGCGCAGGATGTGGTTGAAGGATTCGTATTCGCCGTGGATATCGGAAAGGAAATGTTCGGTGCCTTTCGGCAGGTTCTGGATGGCGGTAAGATTGATGATCTCTGCGGAAGCGGCGGAAACCGTGCCGTATTCCTCCGCGAGAAGTTTCAGATATTTCAGTTCATCTTTCGAATAATTCATATCGTCCTCCGCGGCCCGGCTCGCAGGGCCTATATATAATCAGTATACCATAAAATGATTTCGAAAGAAGGGGGCGATAAGAAGCGTCTTTTATGGTATAATAACTAAGTTAGTGAGAGGAAACTATGATCAGGATCTACCCGTCAAAATTCGAAGGACACATTCAGGCGCCCGCCTCGAAAGCGCATGCGCAGAGGCTGCTTTTTGCGTCCGCGCTGACCACGACGGCCACCCTGATCAAGAACGTCCCCGAATGTGACGACATCGATACGACGCTGCAGTGCCTGCTGGATTTCGGCTGCACCGTGGAAAAACACGGCGAAACGGAGATGAAGATCTTCCCGTTCGTCAAGACGAACCCGGTGCCCTCCGCCGAATTCGACTTCAGGCAGAGCGGCACGACAGCCCATCTGGCCATCCCCCTCGCCGCAGCGTTCGGCATCCGTTCGCAGTGCAGGGCCAGCGGCACGCTCATCAAGCGTCCGCTCATCCCTCTGTCCAGCCGCATGGCGCTGCGCGGGGTCACGTTCAGCAGTTTCAATCTGCCCCTCTCCATGAGCGGCATGCTGCAGCCCGGCGACTATGTCTTCGCCGGCGACGAAGGTTCCCAGTACATCTCCGGCGCCCTGATGGCGCTGCCCATCCTGAGAGGCGACAGCATCATCCGTCTGTCGTCGCCTTTAGTCGACGGCACGTTCATCGACGTGACGCTGGACACAATGGAGGATTTCGGGGTCAAGGTGGACGTGGACGAAGAAGGTTTCCACATCCCGGGCCGTCAGTTTTACAAGAGTCCCGGCAAGGCGGTCGTGGAGAACGACTGGGCGCTCAGCACGCTGTGGGCCTGCGCCGGCTGTCTCTCCAAAGACAACGAGAATCCCGTGATCGTGGACGGTCTGCCCGCCCGCACGGTGCAGATGTACCGGAGCTTTAAGGAAGTCATGTCCCTGCTGCGCTACGACGTCAAATATCTGAACGTCGACGCGAGCGAAACGCCGAACCTGGCGTGCCTGTACGCGGTCATCGCCGCCATGAAGGGCTCCGGACTGGACCTCTCCGGCGTGCCCCAGCTTCGCTACAAGGAAACGGACCGGCTGAAGGTCGTCTGCGAATGCATCCGCGCGCTGGGCGCCAAGGCGCATCCGACGGAAGACGGGCTGCACGTGGAAGAACGCGGCAGTAAAGAATATCCTGACGACGTCAGGATCGACTGCAAAGGAGATCCCTGGATCTTCATGTCCCTGGCGCTCGCCGCGGGCTGCCTGCCCAAACCCATCGTCCTCGACGACGAACACTGCGCCGAAAAAGTCTACCGCCACTTCCTGCGGGACTATAAGGCTCTCGGCGGAAAATACGATATCTTGTAGGCTTTCCCATTGACAACCCCCGCTTCTGGGGGTTATATTTATTGCAGCGAAAAAAATATCTTTAAGTTGGTACAGAGAGACCGACAAGATCAATAACAGCGTTGCGATTTTTGTCTTGCCGGTCCGGCAAGGCATTTTTATTGGAGCGGGATGCATGGAATTCAAAGCGACCCTGATGAGTGAAGAAGACGTCCGCCGCGCGCTGAAGCGCATGGCGCATCAGATCATCGAGAAGAACGAAGGCTGCGACGGCCTCGTTCTGCTTGGCATCCGCACGAGGGGCCTGCCTCTGGCAAAACAGCTGGCGGCGTTCATCCGCGAGATCGAAGGCGCGGACGTGCCCGTCGGGGAGCTGGACATCACGCTTTACCGCGACGACCTGACGGAGATCTCGGAAGAGCCCGTCATCAGCGGCGCGCCTGCGCAGATCCCCGTCGAAGGCAGAGTCGTGGTGCTCGTAGACGACGTCATCTATACCGGCCGCACCGCGAGAGCCGCCCTGGACGCCGTGTCCGAAATGGGCAGAGCCGCCCGCATCCAGCTTGCAGCGCTGGTGGACAGGGGTCACCGGGAACTTCCCATACGCCCCGACTACGTCGGCAAGAACGTGCCCACCTCCCGCAGCGAAGTCGTATCCGTCCTCATGGAGGAAACGGACGGCCGCACCGGAGTCGATCTGTACGAAAATCGGTAAAAGGAGATCATTATGAACAACCAGAACGGCGCTATCTACAACGCCAGAGAACTGGGACCGGGCAAATACCTCGTCCTGGGCCTGCAGCACCTGTTCGCCATGTTCGGCGCGACAGTGCTCGTGCCCATCCTTACAGGCCTCAGCGTTTCCGCGACCCTGCTGTTCGCAGGTTTTGCGACACTATTCTGCCATTTCGTCACCGGAAGGAAAGTGCCGGTATTCCTCGGTTCTTCCTTCGCCTTCCTGGGCGGCTACTTTGCGGTGAAAGCCATGGCTGTAGAATCGGGCTACACCGAGTCTCAAGGCCTCGTTTATGCGAGCGTAGGCATCGCCTGCGCAGGAATGATGTATCTGATCCTGGCGCTCATCTGCAAAGCCATTGGCGCGCACAAGGTTATGCGGTTCTTCCCGCCCGTGGTCACCGGCCCCATCATCATCGCGATCGGTCTGAACCTTGCGCCCTCTGCGCTCAACAACTGTGCGACGAATTGGCCCATCGCCCTGGTCGCGATCGTCGTGGTCATCGTCTGCAACATCTGGGGTAAAGGTATGATCAAGATCATCCCCATACTGCTGGGCGTGCTTGCATCGTATCTCGTTGCAGCGTTTACCGGCAACGTCGATTTCAGCGGCGTAGCTTCCGCCAAGTGGATCGGCCTTCCGGTCGCAACAGAGAATACAGTCTTTTCGCTCATCGGCAATGCAGACAGCGGTCTGCTGCTCTCCGCGATCATCACGATCGTACCCATCGCGTTCGCGACCATGATGGAACACGTGGGCGACATCTCCGCCATCGGCGGCACCGTCGGCAAAGACTTCATCGATGATCCCGGTCTGCACCGCACGCTCATCGGCGACGGTATCGGCACCGCGATCGCGGCGCTGTTCGGCGCTCCCGCGAATACGACCTACGGTGAGAATACCGGCGTTCTGGCGCTCACGAAAGTCTACGATCCGTTCGTCATCGAACTGGCGGCGATCTATGCCATCATCCTCAGCTTCTGCCCGAAGTTTGCCGCCATCATCACAGCGATGCCTGCGGCCACCATCGGCGGCGTTTCCATCATCCTCTACGGCATGATCTCCGCCATTGGCATCCGCAACATGGTCGAAAACCATGTCAACTTCCAGGAATCCCGCAACATCATCGTAGCAGCCCTGATCATCGGTCTTGCGCTCGGTATCAACTTCTCCGGCGCTCTTGGCGCAACGATCACACCGGAAGCCGGCAACGCTGCTACCGGCGCTATCACGTTCTACCTCGGACAGATCAAGGTCAGCCTGTCGGGCCTTGCAATCGCATCCATCGTCGGCATTGTACTCAACGCGATCCTGCCCGGCAAGGATGAGACCTTCGGCGAAGACCCGGATAAGACCCTGGCCAGCAGCTTAGGTAAATATTGATCCCTGAACCGCAATAAAAAAACGGGGAATGCCCCCGAAAAGCAAAAGCCGCATCCGGAAGGATGCGGCTTTGTTGTCCGTTCATAAAATTACAGGTTCTTGAGCTTTCCTAAACACTTTCTGCAGACCTTGCGTCCTTCGAATTCCACGACGTCCGTTGCGTCGTTGCAGAAAATACAGGCAGGCTGATACTTGCGAAGAATAATGTCGTTACCTTCTACGAAGATCTCGATGGGATCGCCCTCGGCCAGGTCGAATGTATTTCTCAGTTCCTTGGGGATGACAATTCTTCCAAGTTGATCCAACTTTCTTACGATTCCCGTTGCTTTCATAGTATCTTTGCTCCCTTTTCGTTATGATACAGAATGAAATGATGTAATAAATTCAAATATCATTATAGCAAATTAGAAATATATGTCAACCGTATAAAATGGGTTAACTGTCCTAAAATATGCGTTTCCTATGCATCGAGGTCTTATTTCTTTTCTTTCCCGCGGGAAAGCTTCGCAAGCCCCGCCGCGGCATTTACCAGATTGGTCGCAGCCTTCAGACCGCTGCGGTTATTCGCGATCACGCCGGTGACGTCAGTAACGGAACGGGAAACGTTCTTCACGATGCCCTGCACGCTGTCCAGGTCTTCTCTGGCCGTCGTGCTGAGCGCTTCGACATTCTCCATGGTCTTGGCGAGCGATTTCAGCGTAGGGAGCAGCTTCGCGAATACCACGGCCAATACGCCGATGGCGATGATCGCCACGACGAGCAGGATATAGATGAGCAATTGCTGAACACTAATCGTAATCATAAGTATCCTCCTATGTTTTCTTACCTGTAATTATGCAATTTTTGGTCATTCTTTACAAGTGTTGTTTTTATGCGGAGTTAACAGTATAATAAAAGTGGATAATTACGGAGGTTTCCCTTGGCTAAATATATCGTAGAACAATCTGGTCCGCTCCGCGGAGAAGTGACCATTTCCGGCAGCAAAAATGCTGTCCTGCCCATTCTGGCGGCGACGCTCCTTTCCGACGGCGTCTGCGAGATCAACGACGTGCCCCATCTGCTGGATGTGGACGTGATGTGCGAGATCCTGCGCTCTCTGGGGTCGAACGTCACCGAGGACTGGAAGACGCACACCATCACCGTCGCGCCGGGCGAACACACCATTTCCGACGTGCCGCACGAACTCGTCAAGAAGATGCGCGCGTCCATCTTCGTCATGGGACCGCTTCTGGCGAAGACGGGTTCCGCCAACATCGCGCTGCCCGGCGGCTGCTCGATCGGCAACAGGCCCATCGACCTGCATAATAAAGGTCTGCGCCTCCTCGGCGCGAAGATCCTCACCGGAGACGGGGTCGTAGAAGCCTCGATCCCGGACGGACTGCAGGGTGCGCTGGTCTATCTCGACTTTCCCAGCGTCGGAGCGACAGAGAACATCATGATGGCCGCGACTCTCGCAAAGGGCACGACGACCATCGAGAATGCGGCGGAAGAGCCGGAGATCGTCGATCTCGCGAACTTCCTGAACAAGATGGGCGCGAAGATCAAAGGCGCCGGTACGGATACCATCCGCATCGAAGGCGTGGACAGCCTGCACGGCACCCGCCATGCGGTCATTCCGGACCGCATCGAGACCGGAACGTTCATGATCGCCGCAGCGATCACCCGGGGCGACGTGCTGATCAAGAACAGCGTGCCGGATCACGTCCGGCCGGTCATCGCGAAGCTGCTGGAATGCGGCGCAGTGGTGAACGACGAAGTGGACGGACTGCGCGTCAGAGGCGACGTGAACAAGCTCGTATCCACCGACATCAAGACACTGCCCTACCCGGGCTTTCCGACCGACATGCAGGCGCTGTTCATGGCGCTGCTCACGACGGTGGACGGCACGAGCGCCGTCATCGAGACCGTTTTCGAGAACCGCTTCATGCACGCTGCCGAACTGTCCCGCATGGGCGCCAATATCCGCGTGGACGGCAGGACCGCTATTGTGCCCGGAAACAAACACCAGCTTGTCGGAGCCCACGTCATCTCGACCGATCTGCGGGCAGGCGCCGCCCTGGTGCTGGCGGGGCTGGTCGCGAAGGGTCAGACAGAGGTATCCGAGATCTATCACATCGAGCGCGGCTACGAAGGATTCCACGAGAAACTGACCGCCCTGGGCGCGAAGATCGAAAGAGTGGAAGATTAAACCGAAGAAAAGAAAAAGCGGAGAGATCTCTCTCCGCTTTTTTATATTCTTCCGTATATTCTTTGAAGTTCCTCGCTGTACGCGCCGTCCTCACCGCGCACGCAGAGCGCAGGATCGACGGTCAGTTCCTTTCCGCCGCCTTTGACCGCGCTGACCAGCACGATGTTCGGCGCAGTTCCCGGCCTTGGAAGCACAAAACGCATCCGTTTTGGCTCCAGCCCGCAGCGCCTGCAGCATTCGAAGACGTCCGGCAGCCGGGACGGTCTGTGGACCAGGACAAAACGGCCGCCGCTCTTCAGCGCGTAAGCCGCTGCCTTCGTAAAATCCAGCAGGGAAGCCGTCGTCTCGTGACGGGCGAGATACGCGGCGCTCTGTTCCGATACGATGCCTCTCCCCGCTTCCGCGTACGGCGGATTGCAGGTGACCGCGTCGAAAGACGCCGCTTCTGCAAACTCCCGGATCTCCAGCACGTCGCCCTGCACGAAATGCAGGCGGTCTTCCAAGTGGTTCAGTTTAGCGCTTTCCCGTGCCAGTTTCACCATCGCATCCTGCACTTCGATACCCAGAATGGAATCCGGCGCAAACTTGCCGAACGCGATGAACGCGACCGCTCCGTTGCCGCTTCCCAGATCGAGCAGGCGTTCGCCCTGCGACGCGCGGCAGTAATCCGCAAGCAGTACCGCGTCGACGCCGTAGCTGAAAGCGTCTGTATCCTGCAGCAGGGTCAGCCCGCCGAACCCGATGTCGTCCGCGCGAATCGCCATGCTACTCCAGATCCAGCAGTTCCGCCTGCTGCATCAGTTCCTCTTCGGACATGGAAGACAGGTCCGCATCCATGGCAGAGGGCTTGTTCTTCTTAGGCTTTTTGACAAAGTTCTTTTCCTGATTGCGCTTGTTCGGCGCCCTCTGGATCTCTTCCTTGCCGTAAACGTAATACTCCGTGGAGAGTTTCTCCGGCTTCGTATCGCTCTTTTCTTCCAGGATCAGGCGGGTCTTGATCCTGTTTTCCAGAATGTTCACGTCCATGACGACGGCTTTGCCGTCCCGCGTCGTGATCCGTTCGCCCACGTCCGGCATGCCTTTGCGCAGGTGGCAGTACGTATCGTTCTCGTACTGCAGACAGCACATCAGTCTGCCGCAGATCCCGGAGATCTTGATGGGGTTGAGCGAGAGGTTCTGCACTTTGGCCATCTTGATGGATACCGGTTCGAAGTCCGGCAGCCAGGCGTGACAGCACAGTTCTCTGCCGCAGGACCCGATGCCGCCCATCATCTTCGTCTCGTCGCGCACGCCGATCTGGCGCAGCTCGATACGCATTTTGAACACGCCGGCCAGGTCCTTGACCAGTTCCCGGAAATCCACTCTGCCGTCCGCTGTAAAATAGAAGATGACCTTGGAATTGTCGAACGTATATTCCACGTCCACGAGCTTCATCTCCAGGCCGTGCTTGTCGATCTTCTCCTGGCACAGCTGCAGCGCTCTGTCCTTCTTTTTCAGATTCTCCTCGTGGCGGCGCACGTCGTTCTCGTCCGCCTTGCGCAGGATTGGCTTGAGCGGCGCGACGATCTCGTCC
>JAEEGJ010025699.1_pt1 | contig 12032 bp, 8 predicted proteins | sample 8958761 | NCBI WGS metagenome assembly JAEEGJ01 (sample SAMN16246546, study PRJNA631951) | gut metagenome | biome: gut microbiome; feature: rumen; material: RS-attached | host: Bos | place: Iran: Karaj | collected 2018-10 | reverse complement strand
GTTCATGGCAGCGAACCTTACAAACGAAATCACTTCTACAGACGGACTTCCGTTCTACATTGAAGAAGCGCGCAAGATGGGCGTTGCAGTAGATGCTCCGGACGTAAACCGCTCTGATATTATCTTTGACGTTGTAGACGGCCGCATTGTCTTTGGTCTTAAAGGAATCAAAGGAATGGGAGAAGGAGCCGCTGCTGCAATCGTAAAGGAACGCGAAACAAACGGTCCATACAAGAGCTTTATGGACTTTATTATGCGTGTATGTGGTCTTGTTGAAAAGGATGAAGACGGACGCGAAAAAACTCTTGTAAATAAAAAGGCAATAGAAGTTCTCATAAAAACCGGAGCTTTTGACCATCTGAAAGAAAAAGATGGAACCGTATTAAACCGCCCTACACTTCTGGCAAATATGGATGCCGTTCTTGATTATGTTTCATCTTATCTTGAAGATCAGAGAAAAGGCCAGGGCGATTTATTTGGAGAACTTGAAGAAGAAGAGAAAAACTTTGCAGATTTCCAGTTTAAGAAGATTGCAGATATTCCAAATATGGAACTTCTTAATATGGAAAAAGAATGTATCGGTTGTTATGTAAGCGGACATCCTTTGGACAGCTACCGCAAGGCAATTGACCGAGCCGTTACCGTAAGGGCAAGCAACATCAACAGAATTGCAGAAGAAAGCAAGGCAGAAAAAGCAGCCCTTGAAGCAAGCGGTGCAAGAGCATGGCAGATGCGTGATGCCGGAAAATCATATGTTGCACTTGGCATGCTTACAGGAATCCATCAGATTACTACCAAAAAAGGTGCTCAGATGGCCTTTGCTAAACTGAATGATATGGACGGCCAGATTGATTTAACCTTCTTCCCAAAAACATGGGAGACAATGCGTGGTCAGATTGAAGATGGCAGTGTTTATGCCTTCCGTGGAAAAGTTGATGGCAGCCGCGATACACCGTCTCTTATCGTAGATGCAATTGAAGACGTTGAAAAGATGGAAGAGCATTCTGCACAGTCCGTACATATCAAAATAGACTCAAATTTCACTTCTGAATCAGCAATTTCGCAATTACGTGATTTTTTATTTGATAAAATGGGTAAATGCTCAGTATATTTTCATATAGACACGGGAAATAATCCTTATGTCGTAAAGGCAAATGACCAGATTTCCGTAAGCGCCGATGACACAACAATTAAGGCACTGAAGGAAATCAATTTCGTACGGGAGGTTTGGACAGAGTGATTCAAACAATTTTAACTATTTTAGCCGGAGTTCTTTCTATTTATACACTTTTATGTTTTGTATATATTCTGATGTCCTGGTTCCCAGGTGCAAGGTTTACAAAATTCGGACATGTAATGACTGCAATCTGTGAACCTTATATGGGACTTTTCAGAAAATTGGGATTTCTGAGAATAGGAAGCATTGATTTTTCTCCTATTGTATCTATTGGAATTCTTTCTCTTGCTTCTGCAATTCTTGCTGGAATTCAGCGTACTGGCAGAATCTTCTTTGGTGGAATTCTTGGAACAATTTTGAGCTCTCTATGGGGAATTGCTTCTTCAATCATAGGAATTTTTACACTTTTGATTCTTATCCGCTGGATAGTTCTTCTTATCAATAAGGGAAGAACCTCTTATGACTCTGGCTGGAATCAGATTGATATGATTTTGAATAAGATGTCATACAAAATCGCCGGAACTTTTTCAAAAAAGAATATGAGCTACCAGACTTCACTTTTATTGTCATGGATTATCCTTCTGGTAACTCTTGGCGTTGGTCATTTCCTTATTCTGATTCTTGTGAACCTCTGTTATAGAATGCCTTTCTAATTTTCTGAAGTTCTTTTGATTTACTGTGGGAGCACGCCTTGAAGATTTCTGATATAAAAACCCCGGTTTCATCAATTTCTGGAATCGGGCCTCAGCTTACTAAAACGCTGGCTAAAGTTAATATCTTCACAGTAGGCGATCTGCTCCAGTATTATCCGCGCGACTACGAGGATAGGACACGTAAAGTAACGTTTGGTGAGCGCGGACAGAACGGAAAAGTGCATACAGTTGCTCAGGTAGTCCGCCAGGAATGGTTCGGCTATGGGCGAATGAAAACACTCAAGCTTATTGTTACAGACGGTACAGGAACTGCAGAACTTATCTGCTTCAACCGTGCCTTTTTAGAAAAATCTCTTGTACCGGGAACTATAATCACTGTGACCGGGCAGTTTTTTGTAAAATACGGTGCTTTACAGAGCACTGCGTTTGAAGCAATCAAACACACAGAATATTCCGAATCAGCCCCCGGTAAAACTCTCGACCTCACATCCATTTCTCCAAAAGAAAGCGGTGTAATTCCTATCTATCCTCTTACAGAAGGACTTACTCAAAAAGCTATTTCAAAAGCCATAACACAGGCACTGTCACAATATGCGTTTGGTATTGAAGACGAGATACCGGCCGAAATTATAAAAAAACGCGGATTACTTTCAAAACAGGATGCAATCCGCCTTATTCACCGCCCCACCGAAATATCCCAGGCGGCGGCCGCGCGCCAGACACTTGCCTTTGAAGAACTTTTTCAATTCCAGTCTGTGATTGCAAAACGAGTCTTTGAGAGAAAAGGCGCTTCGGGAGTTCTCGTCTCTTCAGCTCCGCAAAGAGAGTCCGATCAAAAAGTTGTCGACCTCAAAACCTTCACTGACAGCCTTTCCCCGCTGCAGCTCGATTTCTTCAACTCCCTGCACTTCCCGCTCACAGACGACCAGCGCAACGTAATTTACGAGATGGATGCCGAAATTGACCGCGCCTACACCGAACGGGAACGAATTCTCAATCAATTAGACCGTGGCCTTCCACCGCCAACAACTCCAAGCTTTACTATGGCTCGTCTGCTTCAGGGCGATGTAGGCTCTGGAAAAACGCTTGTATCTCTTTTCCTTTGTCTGAGAATAATCAGCTGGAAGGGTCAGTGTGCTTTTATGGCTCCAACAGAAATCCTTGCCCGTCAGCATGCTGAAACTACTGCAAAACTTCTGGCACCACTTGGAGTAAGAACAGCCTTCCTTACCGGAAATCTCCGTGCAAAAGGCCGTAACCCGCTGCTCAAAGCCCTTAAAGAAGGCGATATTGATATTGTCGTTGGTACACACGCACTTTTTTCATCAAATGTTGAGTACAAGGATATGGAGCTCGCTGTAATTGATGAACAGCACCGCTTCGGAGTTTTACAGCGCCAGGCAATTCTAGAAAAAGGTAGAGTAACTAACCGCGGCATGACATTCGAACCGAATCTTCTTATGATGAGCGCAACTCCAATTCCACAAAGCCTTGCTCTCACTGTATTTGGTGATCTTGATATTTCATCTATTCATACAATGCCAGCCGGGCGAAAACCAGTCACAACCTATCTTGTAAAAGAAGGAAACGAAATCAATGCTTACGAAGCCGTACGTAAGGAACTCGCTCAGGGACATCAGGCATATTTTGTTTATCCGGCAATCGACAGCGATGAAAACATAAAATCGGCAGAGCGGGCCTTTACCCACCTTCGTGACCACATCTATCCTCAATATAAATGCGCACTTGTTCACAGTAAGGTCGACGAAGAAGAACAGGTTCAGATTCTAAATGCCTTCCGTGACGGTGCAATTCAAGTACTCGCCGCAACTACAGTAATCGAAGTAGGTGTTGATGTTCCAAATGCAACCTGTATGGTAATTGAACAGGCAGATCGTTTTGGTATGGCACAGCTTCATCAGCTGCGAGGACGAGTTGGCCGCGGCACCGCTCAGTCTTACTGCTTCCTTATTTACAGCAAAGACATTACAGAAACCGGCATTGAACGAATGAAAGCCCTCCGCCAGAGCACAGATGGATTTTTCATCGCAGAGCAGGATCTTAAAACCCGAGGTCCAGGAGAACTCAACGGCACAGTTCAGGCAGGAGAACTCGGTTTCCGAATAGCAGATCTTTCCCGCGACATGGGCATTATGCAGGATGCCCGAACAGATGCACTTTCTTTTATCTCTGAAAAATAATTTTTTATTTAATTAAGGAATAGATAAAAAAACAAAACTAAATTGATTATATTAACCAGGCAGATAACCTGATGTATATCAGGAAGCAGGAAGCTCACAAATCTGAAAGCAAATAATCTGTTTTTTGCCTTTATGTGTCAAAATAACCCGTAAACGCCCCTCTCTAACATCACTGTATCAAAATGACACTAAATTCCGGTACAACCTGGTCACTGTGTCTTTTTAACCCCTTAAACAGGTGTAAAAATGACAAAATTCCGCTTTTTTTTTATTATTTTTTTGGTTTTTTGATATTTTTTACTTGCCGTTTTCACTTGGCACATTACTTGCTATATCATAAGTATAAAAGGAGATTATGCCATGACACGCGATGAAAACATTCTTGCTATGTACCTTAAAGAAATCAACAAGATTCCTATGATTTCACACGAAGAAGAAGTTGAGCTTGCTCAGAAAGCTCAGGCTGGTGATAAAGCTGCTAAAAACAAACTTGTAAATTCGAATCTCCGCTTTGTAGTTAATGTTGCAAAGAAATACCAGAATCATGGGCTCGATCTTTCAGACTTAATCAGCGAAGGAAACCTTGGCCTCCTTACTGCTGTAGATAAATTCGATGCTTCAAAGGGCTATCACTTCATTTCATATGCTGTATGGTGGATTCGTCAGAGCATTCTTAAAGCAATCTGCGAAAAGAGCCGTGCTATCCGCCTTCCACTCAACCGTGCTAATGAGCTCGTTCAGATTGAACATGCACGCAAAGTTGTTGGAACAAAGAAAACAGAACAGCAGGAATATGAAGAGATTGGAGCTATGCTCAACATGGATGCTTCACACGTTCGCGATATGATTAACATCAGCCGCGAAATGATCAGCCTTGATGCAGAAGTTAATGATTCAGATAACGGACATTCTAAGGTTGGAGACTTCTTCGAAGATAACGCTTATGATCGTCCAGAAGAAAAGGCTATTGAAAAATCTATGCATGAAGAAATTGACGGTGTAATCAATACACTTCGTCCAAACGAAGCTCGTGTTATCCGTATGCGTTACGGCCTCAACGGAGCAAAACCTATGTCACTTAAGGAAGTTGGAGAAGAATGCTCTCTCACAAAAGAGCGCATCCGCCAGATTGAAAAGCATGCAATTGTAAGACTGCAGCATCCTACAAGAGCACGTCGCCTTGAAGCTTACGTTGCTTAAAAAATAAATGAAATCATAAAAAAAGACCGTCGTTACCGACGGCCTTTTTTATTGCCTGTAACAATTAGCGCATAGCAGCTAATTTAGCATTTACTTCGATTGTGTGTTTATCAACATCAAACTTATAGAGCTCATCAAATCCGAAGCCCTTTACTTCTGATACCATATCATCCCACATCTTATCGAATGCCTTATCATCAGCAGCGAAAATCATACGCCATGAAGCGTCACAAACAGAGTGATTTACACTGTTGCGGATTACAGAAATATCTGCCGAATCAGATGGCAAGCTTACACTTACACTTGGACTTACAACAAGTGCATTGTTCTTAACCATGTAGTCTGTAGCATTTGCTGCATTGTATTTCTTTTCCCAGTCTTTTCTCATCTGAGTCATATTCATTTCTTTGTATGACTTCCAGTACTGGTTGTTGTAGAGTTCACCTGTCTTAGGGTTAGTACACATAGAAGAAGCAATCCACTGGTTAATTGCATTGAATCCGTCGCTGTATCCACCGCCACCGAATTCTGCTGGAACAGGAAGGTTATCCATCAAAGCATTGTCGTTCATCTGGATATACTTTCCGTCTGAGCCAACTTTATAGTTGAAACCTTCAAGACCTGCATGCTGAATAATCAAAGATTCTGGACTAGCGTACCAATCAAGGAATTCCATAATTCTCTTATACTTTGCAGGATCAACTTTTGAACCAACACCAAATACACGTCCGCTTCCGTAGTAAGAGTCTGAATCAGCATAGTATTTCTGATCCTTTACAGGAATGAAACAGAATGCAGATCCATCCTTATAGCGTTCATTTGTATTCCAGAAACCAATTTCCCATGTGTACCAGATGAAGTCTACCTGACCGTTAGAGATCTTAGCACAAACTGAGTTCCAGTCCTGTGTACCAGAATCTGGGTCTACAACTTTGAGTTTGTAAGCATCATTAAGGAATTTAAGCATCTTGTAGTATGTTCCACTCTTTTCTGTAAGTGGATAGAAAGTCTTTCCATCTTCCTTAAGAATTGCAGAACCTTTAATCTTTTCACCATACCAGGTATTAAGCTGAACAACGTTAGCAATACCAATCATACCGTCACCACCATCCCAGTCTGGCCAGAGTGAAAGAGGATATGCTGGATCACCATTAGCATTTGTCGGGTGAATTTTTCTGATTTCTACAAAAGCCTTAAGAAGGTCATCAAGATTATTAATTTCTGGAGCGCCAATCTTGTTATACAAATCCCACTTGAGCTGTGGAAGAGAATAAATTCTTTCCTGGCTTACAGTTGTTGGAGATGTATCTGTCATTTCTGTAGGAATACCATAGAACTTTCCTGCAGAGTTTCCTGGAAGTCCTTTATTGAAAGTAGAAATCTGATCTTCGAACTTCATGAGATTTGGACTTGCCTTGAGTTCAGCAGTAATGTCCTTAATAAGTCCAGCTTCAAGACAATCGTTGAACTGAGTTGCTTCAAGAAGAACGATATCTCCAAGATTTCCAGAGCTTGCGCGAAGCTGATAGATGCTGTCGCCTGCAACCTGTGGAGCAATAATGTTCAATTCAATGTTAAATTTGTCCTTTACAACTTTAGCAAACCAACCAGACTGCATACCCTGATAGTTAGCAGCAACATCATAAATTTCAAAAGTCATAGGTGCATTATCATCACCAGCTTTTGAAACTTTCTTTCCATTACCGCAGCTACAAAGCAACGCAGCAGAAACAGCCATTACGGTAAGAGCAGAAAAAATCTTTCCTTTTTTCATTAGTGTTTCCTCCTAATTTTTTTTATATAATCGAATCGCAGATTCGTATTAACCTTTTACAGCACCAATCATAATTCCCTTTGTAAAGTAACGCTGGAAAACCGGGTAAACACAGATAATCGGCAATACAACAATTACAGAAACAGTCATTCTTATTGAAGTTGCCGTTGATGCATGGGCAAGACTCGCAGCCATAGCCGCAGCTGATGTACTGTTATTTACCAGAGCTTTAAGAGAACTTGCCTGATTTATATATTGATACAAAGTAAACTGAAGTGTGTACAATTTTGGATCTGTTACAAGAAGCAGTGTATCCTGGAATGAGTTCCACTGCGCAACCGAAGCAAAAATCGCAACTGTTGCAACAATCGGCTTAATAACAGGCACAATAATACTAAAGAAAATCTTAAGGGTACCTGCACCATCAATTACAGCAGCTTCTTCAAGTTCCTTTGGAACACTTTCAACAAAGGTCTTACACAAAACAATGTAGAACGGCTGAACGGCAACCGGGAAGATATATCCCCAGAAACTGTTTGTAAGATGCAGGTTTTTCATTGTAATGAACCATGGAATGATTCCCGCATTAAAATACATTGTTGCTACTGCATATCGATACCAGAACTTTCTTTTCCACAGACTTTCACGGGTAAACATATATCCCAGAAAGGCTGCGACAATTACAGTAAGCATTGTTCCGATAACAGTTCTTAAAATTGAAATCTTAAATGCCGAAATCAAACCGTTTATCTTCATTACCTGTGCATAGTTTGTAAGATGAAAACCAATCGGATACAGAAGAACCTTTCCACGCTCACTCAAATCATTTGCACTCATTGAGTTGATGAATATGTAATAGAAAGGATATACACAAACAAAAGCAAAAAATGTATAAACGATATAAGTTGAAATATTGATTATATGATCTTCAAGTGTAAGTCTTTTTAAACTCATTTTCTTTACCTCACAATAACAGACTACAGCAAACTGTCGCCGCGGATTTTCTTTGAAACCCAGTTAGTAACACATAGCAGGATAATACTTACAAAAGTCTTCAGAATACTGATAGCTGTTGAAAGTGAATATCCACCGCTACCCATTGCAAGATTATAAACATAAAGATCAAGAACTTCTATTTTTGCTTTATTGAAAGAGTTTGCAAATACAAAGTACTGTTCCATTCCGTTTGAGAGGAAGTTTGCAAGACTCAGCATTACAAGTACAAAATATGTTGGAAGGATACTTGGAATTGTAATATGCCAGATACACTGCATACGCGATGCACCGTCTATCTTTGCTGCCTCCATAAGAGACTCATCAATTCCTGTAATTGCAGCAATATACATAATTGCAGCCCAACCGGCATTTTTCCAGGTAAGCCATAACCACTGCTTAAACCATACATGGCTCGAAGACTGCAGGAACATAACCGGTTCATCAATAATACCCATGTTCATAAGAACACTGTTTACTGCACCTGTACTGTTGAAAACGCTGAATGCAATGGAATAAACAAGAACCCAGCTGATAAAGTTTGGAAGGGTTGTAACTGTCTGAACAAACTTCTTAAAAGGAACTGATTTAATTTCATTCAGAAAGACTGCAAAGATCATCGGGAACCATGAGAACAAAAGACTGAGCCCGCTCATTGCAAAAGTATTAGTAAGAACCTGTACAAGTTTTTTTACCTTAACAGGATTTTCTACCATCGAAATAAACCATTTAAAACCAACGAACTTTTCCCAGGAAAGTGGAAACGGAGGTTTATAATCGAAGAATGCATAAACCCAGCCATATAACGGATAATAAGAAAAAACAGCGATAAGAAGAAGGAAAGGCAGTATCATCAGAAAGTCTTTCATTGAATTCTTCTGTCGGGCAGTCTTTAAGAATTTCATAATCACCTCAATACTTTTTTTGTTATAACAATTAGTTAAACGTTTTTAGTAAAACGTTTAACTAATTGTTAATTATACCACGGAATTTCCATAAGTCAATTTTTTTCTAGGGGAATTTTCTTATGTATAAATAAATGTTTTTACTCCATACAAATTAAACCTATGACCTGTCCGTTTATATCAGTATTAGTAATTATCAGTTCATTCTGATTATTACACTTCTCAAAAATTACAAAAGAATACGGAATCAAAGAAACATCTGTATCTTTCTTTAATTCCGGAAGTTTCAAATTCCATTTTTTTCCTGTTTCGATAAAACAGTACTCCCGATTATCAGGAAATAATTGAACAGGTTCTCCAGAATAAGGATCAAGAAGCATGGATTCTATATCAGAACGCTTATCATTTAATTCTTCTACCATATTCACATAAAGGATATCCGTTTTTAATCCAAAAATATTTCCAATATGTTCCCATCCAGTTCCTTCACTTGCTACAAGTCTCTGAAGAAAATCGATTCCACCTCTGTCAATAATTTCCAGAGGATCTTCAGAATTCCAGGTTATTCCTCCCTTTTTCCAGAATAACCAGCTTAAAAACATTGTTGCAGCAGCACGGCGGCCATTAGTATCTTCATTGCCCATAAAATCTGCTTTACACACAGAATACTTTTCCAAATTATTCAGATAATAACTTAGATTACTAATATTTCCTCCAGAAATACCATAACCACACAGGCTTTCACTTAAATGGCTCATCGCTTCATCCAGAAAAGTTTCTTCAACAGGAGGATTAGTTATTTTTTTTAATACTCGCGAATATGTCTTGATGTTATAATTAATTGCATGAGTTAACTCGTGGGCAATAGTTGCTGAAATGCAATTTACGGAATACGAAAATTTTTCTGCCTCCGGAACTGCAATATAAAGAACATCCATTTCATTACTGAAGGGAGATTCAATATCTCTTGCATAAAAATCTTCGGGATTAAAGAATCCTATTGCCGTTTCTTCCTCATTTATTGTAGGTGTAAATAAAAGAGAGATTTTTCCATCATTATCAATATCCGGAAGTTCACCCCACAAAGTTTTTAAGCGGGGAATTATTCTATTTTCAATTTCATTAATACACAAATCCAGAGAATTCTCGTTTACACGAATATCAGAGTATTCTTCTGGATTTTTTGGATACCATACAACATAAGATTCTGAAACATGAATTACTTTTGCGAGAATTTCATGAGGTTCTAAAGACTGATACTTTGTATTTATAACATAAAACTTTTTTTCATCATTTAAGGAATAAACATTTTTATTAGCAGTTCGCGAACTATTCGATAGTATTTTTTTCCCTTTGGCATTGCAATCAATATGGAAATCTCTTTTTAATTCCCTCTCTATACTTTTTTCATTAATAGAAAACTTACTGACAGATCCATCCAGAGCTACAAGGCCTGGCTTATAAACACCATTTGGAATTGATAAAGCCTGTTGATTGGAATTAACTAAATACATGAAAGTCTGCCCATGACTAATACTACGCTCTTCAACATAAATCAAAACAGACTTTTGATTATCCCTAAATACAGCTTTTATATTATGTACTCCCGGCTTTAGTTTTACCGTAAATCCATTTCCATTCCCTAAAAATCCCGCTTTATCTGAATACCATAATATTTCATCACTATTCAAATTTGTTGATAGAGTGATAAGAGAATCTGAATAATAAATCCATTCTGATTTTGGAGTAATAATGTTGTAATTAATTTCTTGATTTTGAATATTTGTGCAGGCAGAAAAGAAGAACACAAATATAAAACCTAAAGAAGAAATTTGTATTTTTAATTTTTTACTGAACATTAAAACTTATATTCCCAGTTGAAAAAACTGAAACTGAATAATAATCTGCATCTTCAAAAAGAATATCTCCATAGGATTTTTGTTGTTGAATCTGGAGGTAAACATATGAAGTTCCTGCAGGAATTGTATTTGCAGGAATTTCAATTGTTTTATTATTTGTAGATACTTCATATAAAATTTTTAAGGGAGTCCTTATAATTACTTTATATGTACACTCATCCATTGCAGAAAGCCAGGTAACTCTAATTGGATAAGCCGTATCAAATGAATCATATTTCTGATAACTTTGCCCAATTTGATTGGTCATTTCTATTAATTTATAATCGATAGAATCTTCCAGATAGGTATGAGGTATACTATAAACAACAGGAGAATCAAAAAGCCGGGACTTTACAACGACTGTATAAAAGCCATCCGAAGGTTTATCTATCAGCTTATAATAACACCCCTGCTGAAAATTGTAATCCAAAAGCGAAACTGTGTTTGCAGAATCCTTTATAGACACAATTGCGCCATTAACTATATTCCCATCTGGACCTTCAATATAAACTTTGGCTTCAACCTTATCATTGTATGGCGAAGCCAAAGAAATACGTATATCTCCAGATAACGAAATACTCGAAGAATTTCTACATGAAATAAAGTCTAGTAGAAAACATATTGTAAGCAAAATTATCAAGAAATATTTTTTCATAGCTCGTATTTTTATTAACGTTTTTTGTTAGTTCTATTTTTTATTCCAAGGATCTCATCTGCATAATCATTAATTTTATTTCTTGAAGCACTTCCAATGTCAGTAATATTTGCATGATTGCGATTATTGTAGATGATTCGGTTTGTTTTATTAAGTATTTTTGTCTCTGCAGAAGAACCAACTTTACTGTAAACTGGTAATTGCTGACTGCTTACAGCAACAAGTCCATCATTAGCCGATTCCCCAATTAATTCGTTAATCTCACGCTTGTAATTATAACACCAGTCTGCAGCCTTATTACAATCAGAAGCATAAGCAGGACTATTTGTAAATAAGCCGATAATTAAACAACTTTTAGCTATATGAGCTATATAAGCAGCATTGAATACGTCTCCCGCAATACGCATTCCTTTATCAATGTTATTGCGAGTAGTTTCATCAGCCATACTTAATGAATCATTATATCCACCAATAAGAAAATTTAAAGGCAAATTTTTATCAACCTTCATATTTACATCTGTGGTTTGCACTGTTGAATAAACAGTTCTTCTTTCCAATGTAGGATAACGAATTCCT
>JAEEGJ010025698.1_pt1 | contig 12033 bp, 9 predicted proteins | sample 8958761 | NCBI WGS metagenome assembly JAEEGJ01 (sample SAMN16246546, study PRJNA631951) | gut metagenome | biome: gut microbiome; feature: rumen; material: RS-attached | host: Bos | place: Iran: Karaj | collected 2018-10 | reverse complement strand
ACTGTCGTGGATGCTCAGAAGATAATCCGCGTCAGATTCCTCATCACTGAAGCCGGAACCGATCTCGGATTTCCGTCCGGAAGCCTGGCAGATTGTCTTCACCTGTCCGGTGATCTTCCGGATTTTTTCGACACCGATGTCTGTGCAGACACCCATGGCGCCGCCCTTGGCGTTCAGGATGCGAACAATATTCGGCAGCGATATCGCGGTAGCGCTGCAGGCAGTGGCTTTGATCTCCCTTACTCCGCATCGGATGGCGGACACAGCGTTGGCGTCCGCCATGTTCAGTTCACCTGAGCAATAAAACCCGAGGGTTGTTTTGCTCAGATCCGGAATCTCTTTTTTCAGTGATTCAAGCCAGGCGGATATTTCCTCCGGCATCATGGCACCGGCGGTGTCACACAGCGTAACAACAGAAGCGCCGGCACCGATGGCAGCGGTGATCACCTTCACAAGGAAAGAGCAGTCGCTTCTGGTTGCGTCCTGCGCGATAAACTCCACGTTTTCTGTCAGCTCACGGCAGCACCGGACCATTTCCTCCACTTTCCGGCAGGCAGCATCCGCTTTCATATGGAGGATATATTCCATCTGAACGGAACTGACAGGAGCAGCGACCTGCAGCCTGGGATTGACGGCTTCCTTCATGGCTTCCCAGGTGATCTGGACTGAATCCTTATCCATCAGATCCACAGGAACCGCAACAGCGGCCTTTTTCACAGCGGAACAGATGGATTTGACAAGAAGCCTGTCGATTTTCTTCTGCCTGATCGGACAAAGATCAATGGAAGAAACACCAAGCTTATCGATCAGGCGGCATAATTCTATTTTTTCCCTGAAACTGAGTTCACACTGGTTTTCAGACTGGGGCAGCGTACAGTCACTGACATGGACAAGTTCGTTTTTACTCATGGAACAATCCTCCCTTGGACAATTGAAACTAAAAAAACCCTGAAGCATATGCATCAGGGACGAAAAACAATTTCTCCGCGGTACCACCCATATTACTCCTGCAAAAGGAGTCTCTCTTGAACTCTGACAAGTTCTCAGCCTGTTACGGGGCGCCCGGGTTTCCTTAATAACCTGACGGTGTTCACGAAACCAACTCCGGAAGCAGTCTCCCTACGCTCGGCACCGTCTCGCAGCATCCGACGGCTCTCTGCAGCGTCTGCGGTAAGGATTACCATCCATCATCGTCTTTCATCAATATGAAATTATATGGATACTAACATAATTCAAAAAAGGTGTCAATAAAGAAACAGACTGCTTTTCAGGCACTTTATTGTCTTTTCTTTGTATATGATCACAGGATGACGGAAAGCGGCATAAACCGGGAAAAAACAGCGGATATCTGCTTCTCTCAGGAAGGTTATTTTGTTTGACAAACAGTATTATTTCATTATCATTATATTATAGAAAGAATCTGAAGAAGGGGAGTCAAAGATTTGCCTGAAGCAACAGAACTCGAACTTACAGCTGAGTCCATGGATGCCTATGTTTCACTTTTCGGAATGAATGACCGCAACATCGCGCTGATCGAACAGGAATGCAATGTGAATGTCGCGCTCAGGCATAACCATCTTGTGATCACCGGATCCGAAAAAGACAAACAGCTGGCGCAGCAGGTGATCATGCTCCTGCTGGAAATGATCCGCCGGAATGAACACGTTGACCGGATCCGCATCCGCTATACCATCGCGATGGTCCGGGAAGGGAAGACCGGCCAGATCGAAGAGAGCCTCCGCCGGGTTATCGCGGTGACCCACCGCGGAAAAGAGATCACCTGCAAGACCGTAGGGCAACGCCAGTATGTCGACACGATCCGGAATCACGTCCTGACTTTCGCGGTCGGCCCTGCCGGCACAGGCAAGACCTACCTGGCCATGGCCCTCGCCGTCATGGCGCTGAAAAACAAGGAAGTGGAACGGATCATCCTGACCAGGCCCGCAGTGGAAGCCGGTGAAAAGCTCGGTTTCCTGCCGGGCGACCTGACGCAGAAAGTCGATCCGTACCTGCGGCCCCTTTATGACGCCATGTATGATTTCATGGGCGCTGACGCCTATACCAAACTGATCGAAAGAGGCATCGTTGAAGTGGCCCCGCTCGCTTATATGCGCGGCCGCACCCTTTCAGACGCTTTCATCATCCTTGATGAAGCGCAGAACACCACCTCCGAACAAATGAAGATGTTCCTGACCCGCATGGGTTTCCGCTCCCGTGTCGTCGTTACCGGTGATATCACGCAGACGGATCTTCCGGCCGGGAAAAAGTCCGGACTGGCCGAAGCCGTACAGATCCTCAGGCCGATCCCGGAGATCGGCATCGTGGAGATGACCGGCAAGGATATCGTCCGGCATGAACTTGTCCAGCAGATTGTGGAAGCATATGAATCTTCCTCCGCGTCGGATCATTCTTCCGGAAAGGAATAACACATGACTGATAAAACGCCGGCAAAAGAACAGAAACCGGGACGTCAGATCCGGGACTGGCTGCATTCCTCAAAAAGCATCTGCGCGCTGATGATCCTCGGCACGTTCCTGATCGTGATCGCGATCTTTTTCTGCGTCTGCACGCCGAAGAAGTACGACCTTCGCGTCGGGTCCATTTCCCATGAAACGATCGACGCCACCAAGGATATCGTTGACGAGGTCACGACGGAGGAAAAACGGAACGCCGCCGCCGAGACGGTGGAACCGAACTACCACTTCCAGCAGGGCGTAAAGGAAGAAGTACTCTCTTCTCTCGCCAGCGCGTTCCAGGAGCTGCGCACGATCCAGCAGTACGGCGTGACCCTCCGTCCGCAGGACGATCCGAAAACCTCCTCCGGACGGCCTTTTTCCGAGGAGGAGATCGATTACGCGTATTCGCTGACGGACATGCTTGACCTGAGCCGGACGCAGCTGACCACGCTGATGCGGATCGACACCCCCGCCTTTGAAGACATGGTCAGCACCGTCACCACAGCCGTCCAGAACTCCCTGAACACGACGATCCGGGAAGGCCAGGTTTCCCAGTCCATCATGACGATCCAGCAGATCGTCGGCTACAAACTGGATGTTTCCCTTACGCAGAATATCATTCCGACCGTCCTGCGCACCTGTATCAAACCGAATATGATCATCGACGAGGAAGCGACGGAGGAAGCCCGCCAGAAAGCGCGGGAAGCCGTTGAGCCGGTGATCTATCTCCAGGGGCAGAACATCATCCGTGAAGGGGACCGCATTACCAACAGCCAGCTGGAAATGCTGCGCGGCCTCGGACTGCTGAGCGACGATCATTATGACTATTCCGTTTACGGCGGCGCGCTGATCCTGACCATCCTGGCAATGCTCTCGCTGCTGATGATGCTGCGGCTGCTGATGAAGGACGTCCTGTCCGATATCCGCAAACTCTCTGTTATCCTGATCATCCTGGTGCTTTGTTTCGGCTTCGCGTCCCTGGCAACGCTGCTGCCGAGCCTGTATATCATTCCGATCGCGCTCGGCATGATCATGGGGACCGTGCTGATCGGCTACCGTGCCGGCCTGGTCATGACCGTTCCGCTGGCGCTGCTCTACGCGGGTATCACTTCCATAGCCAGTTCCACCACCTTCTACGACGTCGTACTGATCATGTCCAATACGCTCTCGGGAGGCGTCGCGACCGTCTGGTTCCTGAAGGGAAGGCCGCAGCGTGTACGCGTCCTGGTTGCCGGACTGATCGCCGCCGTGTTCTCCCTGATCATGATCGTCGGTGTGAAACTCCTGACCTCGGCGGAAACCCTTGATATGATCCATACCGGCGTCTGGGCGCTGGCCGGCAGCCTCCTGAGCGGTGTACTCGCCGTCGCCCTCCAGCCCGTATTCGAAGCCGCTTTCCACCTGGCCACCCCCAGCCGGCTGCTGGAGATCACAAACCCGAACCAGCCGCTGATGAAGCGCCTGATGCTGGAAGCGCCCGGCACCTACCACCATTCCATCATTGTGGCCAACCTGGCCGAATCGGCCGCTGACAAGATCGGCGCGAACGCGTATCTGGCCCGTGCCGGCGCGTATTATCACGATATCGGCAAACTGAAACGCCCCGGATACTTCAGCGAGAACGTCCGCGGCGGCAATCCGCATGAAAACACGGATCCCTATGTATCCGCCGCGATCCTGACCGCCCATACGCGGGACGGCGCGCTGATCGCCCAGAAGGAACACCTGCCGCCGGAAGTCCAGGACATTATCCTGCAGCACCACGGCGTGACGCCGGTCATGTTCTTCTATCACAAAGCCCTCCAGATGGCAGGCGGAAACCATGTGGACATCAATGATTTCCGCTATGCCGGACCCAAACCGCAGACGAAGGAAGCATCCATCGTCATGCTGGCCGATACGATCGAGGCGGCAGTGCGGTCCATGAAGGATCCGACGCCGAAAGGCATCGACCAGTTCATCGAGCGGCTGATCCGGGGCAAACTGGAGGACGGGCAGCTGAGTGACTGCCAGCTGTCCCTGCAGGATATCGACCAGATCTGCACCTCCTTCTCCGGCATCCTGAAGGGCGTGTATCACGAACGGATCGAATACCCGAAAGTCCAGCAGTTCGCCATCAAAAACGACGCGAAACCCGCGGCAAAGAACGCTCCCGAACCGGAAAAGGCCGACCAGCCGGAACCCGTAGACAGGCTTGCGCCCGAACCGGAAAAAGCCGGCCCGGATCTCCCGCCCGAACCCGCCGTACCGGAGAGCATTCCGGATGAACCCGCCGGGAAAGGGGATACGGACAGTGCAGATTGAATGGAACATCCTGTCTGAACTGGACAGCGGGATCCTCACAAGGATGGAAGAAGCTGCGGACCAGTGCCTGGCCTGCGAAAACGTGGACGCGCCCTGCATGATCTCCGTATGCCTCTGTGACGACGCGTATATCCGCGATATCAACCTGCGGTACAGGAATATCGACACGGCCACCGATGTGCTGTCCTTTCCGACGGTTTCTTATCCGCCGGAAAGGACCGCGGGTGCCTGCGGCGCGCTCCTCCGGCAAGAATACGACGCGGATACGGGCGCCTGCTTTCTCGGCGACCTGTTCATCTCCACGGAACATGTAGCGTCCCAGTCCGCGGAATACGGCCATACGCCGATGCGGGAAGCGGTTTACCTGCTGGTGCACGGCATCTGCCACCTGATGGGATATGACCATGTGGAACAGAATGATAAGGAGAAGATGAGGTCCATGGAAGAAAAGATCCTAGCTTCTGTCAACGTCGGGCGCGACTTTCCGGACGGGGCCGGCGACGACAGCCTGCTCGCCCTCGCGCGGGAAGCCATGAAGCGCAGTTATTCGCCCTATTCATCCTATCCGGTGGGCGCCGCGCTGCGGTGCACGGACGGACGCGTATTTACCGGATGCAATATTGAGAACGCCTCATTCAGCCTGACAAACTGCGCTGAACGGACCGCCGTGTTCAAGGCCGTCAGCGAAGGCGCCACTTCCTTTGACACCATCGCGATCGCCGCCAGGACCAAGGCCTGGCCCTGCGGGGCCTGCCGGCAGGTGTTGAATGAGTTCGCGCCGGGCATAAGGGTGCTGGTCACATGGGACGGCCATGTGGAAGAAAAACCGCTTGCAGAACTGCTGCCGGAAGGCTTCGGCCCCCGCAGCATGGATCTGAATGGACAGGAGTAAAATGATGAATCAGCAGGATAAAGCCTTCCGTTCCGGTTTTGTGACGATCGTCGGACGTCCCAATGTCGGGAAATCCTCATTGATGAACCGGATGATCGGTGAAAAGATCGCCATCGTTTCGGCCAGGCCGCAGACCACCCGCAGCCGGATCATGGGTGTCCTGACCGGCGAAGACACCCAGGTCGTCTTCCTGGATACGCCCGGCATCCACGATCCGAGGACAAAGCTCGGCGAATACATGATGCATTCCGTCCGGGACGCCATGGACGGCATGGACGCCGCGCTCGTGATCCTGGACGTGACGCATATCACGCCGAACGACCTGGAGATCGCAGCGGACATGAAAGGGAAGAAAGTCCCCGTGGTCGTCGCCCTGAACAAGATCGACCTTGTGACGCCGGAGCAGATCCTTGCCGCGACGGCCAGGGCTGCCGAAACCGGCCTGGAGGAGATCATCCCGGTCAGCGCGAAGACGGGAAGCGGCGTGGAGGAACTCATTTCCTGCCTGCGGAAGCACCTGCCCGCGGGACCGAAGTATTTCCCGGACGATATGATTACTGACCAGCCGGAACGGATCCTGTGCGCGGAGATCATCCGGGAAAAAGCGCTTCGCCACCTGAGAGACGAAGTGCCTCACGGAATCGGGGTTGAGATCATGAAGATCGAAACCCTCAGCGACAAGCTGACTGAGATCAACGCGACCGTGTACTGTGAACGCGAAGCGCATAAAGCGATTATCATCGGAAAGCACGGAACCATGCTCCAGACCATCGGAACGGAAGCCCGGCTCGATATTGAAAAACTGCTGGACGCCCATGTGAACCTGAAGCTCTGGGTCAAGATCCGTCCGGACTGGCGCAACAACGCCTCCGACCTGAAGAACCTCGGCTACGACAGCTGAACACAACAAAAGCCTTCGGAAACGTTCCGAAGGCCTTTGCTTTAAATGAACGATCATCCGTTCATCGGGAAAACCTGGTAGATACCGCATTTCAGGTACTGTGTTTCACGCGCGTAGGGCAGGATGGGATGGTCCTTTCCCTGGGTACGGAATTCCACCAGCCGGAGCAGGACCTTCGCGTCCTTCGCGGCGTCCAGCACCATTTCCTTAAACATTTCCGGCAGCACATGCTGGCTGCAGGAGCAGGTGATGAGGTATCCGCCGGGGGCGATCATCTTCATCGCCCGAAGGTTGATTTCCTTGTATCCGCGGATCGCGCTTTCAACAGCGCTGCGCGTTTTGGTAAAGGCGGGCGGGTCAAGAATGATCGTATCATAGCGCGTGCCCTGCCTGCTCTGCTCGGAAAGCAGGTCGAACGCGTTGGCCGTGACAAAACGCACACGGTCTTGCAGGCCGTTCAGCTTTGCGTTTTCTGCGGCGAACAGGCAGGCGTATTCGCTGATATCCACGCCGGTGACTTCCTTCGCGCCGTACTTGCCGGCATGCAGGGCAAAGGACCCGGTATGCGTGAAGCAGTCCAGCACCGTCCTGTCCTTTACGAACGGCGCGATCGCAGCGCGGTTTTCCTTCTGGTCCAGGAAGAAGCCGGTCTTCTGTCCTTCCTTGACATCCACCCAGAATTTTACGCCGTTTTCAGTCATGAGCACCCGGTCCGGCACTTCGCCGTAGAGCAGGCCCGTAGTCATTTCAAGGCCTTCCAGTTTCCGGACGGGCACATCGTTTCGTTCCCAGATGCCCCGCGGGTGGAGTTCATCGACCAACGCGTCCACAATGTCCTGTTTGAACCGTTCCATGCCCAGCGCCAGGCACTGGAGAACAAGGACATCGCCGAAAGCGTCGACGATCAGCGCGGGCAGACGGTCGCTCTCGGCGAACACCAGGCGGCAGCTTTTCAGGTCCGCGAAGGCGCGCCGGTACTCAACGGCTTCATGGATCCTGCGGAAGATGAGGGCGCGGTCCACCGACTCATCTTCCCGGTATGTCATGATCCGGAGGGCGATCTGGCTGTTCGGATTATAGTATCCGCGGGCGAGGAAGCGGCCCTTTGAACTGACAATATCAACAACATCCCCGGGAAGGAATTCTCCCTCCACCCGGCCGATGTCGCTGCGGAAAATCCACGGATGGCAGGTAAATACTCTTTTTTCCTTTCCCGGAAGCAGGACTGTTCTTGCCATATTCATTTATCCTCCTTCAGCTGTTTCATGTACACATACCGGTCTTCGCGGGATCCGTCAGGCAGTTCAAACGCTTCGGGTACCGTTTCGATGAGGGTGAACCCAAGCTTCTCAAATACCCGCATCATCCGCGGGTTTCTGCCCATGGTATCGCCGATCACCGTTTCCATCCCGTACTGATCGCGGGCGATCCGTAAACCGGCGCGGATCGCTTCCGTCCCGATCCCCCTGTTCTTGACGCTGTCGTCGCGCAGGATGATGCCGAACTCGCACTGTTTTTTCACGGGATCCATCCGTTTGAGCTGGAAGGAGCCGACCGGTTCATTGTCCAGGAAGATCCCCAGGTGCACATAATCCTTCCTGTATCCGCCATGGTTGTAAGCGTAGGATCTTGAGATCTGTTCGCGGTTGTAGTGAAAAGGGGAGGGGTCCATCATCGGATCCGGCTGATAACGCCTGAAAAACGAGTGGTATTCCTCTTCCGTAAATGTGCGCAGTTCGATCTTGTTCAAGCTTGACCGTCCTTTCAGCGGGGTTGTATAATCAGGATAAAGGGAGGTGTTCCGGATATGGCCGAAAAGAAGCAGTGCGTCCTGTATGACCGTGAATGCATCGGCTGCGGGGAATGCGACCGCTGTGATCTCGATCCGGAAAAAATCTGCGACAACTGCATGAAATGCGTCAGCGGCGACGCAGAATACCGCGGGATCAGCATTGACGGCATTTTCCTTGAAAGCGAAACATCCGGCAAAGACTGAACGGCCTGACCAGACATGCATTCATTATAATTTGCACCCGATTCTTTTGCAAACAGATATCCGAGACAGGAGATGCATAAAAATGAAGATCACCTTTCTGGGAGCAGCCCACCAGGTCACGGGCAGCCGTACGCTTGTTGAATGGAAGGACGACCGTTTTTTTCTGGTTGATTACGGCATGGAACAGGGTGAAAACGAATTTGAGATGGCTGAACTGTCCGTCGCGGCTTCCGCCGTCGAATATGTTTTCCTGACCCACGCGCATATCGACCATTCCGGACTGCTGCCGCTGCTGTACAAACAGGGCTTCCGGGGGAAGATCTACGCGACGGCTGAAACAACTAACCTCTGCTCGATCATGCTCGCCGACAGCGCGCACATCCAGGAAACCGACGCCATCAATGAAACCAAAAAGAACCTGAGGCACAGCGGAGCAGCGGTGGAGCCGCTTTATACAACCGGGGATGCGGCGGCCACGATGGAACTGTTCCGTCCCTGCAAATACGGGGAGATCATCATGGTGGACGAGGGCCTTTCCGTCCGTTTTACAGACGCGGGCCACCTGCTCGGTTCCTCCTTTATTGAGTTTTTCCTGGAGGACCGGGGAGAAACGCGCATCCTGGTCTGCAGCGGCGACGTCGGCAACCGGAACCAGCCGATCATCAACAATCCGCAGCCTGTGGCGGAAGCGGATTTCCTGCTGATCGAATCCACCTACGGCACACGCCTGCATGAATCCGCCGTGTCGCCGATCCCTTTCCTCACGGACCTTCTCCGAAAAACATTTGAAAGGGGAGGCTCCGTGATCATCCCGTCCTTCGCCGTCGGCAGGACGCAGGAACTGCTGTATTTCTTCCGGGAGATCAAGGAAAACCATCTCCTGCCCGAATATGAAGCGTTCCAGGTCTATGTGGACAGTCCGCTGGCCAATGAGGCGACGGCTGTTTTCCTCCAGTGCGATCCGGTGTGCCTGGACCTTAAAACGCAGGGGATCATGGCTTCCGGCGTGAATCCCATCTGGTTTGACGGCCTGAACACCACCGTAACAAGCGATGAATCCAAAGCGCTGAATGAGGATCCTTCCTCCAAGGTGATCATCTCCTCCGGCGGCATGTGCGAAGGCGGACGGATCCGCCATCACCTGAAGCACAACCTGTGGGACAGCCGGAACACGATCCTTTTTGCCGGATACCAGGCAAACGGTACCCTGGGCAGGATCATCTATGACGGTACGAAAACCGTGAAAATCTTCGGGGAAGAGATCGATGTGAATGCCGAGATCGCCCTGCTTGCGGGTATTTCCGGACACGCGGACAGGGACGGCCTGATTTCCTGGATGGACACGTTCACAGGAAAACCCTCCATGGTGTTTGTGAACCACGGGGACGACGACTCCTGCGCCGGCTTTGCCCGGACGGTCACCGAACATTTCGGGATCCCGGCGGAAGCCCCGTATTCCGGATCTTCCTACGACCTGCTGAAAAAAGAATGGATCCGCATAACGGATCCGGTATACAAAACAAAAGGAAAGACAGAGAGCGGCGATCCGGAAGCGCGCAGGAAGAAAGCATCCGCCTACACGGAACTGAGGAACGCCGTACAGGCGCTGGACGTTTATACTTCAACGCTCAGCGGACACAGCAACCACGAACTGAAACAGCTTGCGGAAGCGATCCGCGCGCTGATCAGCGATCCGGACTGAAATCCGGATCCCCGGGCAGGTGGACATGTTCCGCGGCCATCCGCCGCCGGGCGTCCGTCATGTCCGCGTAATGCTTCCGGGTCGTATCCACGGAAGTATGGCCGAGCACGTCCGCCACAAGGTAAATATCGCCTGTTTCATTGTACAGGTTGGTCGCGTAGGTACTCCGGAGCTTATGGGGACTGATCCTCGTTTTCAGCGGAGCGGCCACCGCGGCATATTTTTTGACCAGGTTCTGTACGGCCCGCTGCGTAATCCTGCGCCGCTGGAGGCTCAGGAACAGGGCGTCCTCGTGGCCCGGGACCGTTTCAATCCGTTCCCGTTCTTCTATATAATCCGCCAGCGCTTCCGCCACCTCGGGCGGAAAATACAGCACGACCTGGTTTCCGCCTTTCCGGGTGACGATGAAGGCATTGTTTTCCAGGTCCACATCGCCGATATTCATGCCGATGCACTCGCTGACGCGGATGCCGGTGCCCAGAAACAGGGAAAGGATCGCGTAATCGCGTTTCGCGGTGATCTTCTGGAACTTCTGCTGTCTGCCGGTCAGCTGGTCTCCGTTCTGGGCCTGTTCCAGCATGCGGACCATCTCTTCCTTGCTGAGACGGATGATCGGCTTCTCATGGACCTTGGGGAGGGGAACCAGCTCCGTCACGTTGGACGAAACGCGCTGGTTTTTGAACAGATAGTCGTAAAATGAACGGATGGAGCAGAGTTTTCGCTTGATCGCCAGCTCATGGTTGACGATCACTTTGTTAGGTACCGAATCATCATCCGCGTTCTTCAGATAGTAGGTCAGGTACTCGGTGTAGGCGATGATGTCATTCCGGGTCAGTTTTTCCAGATCCTGATCGTTCATCAGCTGCAGATCCTTGCCGGAGAAATCGATCCGTTCATCATGCAGGAAAGTGAAAAAAGTATTCAGATCGATGGCGTAGGCCAGGCGCGTCAGCGAACTGGTCGATATCGCGATCGACCGAAGGAAATCAGAGCAGGCCTGAGGGAGGCCGCGCGTGATCTCCCGGATCTGGAGAATGCGTTTCGCGTCCAGTTCATCCCTGTATCGGTTCGTACGTTCCGCCATGCTGAACAGCCCTCCTGCGTACCGGATTCCATGTACCGTATCTTTTCGTGTCTAACTATTCGTAAAACTGTGGTTTAGCGAATAGTTATATCAATATGGCCATCCTATCACAAAGCCGGGCGGATGTCAATCATCGCCCGGCATACTTCTGTTCTTTTCTGTTAAATTATCTTTTCTGACGGTTATTAATCTTCTTCCCCTTTGAGCACAACCGTACGGAAGGAATGGCCCGTGGACGGCAGGAAGACCCGGATCAGGTCTTCCGTTTTCATTTTCAGGCTGGATGTGCAAACACAGGGATGGCAGCCGATGTATTCCCCTTTCAGCACATCTTCGTCGATCAGCAGCTGCACCGCATGGCTTTTATCATTCATGAGCCCCATGACGCTGACCGCACCGGGCTCGATGTCCAGGTACCTGAGCATCTGCTCCGGGCCGGCAAAGGACAGGCGTGCTGAACCGATCTGTGCGGACAGTTCCTTGGTCTTGAATTTCTTGTCCCCTGGCATCATCAGCAGATAAAAGGCGGTCTGCTGGCGGTTGCAGAGGAAAAGGTTCTTGCAGATCAGGACGCCGAGCACTGCGTCGATCACGTTGCAGGCTTCCATATTGTCCGCACGGCTGTGATCGGTTCGCTGATAGCAAATCCCCAGGGTGTCCAGGTAATCGTATGTCCTGATTTCCCGGTGCCGCCTGCC
>JAEEGJ010025697.1_pt1 | contig 12033 bp, 7 predicted proteins | sample 8958761 | NCBI WGS metagenome assembly JAEEGJ01 (sample SAMN16246546, study PRJNA631951) | gut metagenome | biome: gut microbiome; feature: rumen; material: RS-attached | host: Bos | place: Iran: Karaj | collected 2018-10 | reverse complement strand
ATACAAGCATCGGGCGACGCATAGGAATTTGGCGCGGTTTTTAGGCGAAAAGCCGGAAAACATATTTTTGTCCGAGATCGGCCGCGTGCTTGAAATAGACAGCAAGGGCGCGCGCTGGGGCGGCACGGTACCGTCCGGCAGAGTCCTTGTAGACGGTTACGGCGTGGGCGACGTTGGAAGTATAGTCCTGCGCGACAGACGTCACCTGTCGCAGGACGGCATAATAGTCGTTACGGCGGCGGTGGACGCGGGAACGGGTTTGCTGTTATCCGGTCCGGAGCTTTTCTCCCGCGGGTTCGTCTACGTGCGCGAGGCCGAGGAAATGATGGACGAGCTGCGAGATATGGCGGCGGGCATAATAGAAGAATACTACGACCATAACGACACGGATTTCAACACGATGAAAAACCGCATAAAAGATGAAACGGCAAAATATATCGCGCAGAAAACGAAGCGCAAACCCATGATCCTGCCGATCATACTGGAAATATGAAAAAAATCGTATCAGCAGTTTTGCTGGCGGCGTTTCTGTTCTTGACCGCCTGCACCGCGGAGCCGGTATCGACTGACAGCCTGCCCGAAACGGTTACCGAAATGGCGGCGGAAACCGAAACAGAGACCGAAAAAGAAACTGTAACCGAAACAGAGACGGAAACGGAAACGGAAACGGAGACCGAAACCGAAACCGAAACCGAAGAAGAAACGACTGCTTACGTGCCGGAGCAGACGAAAGCGCCGGCTGTCAAAGGCTGGGTTTTGACGGAACCGGGCATGGTAATGATATACGGCGAATGTGAAAGCGGCTCGAATCTCACCGTTAAAACGGAGCTTGAAGAATACACGGCGAGATCGGACGGCGTGTATTTCGCCGTTTACGCAAAGCTCAACGATAAAGGCAAAACGGAAGTCGGCATCTCCGCGTGCGCGGAATGCAAGACGGAAAGCGAGCCCGTCTCGGTTTCGGTAAAAAACGACAGAGGCGCGGACGATACCGGCGTTACCGTAACTCTCGGCTCGCGCGTTATCGAAAAAAAGGTCCTGCCGGATCAGTACGGAACAAACGGATTTTCCGCCGGGAATATAGACGCGATAAAGGACGCTGTAAAATACCGTCTCAATAAAGCCGAAAAAGCCGCGGGTAAGCCAGTTAAGCTCGTTTATATAATAGTTCCCGATCCGCTTACGGTGTATCCCGAGGAGTTGACCGCGCGGATGAAAGAAAGGATATATTCTCCGAATCTGCGCCTTAAACAGACGGCGGAGGCGCTTTCCGGCATCGACGGCGTGACCGTCGTAGACCTGACAGAAGCGCTTAAAAACAATAAGGAAAACGGCAAGCTCTACTACAAGCTCGACAGTCACTGGACGGAGCTCGGCGCGTTTTACGGCTATGCCGAGGTAATGTCAAAGCTCGGTCTTCCGGCTCATACTCTGTCCGATTACAGAGTTGATTATATAGATATAGACGACACGGATATGAACGTGTATTCCGGCGTCGGCACGGGTGAAATGTACGAATCAGCGCCGTTTTTGACCGCATTGTTTGAAGAAAAAACGTCGTACGGCGCAAATCATCCGGATACGGCGCGTATTTGGGATTTCGGTTATGAGTTTTTCATAAATCAGTCAACAAAAACAACAGCGAACGAAAACGGTCCGTCCGCGGTAATGCTGTTTGATTCCTACGGCTTCAATATCATACCGTATCTGGCGGAGAGCTTCGGAGTGTTTTACACGCAGCCGGTCTGGAGATACGGCGTTGATTATTCCGCAGTATCGGAAATCAAGCCGGATTACATAATTGAGCTGCTCGCGGAGAGAAATCTGGACGAATTACTGTCCGCAACGTGAAGGAGGCGCGTATGGATCTAAATGAAATAAACTGTTATTTAAGCGGTCTGCTTGATACGGCGTCGTCCGTATCGGTATGGATGGGACCGTCGTACGTTGTCGCGGAGGTGTTTGAAAACGACGGGTTTTTATCCGAGTTTTACGGTTATTACCGTCTTGATCCCGACGTTCTGCTTGATACGGTCACGTCTTTTGAAACGCTTTTAAAGCAGTGGTTCGGAGACGAAGAAAAGCCGGACAAAAAAACGGTTTCCGCACTGTTATATCATATGGAAAAATGCTTCGGCAAAGCGGAAAAAGTGTATTCGGTAAAAGAAGATTCCCTTTCGAAACTCGAAAAGAAAAACAGCCCCGTCCCGTTCACTTTCGTGGAGGACATGGCTGTCGTCAGATTTGAAAAATACACGGTTTGCTTTGTCGTCGGAAACAACGAATAAAATTCAGAATTAAGACGATCTGAATTCTGAATTCTTAATTCTTAATTCTTAATTTGTATATACGGCGTCGCTTTTATAAAAAACGTTCCGTTTTTGATATTTTTGGTGCATAAGCAGTACAGCCTGTCGGCTTCACATTCAAGCGCGTACTGCTTTTTTGCTTTGTCGGAAAGCTTCGTTTTGTCCGCCGGCTTCGTTATTATCTCGATCTTTTTCGTTTTTCTTTTGCCGGATAAATAAGACAGCCCCGTTTTGTCCGCCGCAAGAAGCTGCGTGAAGCACGGCGTTTCTTTAAGCGCCGCGCCGTTTATGCCGAAAAACGAATAAAGTATCACGCGGCGGATACGCGCGTTTGTGAACTGCGGGGATGACGATAACGAGATAAGCTCGTCAAGACTTTTCGCCTCCTGCGCGGCTTTCGTAATGCGCGATATGAGCCCGTGCTCGCCGTCCGCCGAGTATCTGAACGGTTTTGTCATAAGGTGGCAGAGAACAGCGTGCTCCGCGTATTTTATATCCGCGGGAAAATCCGTGTTTGACAAGATCGCTTTTGCATATTCCGGGATCTTGTCAAGCGGGAATTCCTCTTTTTTTATTTCCGTGGACGATAAAAAGTCCGCCTGCCGCAAGACCGGCGTTATTTTAAGACCCGGGCAAAGCTGCTTTGCGGCTTTTATGTATTCAATGCCTAAAATATCGTTTTTGCCCATAAGAAGATCAGCGTCGGAGCAGAGGACTGCTCTCGCCTGCGCGTAAGGCAGATTAGTCATTTTTATATGCTCCGAAAGCTTGCTTTTGAACTCCGGGGACGATATTTCATCGGCAGCTCTCATAAGTCTGTCAACGTCCGCGCACTCCGACCCGAAGACAAGCGCGTCGCCTTCTTCATACAGCCCGGCGATAACGGACATAGCGCCCGCGGCAAACCTCTCGGCGGAAGACATGCACCACGGGAACGGTAAAGACAAAACGAGGTCCGCGCCGCCGGATACCGCACAGCGCGCACGTGAAAATTTGTCTGCGACGGACGCGCGCCCGCGCTGGACGAAATTCCCGCTCATAACGCAGACGAGCGGCTCGCCGGGATAAAGCTCCTTTGCCTTTTTTATTATGTATTCGTGCCCGAAATGAAACGGGTCAAATTCGCAGATCAGAAATACAGCCATACCGCACCTCCATGTAATTTAGCTTATTATACCGCATTTTTTCGCAATAATCAATATAATTGCTGAAATTTTATTGTAATAAAGAACGGATTGGGGTTCACCGTCCAAATTAAGAATTAAGAATTCAGAATTAAGAATTAAGGTGTCGGCAGAGCCGACAATCTGTGCGCTTCGCGCTTTGGGTGGGCTCCCCCACCCCCCTTTACCGCCCCCCTAACCCCCCGCCATCCCCCCGATATACATCGGGGCTTTTTTGCGGGCGAAAAACGGACGAGCAATGCTCGCCCCTACAGCGGGTCGTCGATAGGGGTTCCCCGTTGCGAACATCGTGAGCAATGGGGGTTCACGTAGCCGACCCCTACGACCAACGCGAGCTGCCCCCTCAATCTCGTTAAGAGATTGGCGGGAGGGTTAAGGGGGGTATGGGGAGTTTGTCGAGGGGTTCCCCGTTGCGAACACTGTGAGCAATGGGGGTTCACGAGAGGGGTGGGCACTCCCCCATATAACAAATCGTCCCGAAGAAGGGGTTCCCCGACGCGAACTTGAGAGCGTTGGGGGTTCCCGTAGGGACACCGATTTTTATTCTTTATTCTTTCTTATTTATTATTTATCCTTTATCCTTTGACGGACGACCGATGGTCGCCCCTGCAAGCGGGTCGCAGTCTTCTTAATTCTTAATTCGCTTGACCGCCCGTAAAGCAAAAAATTTAAAATTTAACGACATATTTTATAAAATATCTCTTGAAATCTTTCCGATTATGATATATACTAATATGAATTCAAATAAAAAACATGGGTAGATCACCCGGACAGGAGAAATAAACATGAACGTACTTGTTGTAAACGCTGGCTCCTCGAGCCTTAAGTATCAGCTTTTCGACACCAACACGGACACCGTCCTTGCAAAAGGTATATGTGAGCGCATAGGCACTCAGACACCTAACGGTATCGGCGCCGAAGGCAAGATCGAGCACAGAAAAGGCGATTCCCCCAAAATAGTAAAAGAGATCCCGATGCCCAACCACGCGGTAGCCACGAAAATACTCGTTGACACGCTTACCGATCCCGAAATTGGCGTTATTAAGGATATGAGCGAGATAGAGGCTGTTGGTCACCGCATAGTTCACGGCGGTCCGTACTTCTATGAAAGCGTTCTCATCACGGACGACGTTATTGCAAAGCTTGAAAAATGCGTAGACTTCGCGCCGCTTCACACGGTCCCGCACCTTATGGGTATAAAAGGCTGCACCGCCGTTATGCCTAACGTACCGCAGGTCCTCGTATTCGACACCGCTTTCCATCAGACCATGCCGGAAGAGGCTTATACTTATCCGCTTCCTTATGAGCTTTGCGAAAAATACAAGATCCGCCGCTACGGCGCGCACGGCACGTCCCACCGCTTTGTCTCCGGCGAGATGATAAAGATAATGGGCGGCAAAGCCGAGGGCACGAAGATAGTCACCTGCCACTTAGGCAACGGCTCTTCCATTTCCGCCGTAAAAGACGGCAAGATACTCGACACGAGCATGGGTCTTACCCCGCTTGACGGTATAATTATGGGCACGCGCTGCGGCGCGATCGACCCGGCTATCGTTCCGTTCGTCATGGAGAGAGAGGGCTACACCCCCGCGGAAATGAGCGAGATAATGAACAAGAAGAGCGGTTTCTTAGGCGTTTCCGGTCTGTCCTCCGACAGCCGCGATATAGAAAAAGCGGCGGCTGAGGGCAACCCGAGAGCTCAGCTCGTAACGAAGATAACCGCGTATCAGATAAAGAAATTCATCGGCGCTTACACCGCGGCGATGGACGGCATAGACGCGCTCGTATTCACCGCAGGTTTAGGTGAAAACAATCCCGAACTGCGCAGCAGAGTATGCGCCGGCCTGTCCTTCCTCGGCATCAAGATAGACGAGGAGCTCAACGCCGTATCGCATCACCAGCCGAACATAGTAAAGCTTTCCACGGACGAATCAAAGGTCCTCGTATACCTCATCCCGACAAACGAGGAAAAGGTCATAGCACAGGATACCGAGCGTCTTGCAAGGGAATTTCTTGCAAAATAAGCTGATTTAACAAAAAAACACGGTCCCTCATATCATACAGCAGTATGACAGGAGGGATCTTTTTATGCCTAAACAAGAGTATTTCGCCGCCGCGAACACCGCGGACGGATTCATAAGCTGTTTTGACCGGATATTCGACCCGTCAAAGCTTGACGATCTTTATATAATCAAAGGCGGACCGGGCACGGGAAAATCTTCCGTGATGCGCCGCGTCGCCGAGGCCGCGGAGAAGCGCGGTCACGGCGTCGAATACTATTACTGCAGCTCCGACCCGTCCTCGCTTGACGGTATTCTTATACCGAAGCTTTCTTTCGGTATGCTTGACGGCACGTCGCCGCATATGACGGATCCGGCGTATCCCGGCGCGGCGGACACGATATTCGATATCTACCCGTATCTGAACACAAAACTGCTTAGACAAAGAAGAGAAGATATCATAACGCTGACGGACAAAAATAAGCTGCTGCACCGCCGTTCCGCCGCTTACCGAAGATTTGCGGGCGAAGCGGAGAGGGAAGCGTCGTCACTTATAGAAACGTGCGTCGACATACAAAAACTTACGTCCGCGGTAAACAGAGCGGCGTCGGTCAAAGGCGGGCAGGGCATCGCGGAGCACCGCCAGATATCCGCGTTTTCAACGAAGGGCAAGGTGACGCTGCAAACGTTTGAAAACAACGCGAAAACGAAGATCGGCGTCTGCGACGAGCACGGCTCCGCTTATATTTTTATGAACGAGCTGAAAAACGCGCTTATAAAAAAACGCGCTGCGTTTTATTACAGTCTCGACACGCTTCTGCCGACCAGATGCGAAGCGATACTCATAAAGAACAGCGGAGAATATTTCAGCATCACGGGCAGGATGGCGGATACGGACAGAAACAACTACGATAAACTCATAAATATGAAAAGGTTTATAAAAACCGACATTTTAAAAGACGTCCGCGGCAGACTGCGCCTGTGTGAAAGGATACGCGACACGCTCGAAAACGAAGCGCAGCGCCTTATATCGGAGGCGGGCAGAGTACATGACAGACTTGAAGCAGTATATAACGGCGCGGTGGATTTTGACGGCATAAGAGCGGCGGCGGACAGGGTTATTGAATTAAGAATTAAGAATTAAGAATTCAGGGAGGTATCTCGACGCCTCGCTTGTAGGGGCGACCATTGGTCGTCCGCATAAAACAGACAAATCAATGTAGGGGCGACCATTGGTCGTCCGCATAAAACAGACAAATCAATGTAGGGGCGACCATTGGTCGTCCGTAAAGAATAAAGAATAAATAAGAAAGAATAAAGAATAAAAACCGGTGTCCCTACGGGACGAATATGGGTGGTTTCCCACCCCTCGCGGCGCTTCGCGCCACCCCCCATACCCCCCTGTCCCCTCCCATCAAATCGCAGATTTGATGGGGCGGACAATGCCCGCTTGCGGTGACCCGAAGAAATCGGCGCGTCACTACCGTGACTGTGCTTGATTTCTTTCGACCGCTGCGCTTTCCTCGCCTTGCTTCATCCGCCACCGGCGGCGCAAGGCTCGTCTACCCCCTGTCCCCTCCCACAATCTCCGAAGAGATTGATGAGGCGCGAACAGTAGGCGCGTCGGGCGATGGGTGGGGGACGCCAACGCGCGCGGTTTACGGGAACCCCCCACCGCTCTCCAGTTCGCGGCAGGGAACCCCTATTACGCCGCAAAAAAGCCCCGATATTATATCGGGGGGGATGGTGGGGTTTGGGGCGGTAAGGGGGGCGACCGGGGTTCTCCAAAAACGAGCTTGCTGAGTTTTTGGGGGTTCACGGGCGGGGAGCCCCAAAAGCGCCGTCAGGCGCACAGAACGTCGGCTCTGCCGACACCTGTTTTTATTCTTTATTCTATCTTATTTATTCTTTATACGACAGTATTTCGCACAGCGTATGCAGCGCATTTTCTTTTTGCTTTTGGCGGAATACGATAGTGGGTCTGCTGCCGGGGCGGATCATAAGTCTGCCTTTTGAGGCGGAGGTCACTATTACCCATTTTTCCGCGTCAAAGGAATACGGCGTAAACACGATTTTGCCGTCCTGCTGATCTATGCGTTCCACGTCAAGCGAAGATCCGAGCGCGCGCAGGAGCGAGATATAAAGCAGATTGTCTACAAGCGGCGGGAATTCGCCGAAGCGGTCAAACAGCTCGTCTGCCACGTCGTCCAAGTCCTCCGGCGAGGTTATATGTGATATCTTCTTATACATCTCGATGCGCAGCCCGTCCGATGCGATATAGCTTTTGGGTATATACGCGGAATACTGCACGCTGACGGTGCATTCCCGCACCGGCTGCACCGTCTCTCCCTTTTCTTCAAGCACGGCTTCGTTCAACAGTTTTATATACATGTCGTAACCGACGGAATCTATATGTCCGTGCTGTTCCGCGCCTAAAAGATCGCCCGCGCCGCGTATTTCAAGATCGCGCAGGGCTATTTTAAAGCCGGAGCCGAATTCCGTGTATTCTCTGATCGCCGAAAGGCGTTTTTCCGCTATTTCAGTAAGCGACTTATACGGTCTGTACGTGAAATATGCGTATGAGCGGCGGTTGCTCCTGCCTATCCTGCCGCGTATCTGGTGCAGCTGAGACAGGCCGAGCTTATCCGCGTCCTCTATTATAAGCGTGTTCGCGTTCGGCACGTCCACGCCGGTCTCGATAATGGTCGTGCAGACAAGGACGTCAATATTTCCGTTTATGACGTCGCGCCATATATCCGACAAATCCTCTTTATCCATTTTGCCGTGAGCGTAAACGACGTTCGCGTCCGGGCACATTTCCTTTACCCTCGCCGCGCAGCTTTCTATCGTATTCGTATCGTTGTGCAGGTAAAACACCTGCCCGCCGCGGCGCAGTTCTTTTTTCATCGCCTCCGCTATTATCATATCGTCGTATTCAAGCACGTACGTCTGCGGAGGGAGACGGTCCATTGGCGCTTCGTCAAGTATGCTCATATCGCGTATGCCGGATATTGCCATGTTCAGCGTGCGCGGGATAGGCGTCGCGGTAAGCGTCAGTACGTCCGCGACTTCGCTCATTTTTTTGAGCTTTTCTTTATGCGCCACGCCGAAACGCTGCTCCTCGTCCACTATTATGAGCCCCAGATTTTTAAACTGCACGTCGTCCGAAAGCAGTCTGTGCGTGCCGACGATTATATCCGTGTCTCCGCGTTTGAGCTTGCGCAGCGTTTCCGCCTGCTGTTTGCCGGTCCTGAAGCGCGAGAGCATATCTACGGTCACCGCAAAGCCGCGCATACGTGACGTTATTGTCTGGTAGTGCTGCAGCGCGAGAATTGTGGTCGGTACGAGCACCGCCGTCTGGTATCCGTCCGCCGCGGCTTTGAAAGCGGCGCGCAAGGCGACCTCAGTTTTGCCGAAACCGACGTCGCCGCACAGAAGTCTGTCCATGGGATGAGGCGAGCACATATCGCCCTTTATATCCTTTGACGCCTGGCGCTGTCCGTCCGTTTCCTCATATTCAAACGCGTATTCGAACTGCGCCTGCATATCGTCGTCCGCGGAAAAAGCGATGCCCGGGCGTCTCATTCGCTTTGCGTACAGATCTATAAGCTCCGCCGCCATTTCCTTTGCCGCGGCTTTTGCCCTTGCCTTTGCGCGTCCCCATTCCGCGGAGCCCATTTTGTTTAAGCGCACCGAGCCGGTCTCGGCTCCGGCGCCTATATATTTTGAAATCGAATCAAGTCTGTCGCACGGGACGTAGAGCACGCCGTCGTCCGCGTATTTTATCTGCAGATAATCGCGGCGGAAACCGTCGTAGCTGTCAAGCGTTTTTATGCCGACGAAAATACCTATGCCGTGCACGTCGTGAACGACGTAATCTCCGGGCGTAAGATCGGCGTACGAGAGTATGCGCTCCTTCGCGGACGCCTGCTTTTTTCTCGTTGCGCGGCGCTTTATCATCGCTTTGCCGTAAAGGCTGCCGTCGCGGCACAGCGATATGACCGCAAAGCGCGACTGTTCCGAGATAAAGCCCGGTATGCCGCACGGATAAACTATATACGGAGCTTTGTAAACGGACGATGCGTCTATCTGCTTTTCCGCGCTGATATACGGCGCCGCAGTCCCGGCCTCGAAAAACATATCCGAGTATGACCGCGCCACCGCCTCGTTTTCACACAGTAAAACAAGTCCCCATTTGCCGTCTATATATCTCTGCAGATCGTCGCGCAGAAGCTCAAAGCTGTCGTTATATGAAAGCGGCGATGAGGTGCGGAAAGAGAACACGCCGCCGTATTTCAAGCCGCCCGACGAGAAATTGTCTATAAATACCGCCGCCTGCTTTTCCGCAAATACGTCGAATACCGCGCCGCCTGCTCTATAATCCGCGTATTTTCCGTTTATCTGCCCCTGCTCTATCATAAGCGAGACAGTCAGCTCATCCGCTTTTGCGGAGCCTTTTATCCTGTCGGCTATCGCGTGCGGTGCGTCGCAGATGACGAGCGCGCCTTTGAAATAATCAAGCAGCGTCTGCTTTTTTTCGTATACGACGCTTATATATTTATCAAGGAAATCCGGTATAGCGGTGTTGTCAAGCGCGGCAAGCTCTCCCTCCAGCGCCTTTTTTACCTCCGGTTTTTCCGCTTTTTTTATCTGCGCTTTTATAATAGATCTTATCTTATCTTTGCTGTTGTCGTCCGCCAAAACCTCACGTACGGGATACAGCGAGAAAAACGGCGTATTTTCTATCCTGCGTTGGCTTATTATATCGAATATGCCGAGGCTGTCTATCTGATCTCCGTACAGCTCCGCGCGGAAAGGATCGGAAGACGACGGCGGGAAAACGTCTATAATACCGCCGCGCACGGCAAACTGGCCCGCGCCGTCCACGCTCGTCACTCGGTTGTAGCCGCAGGAGATGAGAAATTCGGACAGCTCGTGCAAATCTACCGTATCGTCAACGGAATATCTTCTGTTGTAGTTTTTCAGTTTTTCTTCCGGTATGGTGTACTGCAGAGCCGCGCCCGGCGTCGTGATGACGCAGTCAACGGAATTGTCAAGCACCGAGGTGAGAACGCCTATGCGCTCGTACTCGTATTCGTGCGAGCACGCGATATTGCCGAGCGCAAAATCGCGCTCCGGGTATATAAGGCATTTCATCTTCAGCTCGGACAGCGCCGCGTAGAGCCTCATCATCTCTTTTTCGTCGCCGCAGACTATAAGCGCCGGTTTGTCCGTTTTTTTGCCCGCGTCCTCGCACAGACACGCGCAGAAAGCGAATTTCGCACCGTCGCAAAGACCGCTCGCGAGTATGGGCCGCGCTTTTTCATACCGGATCATTTCATCCCGGCTCTGATAAAGCGCTTTGTATTCGCCTATGGTGCGGAAAAGATCTTTTATCAAGTTCATAGTCTGAACACCTTTATGCTTTTGACGGCAGACCCGTCCTCAAATTCGCGTATCTCACCGAGCGCAAAGAAGCCCTCTTCGTCGTACAGGCGCACTCTCTGCCCAAGCTCGTATTCCGTGTTAATTTTTTTCTGATATATCTCACAGCCGCTTTTGCAGAGCTTTAAGAAAAATCCCGAAAGCTGTATAACGGGCAGAGAAGTGAAAAGAGTTTCAGCGGGTATAAGCTTTTCGCATAGCTGCTCGTACGTCATGCTCTCACATTCGTCGAGCGTCAGCGCGTTTTCGATATCATATCCGCCGCTTTTCGTGCGGCGCAGAGAAGCCATACACCCGCCGCAGCCGAGCTTTTTGCCTATATCGTCGCAGAGAGTTCTTATATACGTTCCCTTTGAACATTTCACGGTCAGTTTATAATCCGTTTTATTTATCCGCTCCGCTTTTATCTGTTTTATTTCTACCGTCCGCGGCTCTCTATCTATCTCAATGCCGCGCCGCGCCAGGTCAACGAGCTTGCGGCCGTTCTGTTTCAGAGCCGAATACATGGGCGGCGTCTGCATGTATTCTCCCTCAAAAGACGAAATAATATCACAGACCGCGTCTGCTTCCGGGATATTTTCACTTTCTGATATTATCTTTCCGCCCGTATCCTGCGTATCGGTGGATATGCCTAAGCGCAGCACGGCGTCGTATTCTTTTTCGTCGGATACAATATATTCCGCCGCTTTTGCCGCGCGGCCGACTAAAACGACCAAAAGACCGGTCGCGTCCGGGTCGAGCGTGCCGGTATGGCCTGTTTTTTTTGTACGCAAAAGACGCCGCAGACGGTACACAGTGTCGTGCGACGTGATGCCCTTTGGTTTGTCTATCAAGATTATTCCGTCAGGCTCCATTATTTTTTGTCCTTTTTAAAGGTCCTTTCTTTAAGCGCCTCGGCTTGCTCCGCCTCAAGCTCCGTGTCAAGACAGATGTATTTGTACGCGGAATAAAGCGTCACCGCGTTTATGATTATAACGATAATGAACAACGCGTATCTTACGATATCGAATATATTGCCGAACGACAAAGGCAAAGATCCGGCGATATTGACGATGCAGAACGCCGCCGTCGCGGAAACGGAGCGTATGCCGTTTT
>JAEEGJ010025695.1_pt1 | contig 12033 bp, 4 predicted proteins | sample 8958761 | NCBI WGS metagenome assembly JAEEGJ01 (sample SAMN16246546, study PRJNA631951) | gut metagenome | biome: gut microbiome; feature: rumen; material: RS-attached | host: Bos | place: Iran: Karaj | collected 2018-10 | reverse complement strand
TATAGGCCATAGGCTTTGTTACACGACCTACATTGGCATCGTCCCACTCATCTTTCAGGTTGCCATTGGAAATAATATCCTCCAAATCCTCAATAATCTTGGCATAAACCTCGTCGGCTGAGAGCTGAGGAGCTGTATAGGGGGCCTCAAGGTTCTCGAAGAAGAAGGGAATATTACCATAGTATTTCCACAGAAGATTGTAATAGAAAGCACGGAGCAGACGAGCCTGGCTCTTAACACTAGTCTTGTCGGCATCTGACATATCTTCAGCCCAATCAACATACTTGATGACATCATTGGCGCGCTTCACACCAGAATAACTGTCGAGCCAGATTCCAGTAATATCTGTAAGTGGCGTGACCGAGAAGTTGAATGCCAACTGCAGATAGGGGCAGTCTGCATCGTTACCACCATTGGGATACATATCGTCGCTCATCACGTCTGACGACAGGTTAAGTGCATTGTAGTTACTGGTTGTACCATAGTCGAACCAATGCAGAGGGGCGTAGACTGACACCAAAGCCTCTTCAATTTTCTCCTTCTTGGTATAGTAATCCTCAATAGGGAAGTCACTTGGACTGTTCACTTCCAAGAAGTCATCGCTGCAACTGGCTGTAGTCAAGGCTGTCAGTGCTAAAAGACCTATTGTATATATCTTATTCATTTTCATACTCTTGAATATTATTACTGTTTTTTCATTTTTACTTTTTACATATAGTTAGAAAGATAGGTTCAGTCCAACTCTGTAAGTGCGAGGCTGCGGATATACACCGTAGTCGATACCGAGCGATGTGCCACCCGATGAAATCTCAGGATCAAAACCCCAGTACTTGGTGAAGGTGAGCAGGTTTTCAGCGGCTACAAAGAGGCGCAGACGACTGATGAAAGCCTTCTTTGTGAGATATTCGGGGATGGTATAGCCCAACTCGATATTCTTCAGACGGATATAGCTGCCGTCGTGGATATAGAGGTCGGAAGCCTGCCAGTTGGTGGCATCGCCCTGAATATAGATGGGATACTTGTCGGAAGTGCCCTCGCCCGTCCAGCGTCCGAGGAACCATGAGGGAAGGTTGATGGCGGGCAGGTCGAGACGACGGGTGGCATCGAAGATATCGTTGCCGTAAGTGCCCTGCCAGAACATCATGAAGTCGAAGCCTTTCCAGGCAGCGTTGAAAGTGGCGCCGAAGGTCCAGTCGGGCGTACCCTTACCGATTTTCGTACGATCGGAGTCGTTGATGGTTCCATCACCGTTCACGTCGACGAAGCGGACGTAGCCGGGGCGTGCATCAGGCTGAATCAGGTTGCCGTCTTTGGTATAGGCATTCACCTCGTCCCAATTCTGGAAGATGCCGTCAGTCTTGTATCCCCAGAAGTAGGGGAAGGGCTCGCCAGCCTCGGCGCGCGAGATGTTTCCAAGGTTGGACACATTATCATAGGTGTCGAAACCGGCTGCATTGCCGAGCTTGATCAGCTTGTTCTTCATATAGGATGCGTTGGCCTTGATCTGGAACTTGGCATCAGAGACATTGAACTTATAGCCGAGTTCGAACTCCACACCGGTGTTTTCCATATCACCGACGTTTCCGATAGGCTTTGACTCGCCGACGTACGACGGGATGTTCATATCCTTCAGCATGCCGTTAGTCTTTTTCTTAAACCAGTCGACGGTGAAGGTCAGCTTATTGTTCAGGAATCCGAAATCGACTCCGAGGTCGTACTGCTCACTCTCCTCCCATTTCAGGTCGGGATTAGCCAGTCCGCTGGCCTTCGAGCTGGTCTGCTCCTTCTCGCCGCCGGCCATGCCGAAGCCGTAGTTGTTGCCGCCCTGTGTCAGCACGGTATAGCGGAAGTCACCGATATTGTCGTTACCGTTCTTACCCCAGCTGAAGCGGATCTTGAAGTTGTTCATCCAGTCGTTGGTGCTCTTCATGAACTTCTCGTTCATCACGTTCCATCCCAGTGATACCGAGGGGAAGGTACCATATTTGTTATTGGTTCCGAAGCGGCTCGAACCGTCACGGCGGATCGTACCCTGGAACATGTAGCGCTCGTCGTAGTTGTAGCTCAGACGGGCGAAGAGCGAAGACATCGTGTGATTCACGCCAGGACCGCCCCAGCCGTCGCGGTCACCGTCGGCAGCAAGGCCTGTGGCAGCGTTGATATAGGGCTTCTCGTAGTCTTTCAGGTGGTTGCGCGAGGCTCCCAGCGTCCAGCCGGAATTCTCGAAGGCCGACTGTCCCAGCACCACATTCACCGTGTGAGCACCGATCGTCTTGTCGTACGACAGCACGTTCTCCAGCTGCCAGACGGTACCCCGGTCGCTCTCCATCGAAGCCGAAGAGTAGTTGCGATGCTTGGTGGGCGAGATCCAATAGGGAACCGCATGGCTCTCGTTGCCCCAGAACGACATGTCGGTCGAGTAGCTGACACGGTACTTCAGGCCGTCCCAGATACCGAGCGTTGCCGAGAAGTTGCTGATGAACTTATGGCTCCAGTAGTGGGTGGCAGGCAGCTGGAACGATGCCAGCGGGTTGGCCATCTCGTTAAAGCCGGCGCCGGGAATATTCAGCAGCTCGCCGTTCTCGCCATACATGGGCACATACTCATCGGGATAGGTCGAAGAATAATAGTCGATCTGGTCCTGGGCGTCCTGCCCCGTTACGTACGGTGCGATTACAGGCGGCAGGGCAAGGGCTGAACCGATCTCGTTACCCCACTGGGAGTTCACGTCGAGACCCACATTCTTCACACGAGCATAGGAGAGGTTCACCTGAACGTCGAGCTTATTGAGCCAATTGCGCTCCTTGGTGACGTCGAACACGTTGAAGTTGAAGTTTCCGCGAAGCGTCAGGCGGTTATAGTTCGAATGGTCGTAGTTACCGCCGACGATACCCTCCTGATCGTAGTAGCCGAGCGAGAAGTAGTAGTTCACCTTCTCCGAGGCGCCGCTGAGCGTCAGCTCGTGGTTCTGCACAGGGGCATTGTCGTTGAAGAGGAGGCTCTGCCAGTCGGTATCGGTGGTCACATGATAAGGATCGGCATAGCGCGGAGCCTGTCCGGCATTTACCAGTCCCTCGTTCTGCATGATCATATATTCCGTAGCATTGAGTACGTCGCGGTGCTTCCACGCCGTCTGCCAGCCCTGCGAGAAGTTGTAGTTCACCGTCACCTTGCCCATCTTTCCCTTCTTGGTTGTGACGAGGATGACGCCGTTAGCAGCCCGCGCACCGTAAATGGCACCCGAGGCAGCATCCTTCAGCACCTCGATACTCTCGATGTCACTCGGGTTGATGTAATCCAGACCGCCCTCAATCGGCATGCCGTCGACGATGTAGAGAGGATTGCTGTCATTCACCGAACCGATACCGCGAACGCGGATACGGGCTGCAGCACCCGGCTGACCTGATGAGGAAGTGACATTGACACCGGCGGCCAGACCCTTCAGCGCATTGTCCATACGCACGGGAGCCGTTCCGTCGAGGTCGTCCGACGAGACCTTTGCAATGGAGGCCGTCACCACGCTCTTCTTCTGGACACCGTAGCCGATCACCACCACATCCTGCAGTGTCTGAGCGTCTTCACGCATGGTGACAGTCATGCCGCTGCTGGCTTTCACCTCCTGTGACGTGTAGCCAATATAAGAAATAATAATAGGTGTACCCTCGCTGACCTTCAGCGTGAACTGACCATCGACATTAGTGATGGTACCGTTCTGAGGATTACCTTTCTCGACAACCGAGGCGCCAATGACTGGCTCCCCGTGATCGTCAATCACAGTACCCAGGATTCCCTGAGCGTAAGATGCCACTGACACCAAAAGTGCCAACAACATCATCATTAACCTGCTTTTTTTCATACTTTGTTTGTTAATTGTTAATTATAAGTTAGAATTAATCTCTGATTTGGAATTCTGCTGCAAAGGTAGTGAAAATAGCAAGCGGATTGGCGCCGATTAACCGAAAAAGTGGATATATCGGCACTATTAGGAAACGTAACTAGTTGGAAAACAAGTAAATAAAAAGTCCACTCCTGCTTAAAAGAGTGGACAGAATATAGAGGTGTAAAACTTACATTTGTTGTGATTTCTCCTGAATATCAGTCCTGGAAGTAGACACGCTTCACGCGGTTGGAGATGCTGGTGAGCACCTCATAGGGGATAGTGCCGAGTTGGTCGCTGAGCTGGGTGACGGGCAGATGCTCACCGAAGATTTCCACCTGGTCACCCTCTTGGCAGGGAATGTCGGTGACATCAATCATTGCCACGTCCATACAGATATTGCCGACGTACGCAGCCTTCTGGCCATGAACGAGGCAATAGCTCTGACGGTTGCCCAGATGACGGTTCAAACCGTCGGCGTATCCGATGGGGATGGCAGCAATCATGCTGTCGCGTTCTATCACCCCCTTGCGGCTGTAGCCTACGGTCTCTCCCTTTGGCACATGGCGCAACTGAAGGATGGTAGTCTTCAGCGTGCTGACGGTGTGGAGAATGTGATTGTCTCTTGGATCGACACCGTAGAGCCCGATGCCGAGTCGGCACATGTCCATCTGGCGCTCGGGGAAGTGCTCGATGCCGGCAGAGTTGTCCATGTGGCGCAGAATCTTGTGGGAGAAGGCCGACTGGAGTTTCTGACTGCCCTCCTCGAAGAGTGCGAACTGGCGTGCAGAGAAATCGTCGAAGCCGTCGCTGTCAGAACCGACGAAGTGGCTGAAAACGGAGCGAGGGATGATGGCCTGCTGGTGGCGCAGCCGGTCGATGACCTCATCGATGTCACCAACTGGATCGAACCCGAGGCGGTGCATGCCTGTATCGAATTTGATGTGGACGGGCCAGCCGGTAATGCCTTCCTTACGGGCGGCGCGGATGAGTGCTTCCATCAGGCGGAAGGAATAGACTTCAGGCTCGAGGTCGTAGTCGAACATAGTCTTGAAGGCGGTCATCTCAGGATTCATAATCATGATATTCGCCGTGATGCCAGCCTTGCGAAGTGTGACTCCCTCATCAGCGACGGCTACAGCGAGATAGTCCACACGATGGTCCTGTAGCGTCTTGGCAATCTCCACCGCCCCAGCCCCGTAGCCGTCGGCCTTGACCATACAGACCATTTTCGTCTCGGGCTTCAGGAACGAGCGGAAGTAGTTCAGGTTGTCCACGACTGCATTGAGGTTCACCTCGAGGATGGTCTCGTGTACCTTCTGTTCGAGCTGCTCGGTGATCTGGTCGAAGCCGAAGGGGCGGGCGCCCTTCAGCAGTATCAGTTCGTTGCGAAGGCCGGCAAATGCGTCGCTGGAGAGGAAGTGGGGCACGTCGAGGAAGAATTGTTTGTCGGCAATCTGAATCTTGTCGGCCTGAGCTGTAAGTTCAGGGCCGATACCGATGAACCTGCCTACGTCGCGCTTCACGGCCAGTTCGCTCACCTGGGTATAGAGCTGGTCGGGCGAAGTGCCGGTCTGGAAGATGTCGCTGAGGATGAGGGTTTTGTTTAGGGGTGAGGGGTGAGGGGTGAGGGGTGAGAACTGACGGCGGTTCATAAAGTCGAGGGCGATGTCGAGGGAATTGACGTCGCTGTTGTATGAGTCGTTGATGAGTACACAGCCGCGCTGGCCCTGTTTCACCTCCAGTCGCATGGCCACGGGCTCCAGGTGGGGCATGCGGTCGGCCAGCTGGCCCGGTGTGAGTCCCATGTACAAGGCAACAGCCGCACAGGTGATGGAGTTCTCGATCGAAGCCTCGTCGATGAAGGGGATAGAGAAGCAGTTCTCCTCCTGCCGCCAGATATAGGTGATTTGAGAGGTTATGGGTTGAGTGTTGAGAGTTTTGATTTCCTTAACGAAGAAGGCGGCCTGCTCATCGCACTGCGACCAGGCAATCTTCTCGCCCTGATAGTGCATGCGCCGGATACAGCGGCTGACGATGTCGTTGTCCGAGCAATAGACCATCGCCTCCGTGTCGTGCATCAGCTCCAGCTTCTCCATACATTTTTCCTCCATCGAACGGAAGTTCTCCTGATGGGCCGCTCCCAAGGAGGTGAGCACGCCGATTGTCGGCTGGATGATATCGCGAAGGGCCATCATCTCACCGGGCTGGCTGATGCCTGCCTCGAAAATTCCCACCTCGGTCTGCTCGTTCAGCAGCCAGACGGAGAGCGGTACGCCAATCTGCGAATTATAGCTGCGGGGCGAGCGGACGATCTTCTGCGAGGGCAGCAAGAGCTGGTAGAGCCACTCCTTGACCATCGTCTTGCCGTTGGAACCGGTGATGCCCACGATAGGCAGGTCGAACTCATCGCGATGGCGCTCGGCCAGCCGCTGCAAGGCTGCCAGAGTATGTGGCACCCGAAGAAAATTAGCCTCTGGGTAGACCGTCTCAACATGTTCGGGCATCTTTTCCACGACGAAATGACGAACACCGCGACGGTAGAGATCGCCGATATAGCGATGGCCGTCGTTGCGTGGTGTCTTCAGGGTGAAGAAAAGTGTCTCTTCAGGAAAACAAAGGGAGCGGCTGTCAGTCAGCAGCCAACGGATCTCTCCCTCATGATGTCCATATCGGCGCGCTCCTATCAGCGTCGTCACCTTCTCAATCGAATATTTCATCTTCAATTATCAATTATGAATTATCTAAAGTTCAAAGTTCGGGTATTTTGTTTGTAACTCCGAGACTTTTAACATCGTTTTATCCATAAAAGCCTTGTATTCCTCTGAATCGGGATCGAAGGGCTTATGATGGAGTGCAGTCTTCAGCGGCGCCCATTCGCGAATGAAAGCCTTTGCTTCATCACTCAGGCAGGTCTCGGACAGTCGCTGCCAGATGTACTCCACGGCCTGATCGGAGGGGTGAAGCATGTCTTCCTTATAGAAACGGTAATCGCGCAACTCGTCGTTCACGATTTCGTATGCCGGGAAGTAAGTCGCTCTCTCCACCTGGCGGGTAGCCAACAACAAAGTGGCCTTGGAAAGCTGGGAACCGTGATAGCCGTACTTCCGGTAACGGATCGGGCTAACAGTGAGAACGACTCTCACCTCGGGATTGCGCTGATAAAGGACATCAATCGCCTGCTGCAAATAACCTGCACACTCATCGACTGTCAGCTCCTCTTCGTCGAAGAGCGACGCAGGACGTTTCTGGCAGTTATCCACAATTTCTCCCGTCTCCTTTAGCCGATAGACGTGGTTCGTGCCGAGCGTCAGGAAAGCGGTCTGACACCTTCTGCCCCACCTGACGATGGAATGGCAGATGCTGGCAGGGTTATACATCACGCCAAAGGGATTGACGGCGGCACGGAACTTCTCTTCCTGAAAACGACGGCCGATACTGTCGGCAAAACAGGAGCCCACGAAGAGCATCTCCTCGCAAGGCCCGATCCTGAAACCCGGATCCTCTATATCAACAACCGTCCTGAACTCCATCTTTATTTCTAAACTCTATAATCTATAGTCTTAATTCTATAGTCTAAAGTCTCAACTCCGACTTATCTGCAGTCCTGTGGTCGACAGCGACATCTCCACAAAACGAGCATTCTTATTCTGACGATGCTCGCCTAAGATCTGTTTGATACGGGCAGCCGCCTCGGGATCTTTGGCAATCATATAGAGATAGCCGCCACCGCCTGCTCCTGGCAGTTTATAACCTAAGCAGAGGTCGTCGATCAGACTGGTGAGTGCAGCCACCTCTGACGGGTTGGTACCACTGTCGAGAGCCTGGTTCTGCTGCCAGGTCTTCCTGACGAGCTGACCCATCTGCAGGAAGTCGTTGCGCTGAATGGCCTCGTACATTTCCATCGTATGTGCCTTCATCTCACGCAACATACTCAACTCTGCATGATGGTTGAGGAACATCCTGCGCACAATCTCGGCGAGGATACTCTTGGCGGTGCGGGTGATGCCCGTATAATATAATAGGTGACAAGCCCGGTACTCCGGTTGTGTCCATAAATCGTTCGGGAGCCAGCGCACCTGTGGACTCTGGTCGAATCCCCTACCCGTCTGCAACAGTTTCACGCCACCTAAGACGCCTCCGAACTGATCCTGCCAGCCGCCGCCTGTGGTGAGCATCTGTTCCAGCATCAGCGTACGACGGCCTATCTCGTTCTTGTCCCAGCCCAGACCACAGAAGTCATTCAGGGCACCTAACACCGTCGAGGCTAAGATGCTCGAAGTGCCTAAGCCGCTGCCTGCGGGAATAGCCGAGAGAAGAGTCAGTTCGATGCCAGCGCCGAAAGCCTCCAGCTGAGATTTAAGATTAGCAGCGGACGAACACGGACTCTCTCGGACTTCCTGACTATGCATAGTCCGTGTCTGTCCGTTTAGTCCGATGCCAACTTTTTGCCCGAAGCCCGCGAGGACGAGGGCGGCCTTGGGGATAGAGAATGGCGAACCAACGTGCATGAAGTCCATGAGTTGTTCGTTAGTTTCTATCATCTCCATTGCACCGAGGTCGATGCTACGCAGCACGATACGGGGCTCTTTCGACGGTTTGACGTATGCCTGCAAGGGCGGCTGACCGTTCAGTTCAATGGCGAAATTGATCACGTTGCCTCCCTCCATCAGACAATAAGGCGGTGTATCCGTCCATCCGCCAGCAATATCGATACGTACGGGCGAACGCCCCCAGACTATCTGATCGTCAGCGACACAGAGGGATGGCTGCTGCAGATCAGTATCAGCATACTTACAAAGGCCCTCGCGAAGAAGGGCAAAAGCCTTTTCACTATCGCCGAGGAACATCGCATTATGGATGCGGGTCATCAGCGGGGCATCCTCACCGAGAGGCTCAGGCAAGGGTATTTGTTCTTTCTCAAACGCCTCGGCAGCGTCGGCCAGATCGAGCTGGTAGAACACGCTGTGACGCCAGTTCTTAGCCAATGCAAGCCAATTCTCCTTGCGATATTTCCGACGTTGTTCAAACAACCGTTTCAGGTTCGCCCGCTCAGCCACTTCATTGCTGTTCAGCGGCTCGTCAATCCGATAGCGGCGCACCTCATAATCATTCTCACCCACAGGCACCACATCGATGCAGTCGCCTGGCTCCAAACGGATTTCCCAGTCGTTCTCAGGCACACCCGTAATCACATGATCGTGCGTCAATTGCCAACGGGGGCCGATATAACTGTTCTCCACCCACACATTCGTATTCTCCTCCGTAAACGGAATCTTCGTCACAGAATTCTGCACGAAGATGGAGGGATGGGGTTTGCGGTCGATATGCATGATCTCGCGCTGGTCGTTCACAAGGTTCTGCAAGCGCAGCGTCGAGGAAATCATCTCACGCGAGGTGCCGAAATGATAGAACTCACCCCCTGCCAATGGCAGAATGGCCACTTTCAGAGAAGAGATCTCATCATCAGGCTTCGAGGGGTCTGTGCCCAAGGCACAGCCAAACTCGGAATAGAGATCGTACTCTTTGAAATCATTCGGATTACTCGGAGTAATCTGAGTACTCGGGGTACTCAGACTCTTCTTCATCAGCAGCTCAATGGCCTTATCGCTCAACAGCCACACGCCAATATCCGTCAGGTAGAAATGATCTTTCTGCAACTCAGCGAGTGTTTGTACCGATGGTTTTTGAAGCATCTGTTTCAGTACTGATGGCGAACGGCGATCGTTGACGAACACCCCGTGGTTTTTCGCCACCGAGGCATCAAGCCAGAGACCATAGCATACCACATCCGCATCGGGAATAGGTTGCAGGGGTTGGGTGGCGCGGATGAGCACATCGCCACTCACCACCATCGTATGCAGACGTTCGGGCGCAGCAGCCATCATCTTCTCGTACAACGGCAACTGCACACTCATCAGGTCCTGTGAGAGCTTCTGTCCCCGTTCCCAGCGGAACACGGGCAACGGCATCAGCACCTTTCCCGAGACAGCATAGCTGGGCAGACGCTTACTCTGTCCACCAGCATGGATCAGGATACGTTTCTCCTTCGCGAGCCAACTTTCAAAGGAATCCTTTTCTACGGAATCTTGGAATTTCGGAATTATTTCTCCTACTTCACAAGAAGCTATTCCTTTATTCCCAGATTCCGTAGAATAAACTTCCTGCAAGAGCCACGCGGTACCGCCACCACTACCGAGACGATGTCCGACTGGATCACACGTACAGAAATACTCCTCGCGGCAGAGTCCCGTCACTTCATGGAAACTCCCCACTAGATTCGGGGGCAACGACAATAATTTTTTCATTTCTTACGACGACGGTATTCCATGTAAGCAGCGCCCAGCGCCACCAGAATCAGAATGACATACGAGAAATAAGCGATGGTCTCTGTGGTATTCACCGACTTCGGTTTGAAGGTCAGCACCACATCGTGCTTGCCAGGCTTCACGTTCAAGGCGCGCAGGATATAGTTCACACGTCCCAGTTCCGCAGGCTGTCCATCAACGGTAGCCGTCCATCCGGGATAATAAATTTCCGAGAACACCACGACGCCACCCTTACCGGAATTCACCTCGTAGGTCAATTCATTGGGCTCGTAAGTCTTGATGGACACGATACTCACACTATCCTGTTCCACAGCGTCGCCAAGCTGCGTCTTGAACTTCGCATCGGCCACAGCCTCATGACGCAGGTTCAGCTGACCCACAGCAGCGATTTCCTCATTGGCATTAGCTGCATACTGGATCTTATCCACAAACCAGGCATTGCCATAGGTATAGGGGTTCTGCAGCGGCACCGTCTGACCACCCTGCAAGGGGAAGATCATATACTTTGTATTCAGCATATTCAACACGGGCCAGATGCTGTCGCCATTAATCTTCGTCATATCACCACCAGCCTCGGAGACTGCCCCGAATATCTGCTGCATCTCAGGTGAGATATACTGCTCGATCATCTCCTGATAGCGACGCAGCTTGGCAGCATGATAACCACCGATGCTCTTATGATAGTAGGAGGTCTCATTCTCATTGAAGGTGTTCGATGCGAGATTCAGCACACGGTAGTCGAGACTCTTGTCGTGCAGAATCTGTTCATCGGTCTGTGTCATCTGCTGGGGAGCCTCACGCTCACTCTTCGGCACAAACATCTCGTCGTTGAGGTAACGCTTGTTCACCGTCCAGAGATCCACGAGACAGATCACGAGGATGATACCCACGGCATACTCCTTCTTCAGTTTACCGTAAACGAATGCCAGAAGGATACCTGTTCCCACCAAAATGATATAGAACGAACGCAGGGCATCGCTGGTAAACATCGCCTGACGCATCTCCGTCAGATTAGCCATCAGCGGTCCTACATGCTCTGCGGGCAGACTCTTCAACGCCTGCATCTCACTCGTTGAGATAAAGCTGTCGAAGAACGCTGACGGCATCACTGAGAACAGCATGGCGATACCACCCGTCAACAGGAAAGAGATACCGACATATTTCAATCTCGGCTTGATCTGCTCAGGCTCTTCGAGGAATTTCTTCAATCCCAGCATTGCCAACAAAGGAATGGTGAATTCTGCAATCACCAGAATCGATGCCACCGTACGGAACTTCGCGTACATCGGCACATAATCGAGGAAGAAATCGGTAAAGCCCATGAAGTTCTTTCCCCACGACAGGAGGATTGACAGGATAGTGGCTGCCAGCAGCGCCCACTTAATCGGACCTTTCACGATAAACAATCCGAGGATAAAGAGCATCAGCACGAAGGCACCCACATAGACCGGACCACTCGTACCGGGCTGCTCACCCCAGTACTGACCAATCTGATTGTATATCTCTGCATAGTTCGGATCGGCCTTGGCCATCGCTGTCTCATTCATACTCAGAGGCACCGAGGCACCGCCCTTTGTATTCGGCACCAACAACGTCCACGTCTCACCGATGCCATAGCTCCACTGCGTGATATAGTCGCGTTCCAGTCCGCTGTTGGTCTGGTTGGCGGCATTCTGTTTCACCAACTCACTCTTGCCACGCATCGACTCCTGACCATACTGCCAGGTATGATAAAGATTCGACAGGTTCATACAGAGGCCAAGGATACCTGCCGCCAGACAGACACCCGTAGCTTTCACAAACCGCATGATCTGCTTCTCACGGATG
>JAEEGJ010025693.1_pt1 | contig 12034 bp, 13 predicted proteins | sample 8958761 | NCBI WGS metagenome assembly JAEEGJ01 (sample SAMN16246546, study PRJNA631951) | gut metagenome | biome: gut microbiome; feature: rumen; material: RS-attached | host: Bos | place: Iran: Karaj | collected 2018-10 | reverse complement strand
CCGTGGCGTTTGTCGCAGAAGGACGGTGCCGAGCTTGCTCGAGTACCGTCCTTCTGTGGCAAACGACATAGTGGCTTTAGCCACATGGCGTCCATCCTATGCTCGTGAATTAGCCCCCCGCAGGGGCAGGGATGCCGGAGCGCCAGCGACGGAATCCCCAGAACTGAACCTGATCTAAGGTTGTGCCCCACTTTAGCATATCGACGGCTTACCTTTACCGTCGATATGACAACCTATTACTGCCATAGCCTTGAGGAGGCCTTGAGGAGAGCCAAGATGGCCGGGAAAAGACCGGGCTGCTTCTTCGGCGGGATCGTTCTGCGGTCCGGGAAGAAGGGATTTGCGGTCTATCGGGACGGGAAAGTGCTCGAGCAGTATTCGGTTGTCGGAAGATAATCGCTATCTTTATGCCGATAATAACGTGTCCTATGGCTTGCAACTCAGATTTCGTTCAATATATCGTGGACCAGTGTTCCGGCGCCGGAGAGATCGCCGTCAGGAAGATGATGGGGGACTATTGCATCTACTGCAATGGTGTCCTTTTCGGTCTCATCTGCGACAACAACCTGTATGTGAAGGTGACGGAGGCCGGCGAGGCCGTCCTGGAGGAAGTGGAACTCCGGCCGCCCTATGACGGCGCCAAGGATTATTTCTTTGTCGGCAATGTCGATGACCGGGATTATCTGGAAGACATCATCAAGGCGACGCTGCCGGAACTCCTTTCCCCGAAGGCGAAATCCCGGAAACAATCGCGGAAGAACAGGCAGGTCCCCGTTTCGCTGGATGAGGTCATCGCCCCCGACCTCGTATGTTCACAGGATCTGAGGGCCTTCTTTCAGCAGCATCTGGGCAAAGGATTCCGTTTCAAGGTTGAGTTCCAGAACTGGCTGCACCGGAACGCGGGCCTCACCTTCCGGGATGCGGTGGAGGCTTACCCCCGGCTGTATCGGCCCAAAGGGTTTGTATAGCCTGATGCGGCTCCCTCCCTTTCAGCAGAAGGAGATGTGTATCAGTTCCCGTCCGAGCTGCTGCAGGGCGGTTTCCATTTTCTGAAGTTGCGCTTTCCGGGGCGTCGACACTCCGTGCATATAGGACCAGATCTGTTTCGGGTTGATCCCGGACAGGCGGCTCAGGGCGGCCGGCGTGATGATTCCGGCATAATAGGCCATCAGATCCTTTACGTTCCACCTCGTCTGGAATTCAAACGGTCCATCCAGCCATTCGGGATAGATGAAAGCGATTTCCCGCCCGTCTTTCTTGACGAGCCGGAGGGTTTCGCGGAGCTCGTCAAGGGCCTCCGACGGGGTGTTTCCTCCGCCGAACAGGGCCGGATGCTCGCTGCAGTAGGCCGTGTAGAATCCATCAGCCCCAACGCTCATGGTGATGTCGACTTTTCTCATTGTATTCCCATTTCCTTTAAAATCTTCTTGGCGAAATCGTTCCCGATTTCCTTGCCTTTGTGAAAAGGTACGGTATAGACCGCCCCGTTTTTCACATATCGCTTGTGGCTTCCTTTCCCCTTCTTGGGAAGTTCGACCCAGCCGTTTAGGGTGATGAGTCGGTGTAGTTCTGAATACTTCACAAAGATAGAGATTTTTCTTTTATATTATGTAAATTCATAGAAATATTTCAATTTTTAGCGAGTTTTGTGTCTTTCATTCGCATTTTCAAACCTACGCAATTACCCCGGTTTTGAGCGCAAGAAAGATAAAAATGTGGTGAAATGTTTTTTGTTGTTTCACGAAAACACTAACTCTATACTACAGATGCAAGAATTAGAAGGACGAAAGTGAAGTAAATGAGACTTATCCTGCTCAACCAAGGGTCAGCACATCGTGCTGACCTTCTTTTTTGTATATGTTCCGCAGAATTAGTAAGTTTGTTCTTGAATAACCGGGAGTTCGTATGATCATAGTCATTCTTTTAGCCGCCGTATTGCTTATCATGGGCATCATCATCTTGATCGGTAAGGGCGATAATCTCATCGCCGGATACAATCTTGCTACCGAGAAGGAGAAGAAAAACTATCATGTCAAACGGCTCAGGGGCCTGATTGGCGGGCTATTGGTCGTGATGGCCCCGCTGACCTTCTTTATGATGAAAGAGCCGACTACGGCGAATACGATGTCCTTCGTGGCTTCCACGTTCGTTCTGTGCATCGTCGCGGTCATCCTTGCCAATACTTGGGCGAAGAAGAAAAAGTAATGCCTACGTCCGTCACCCCCGAATATCTCCGCCCCCGGCTTCTCCATCGGGAGAATGAAAGCCATAAGGGCGATTACGGCCACCTGCTGATCGTGGCCGGGTGCGAGACGATGCCCGGGGCGGCGGTGCTGGCCACGGGGGCGGCGCTGAGGTCCGGGTGCGGCCTGGTGACGGTCCATTCCACAAAACGGGCGTTGCAGGCTGTCGTGAACAACTATCCCTCTGCGATGCTGTCGGAGGATCCCAGGCCGCAGTTCAGCCGGATGCCGGCCTCGCTGGAGCGCTATTCGGCCGTTGCCGTCGGCCCCGGACTCAGCCGGGATGCGCTGTCGGGGGTGGCCCTCCGCGACTTGATGTCCGCCGCGAGGGAAGCCGGGATTCCGATGGTGCTGGACGCCGACGCTCTCAACCTGATTTCCGAAGACCCCAAGCTGATGAACCTGATTCCGGAAGGTTCCATCATGACGCCCCACATCGGCGAACTCCGAAGATTAATTCCCTTCGAGCGGGGCCAGGAAGAAAAAGCCGCCCGTAAGTTGGCACTCAAGAGCGGCTGTGTGGTGGTCCTGAAGGGGTTCCATACCCGGATAATCTCCCCGGACGGCGTATGTCTTGTCAATACGACCGGCAATCCCGGCATGGCCAAAGGGGGCAGCGGTGACGTCCTGACGGGCCTTACCGGCGGCTTGATGGCCCGTGGCTACAGCGCCATTGACGCGGCCGCCCTCGGGGTTTGGATCCATGGGTTCGCGGGCGACCGCCTGACGGAGGATCGCACCGCGGAGGCCTGGTCCAGCCGGGATCTCATCGACGTTCTCCCGGCCGGATTCAAAGCCTTGTATTGATCTATTTCCCCAGGCAGGCGACGTGCGCCTCGGGGGCTTCCATGATGTTCCAGGAGAGCACGGCACCTTCGAAGCCGTGGCGGAGGACCGCATCCAGGGATTCCGTCACGTAGGCGGGGGAGGTGGGGACGATGCCTTCCCGGTAGTTGATTTCGATACCCGGATATTTGGCGCAAGGGTACGGTTCCATGGCTTCCAGCTGGGAATCGAGGAACGCCACGTCCATGGCGAATTCCGGATAGCCGGCGGCCTCCGGGACGGCCTTCTTCAGGAGGTCGTACTCGAAGCCCATGCCGGCGGGCGCGAAGGTCTGGCGGTACAGCATCGGCTTGATGAAGTCCGCGTGCTGCGCCAGAATCGCATAGTCCTGGCCCACGAACGGCGCCATGAAGGGCGCATACAGGTCCATGCCCACGGAAAGCCCGCGGCTGCGGAGGCTGTCGGCGACCGCCGCGACCGCGCCGCTGACGATGTGCCCCTTTGCCCGGAAGAAACGCTCAGCCACCGGGTTCTCGAACTCGAAGCCCGTCGCGGGAGCGTATCCCTTGACCGAGAAAAACGCGTCGCCGGCGATGTCCCATGCCTCCCGAACTTCGTCCAGGTCAATTCCTTCCGCCGCAAAGCGCTCCGCGCAGATGGGACAGCCGCAGCTGAGCACGCCGCTCACGCCGCTGACGAAGGACTGCGTGCGGATCCGGTCGAGGAACACGCCGTCAAAGCCGCAATTGCGGAAGAGACTGTCATAGACAGCCACGACATTCGCTGCGTTCTGCGGGTTCGTGGGGCAGTTGAAGCGGAAGCCCTCGCCGGCCGCGAGGTCGTAGTTGGCAGGAATCGTACCCTCCAGGTCGACGGCGGGGACATTGTCGCAGACCTCCTCGGTCTCCGCGAACACGGGCAGCCACAGGAGCATTTGAATGCCTTTGGCGTGCAGGTGCTTGCCGACGGTCCGGTAGAGTTCCGGCTCGACGCTCCAGCCGATGATGACTTTCTCGACGGGGATCAGGGCCGCGACCGTGTCGATGCGGCCGATGATCTGCTCGGCGGTATAATCCGGGGAATGCCAGCCTCCGAGGGAGACCTGGACGATATAGCCGGCTTCCGCCGCCGGCCGGGGTTTACAGGCTGCCAGGGCGACGAGCCCCAGCAGCAGGATGGCCAGTTTCCGCATTACCGGTCGACACGGGTGAACACCGGGTCCTTGCCGTCTTCCACCAGAACGTGTACCTTCATCGTGCGGGGCTCGCCGAAGGCGGGAGCACCCTCGCGCGGCTTGTCTTTCGCGATGAACTGATATTCCTTGCCACCGGGGACGGTGCGGGAAGTGACCTGCTCGGCCACGGCCTGGATCATCGGATAGGTGCCCACGGCCGCGTCGAAGATGGCAGCGTCCTCTTCCGTGGCGGGCTGGAACTCCGGGAAGGCCTCGAGCGGGGTGACTTCGCCCGCGATGAAGCCGCCTTCCTTCAGGAAGCGGTCTACCTCGGCAGGGATGGCGTCGATGCGGGCGGCGCGGACACCGTAACCTGGAAGGACCTCGGCCTCAGGGAGTTTCTGCCGGATGGCGGCGACACTCTCTTCCAGTCCGCCGCTGCCGAAGGTGCAGAAGGGGACGATCTTCTTGCCTTTGAAATCGACCTGGTCCAGGACCGTGGCGATCGGGTTCGCATAGGTGCCGAACCAGATGGGATAGCCCAGGAAGATGACGTCGTAGGAGGCGATGTCGGCCTGGATGGGCTGGATTTCCGGAAGGGTGCCTTCCTGCAGCTCTTTCTGGCCGCGGACGATGGTGGCGCCGAAGTCCTCGCCGTAAGAGTTGACGGGGACGATTTCCTCGACGTCGGCACCGAGCTGTGCCTGGAGGGCGTCGACGACAGCCTTGGTCGTGCCGGTCTGGGAATAGTAGAGGATGAGGGTCTTCGGAGCGGCCTTCTGGCCGCAAGCGACGGCCGCGAAAAGGGCCGCCAGGATCAGAATGTGTTTCATATCAGGGTTAGATTTTGAGTTTGATATTCGCTTTGCCCAGCGCCCAGGCCGTTCCGATGCAGAGGAAGGCGAAGAGGACGCATTTGAGGAGCCCCAGCGGCGCGACGAGCCAGTCCGGGGAAGAGATGCCCAGCGCCTCGGCGACGGCATAGTACACGTCGGGAAGGAGATAGACCGTGAGGGTGGCGGTTCCGGCGGGCGCGAAGACCTTGAACCAGCCGGTCCAGCCCTTTTCCTCCAGGATGCGGAGGAGGGTATAGAGCACCATCGACAGGGCCGTCACATACAGGCACCAGGGGAGGGTGCCGATGTTCTTGGAGATGATCCAGTCCCCGTGCGCGGCCGAGGCGATGCAAGCGATCGTTCCCGCCGCCAGGAGGGCGTACAGGAGGCGCCGGCCGACGGTTTCCCGCGAGAAATTGCGCTCCTGGAGGACGACGAGCGCGCCGCCGAGGGCCATCAGGGCCGATGAGCCGTTGTCCAGGTGCAGTGCGCGGGCGAAGTCGTTGATGATATTGTGCGTGTCCAGCAGTGTTTCACCGTCCCGCATCGGGGTGACCAGCAGGTTCAGGCCGATGAGTCCGAACCACAGCACGGACAGGATGCCGGGCCGTTTCCGGCACAGGAGCCAGGCCGTCGCCGCGAACAGATAGGCCCACCCGATCATGCCCAGGATGCCCCACCAGCGGGCGGACAGATAGCCGCCCTTCTCGGTACGGTAGGTCACGGCCAGGAAAACCAAGAGGCCGATGCCGGCCCACCGGAGCCATTTCCCGGCCTTGAACCCTTCCGGATACGCGTTCCAGACGAGGAAGAAACCGAGGATGGCCAGCAGGGAGAAGAGCCAGTCGCCGCAGCCGAAGAGGGGCGCCATGTGGCCGTTGGCATTGACCAGGAAAACACCCATCACCAGCAGGGCGAAGGTCCGGGAGAGAATGTGACCGAGGGTCTTTTCTCCCGGGATTCCCTTGGCGAAGCGCCGTTCGACGGCGTAGGGGATGGACATGCCCATGGCGAAGAGGAACATCGGGAAAACGATGTCGGCGAGGCCCATGGCGTCCTCGAGCGTTTCCGCATGTTCCAGGAAATGAGGCACTCCTTCCACCGTCCAGAAGTCGTTCACGAGCACCATCAGGAACATCGTGAGCCCCCGGAACATGTCGATGGCGCCGTTGCGCCGGCCGTAGAAGGAATCTGCCATTTATGCAAATATACAAACATTTGGACACACGGAAAAGAGAAAAACCCTCCCATTGGGTATCTTTGTCCCAGCTAAAACATTTGCCACATGAAACTTTTCAGATTCCTTCTCCCGGCCCTTCTCGCAGTGTCCTGCTGCGGTGGCGGCAACAAGGCGGCCCAGCAGGATGGGCAGCGTCTCTTCGTCGGTGACGACTATGCGGTCACCCAGACCCAGTACGGCAAGGTCCAGGGCTACATCCTGGACGGCGTATACACCTATCTCGGCATTCCGTACGGCGCTCCGACCGGCGGTGCGAACCGCTTCATGCCCCCGCAGAGGCCCGAACCCTGGGAGGGTATCCGCCCGGCGATGTTCTACGGGAACGACGCTCCCCAGAACATGGACAATAAATGGAAGAACAATTCCAGCACGTTCACGGACCATTGGAACTACTATGACGTGAGCGAGGACTGCCTGAATCTGAACGTGTGGACCCCGGCTCCGGACGGCAGGAAGCGCCCGGTCCTGGTGTGGATGCACGGCGGCGGTTTCTCCGCCGGCAACAGCATCGAGCAGGACGGCTACCACGGTGCGAACCTCGCCCGCGCGGGGGATATCGTATTCGTCTCCGTGAACCATCGGCTCAACGCCTTCGGCTTCTCCGACCTCTCTGCCGCAGGCCCCGCCTTCAAGAACTCCGGTAACGTGGGTATCCTGGACCTCGTCGCGTCCCTGCAGTGGGTCCATGACAACATTGCGAACTTCGGCGGCGATCCCGGCAACGTGACCATCATGGGTCAGTCCGGCGGCGGCGCGAAGGTCTGCGACGTGATTTCCATGCCTTCCGCCAAGGGACTGGTCCACAAGGCCGTCGCCCTGAGCGGCAACGCTACCTCCGCCACGGATCCCGCTTCTTCCTCCGCCATCGGCGCCGCTATCCTCAAGACTGTCCGCGGCGACGTGAAGAAGCTCCAGGCGATGCCTTGGGAAGAGTACTACGCGCTGGCCCATAAGGTTGCGGCCGAACTCGGCGGCGGCGGAATGGGCGGCTTCTCCCCGGTCGCCGACGGCGAGGTTCTTCCGGCCGACGGCTTCTTCAAGGACGACGTGGCCGCGAAAGTGCCGCTGATTCTCTGCACCACCTCCTCCGAGTTCGCCCTGAGCAAGGAGAACCTTGAAATGGAAAACATCACCTTCGACGGCGCCGTCGCCCTCGTGCGCGACCAGTTCGGCCAGGAGAACGCCGAGGCCATCCTCAAGGCCTACCAGGCCGCCTTCCCGGACAAGAAGCCCATCGAACTGGTGAACATGACCGTGGCCCAGCGCAGGAACGTCCTCGCCACGGCCGATGCCAAGTACGCGCAGGATGCGCCGGTCTATCTGGCCTGGTTCGACTACAACGCGCCGCTCTTCGGCGGCCGCATCCGCGCCTTCCATTGCTCCGACATATGCTATTGGTTCAAGAATACCGACCTGATGGTCACCCACACCGGCGGCGGTGCTGAACCCCGCGGCGTTTCCGACCAGATGTCCGCCGCCCTGCTCGCCTTCATGCGCACCGGCGACCCCAACTGCGCGGAACTCCCGCAGTGGCCCGCGTACTCCCCGGAGGATGCTCCGACCATGATCTTCAGCGTGAAGAGCGAAGTCAAGAACGCCCCCGACCGCGCCGCCCTCGAACTGATGGCAGACTTCAACCCCTGGCGCATGAGCCGTCCGGCCCCTGCCGCCAAGTAGGGTTTTAAACAAAACACTGACCAAATGTCGCAGCGGCCCGGGAGGGTCGCTGCGACTGCTTTAGAGGAATATTTCGCGGGGAAAAACGCTATTTCGCGCAGATGACGAGCAGGTTCTTGATGGCTCCCTTGAGGGCGTGGCCGTTGCTCATGTTATTGCTGGAAATGTCGTTGTACCCCGGACCGTTCAGTTCTCCGACGGGGATGTGCTCGCCGTTGAAGGTGATGCTCCCGTAGTTGTAGTACAGGTCGACGGTCTGCCAAGTGTCATACTTGAAGGTGGTCTTGGTCGTGAACGAGTTCCGCTGGTTGTTCGTCTGAATGACCAGCTTGCCGTCCTTGAAGATCACGCCGATCGCTCTGTAGGAGGTGTCGAACGAGATGACGGTGTCGTTCTTTTCGGTCCCCTTGCGGGCGATGAAATCGAACTTGATGTGGAAATCCTTCCGGTTCATCTTGTCGCCCAGGCACTCGCACAGGTACTTGCAAGTATCCTTGTTGTCATAGTAATAGAGGCCGTTGCATTCGACTTCCGCCTTCTTGTTGAGGATGATGTTCGGCGTGTGCTTGACGTACTTGCTGTTGACGACGACGTTCTTGATGTATCCCTTGAAGGACTTGCCGTTGCTGTAGTTCTTGGTGGAAAGCGTGTTGTCCAGGTTGCCGTCGTTGAGGACGCCGACGGCGAAGTTCTTGCCGCCGGCCGGAACATTGACGCAGACCCAGCCGCCGCCATAGTAGATGTCAACATGCATCCATTCATTGAGCTTGTAAGGAATGCCGGTGTTGAAGTAATTCCGCTGGTTGTTCGTCGTGATGTAGAGGGTGTTTCCCTTCGTCATCAGGCTGATGGCCCGCCAGCCGGAATCCAGGGTGATGATGTTGCCGTAAGTCTGCGCGGTCTTTTCGTCGAACGTGGGCTTGAAATCGAAGGAGAGTTCGAAGGCGTGGCGGTTGAAGTTCTCGCCGAGATTGACCTGCCAGTACTTGGACTTCTCTCCATTCTGGACATCGCCATAGAGGCCGTTGCAATAGACTTCCTCCGGCTTGTTCAGCAGGTTCGGGAGTTTCGCGACCTTCTCGCTGGTGACGGCCAGGTTCCGGATGCGTCCGTAGAAGTTCTTGCCGCAGCCGAAATCCGTGCTGGAGATGTTCTTGTTCCCCTTGCTGACCAGTTTTCCGATCTTGAACGTCTTGCCGTTGATGGTGAAGACTCCCTGGTTGTAGGCGACGTTGATCTTCATCCATTTCCTGAGCGTATAGGGAATGCCGGTGTCGAAATAGGTGCCGCCGTTGTTCACCCGGACGAAGATGTTCTTGTTCTTCGTGACCAGGCCGAAGGCACGGTAGGAAGAGTCGATGGTGATGATGTTCTGGTCCTGCGCCGCGGCGGTCGCGCTCCACATGATGTAGATTTCCATCGACAGCGTGAAATTGTCGATGTCGAATGCGGCGGGGAGGTTGTCGGTCAGATACAGGGCCTCCTCTTTGTCATTGTCCTTTCCGGAATGGACATAGAGACCGTTGCAAAAGACGTCAGTCGTCTGTTTTGAGTACTTATACTCCATGATTCCTAGGTTTTAGAATTAAAATTGTGGTTTGAACGGGGTTACTCCCGATGAGTGATACAGCGGGGAGCATGGCTGCAAAGTAGGAAGGATCATAGGCTCCTTCCTACTTTGTTGTTTTAAGGCAGAATTGCTTGTGTTTAGTGTAGGTTTTGAGCAGTGATGAAACGGTAATGAATATTATTCATCAATTTATGCGTGAATAATAATATAAATAAATATTCATAGCGTATTATCGAAATAAATATACAAAGAGTATTTTTAATATGCAAATAATAGTGCAATAATTTAAGAAATAACCCCGATTTTGTAAACAAATCGGGGTTAAGCTGTAAACTATTATGTGGAAGCTGTTCTACCAACTGAGCGTCTCGACGGTTACGCTTCTGTCCAGGCCGGGATACTGGATCATGTTGCCGGCTTCGTCGAAGGCCATCACGAAGAAGGAGTACCGGGTACCCGGCTTCAGATCCTTGAAGGTGAACTTGTGGAAGCCGGTGCCTTGATGGACAATGCGCCAGGGATCCTCTTTGTCGTCGGCCTTGGTGAGCGCGACGACGTAGCGGATGTCCTTGTCCTGGGTTACGTTGTCCTTCGCGGGCTCCCACTCGATGGCGATGGAGGTTTCGGTAACGTCCATGACGGTCAAGTACTTGCTCGGGGCAGTCGGAGCCTGGTTGTCTCCTTCTTTGGTGTGGACGGTAAGGTATGCGTCCGGGCTGGGATACTGGAGCAAGTTGCCTGCCTTGTCATAGGCCTTTATGAAGATCTCGTAACTTAAACCGGGCTTCAGATTCTGGAAGGTATGAGTATTGAAACCCTTTCCCTTACGGTCGATATGCCACGTATCCATGGAGCAGGACTTGCGGATTCCGACGAGGTACTCGATGTCAGACCAATGGGTGGTATCATCAGTGGCCTCGTCCCACCGGATGGAGATAGAATGGTTGGTGGTATCCACAACTCTAATTTGGCGGTTCTGCACGGTCGGAGCCAGCGTGTCGCTGAAATCGTCTTCCAGTGTAGTCACGATTATGCCGGTGTGGACCTTGTAATAGTATGTAATGTGACTATTTTCGTCCTTGACAGCCACATTGATGCGATAGGAGGTGTTGCTCTTCAAATCCCGGATGGTATAGGCGCACATGTCCTTTTCTTCGTAAACGACGGTTGCGGCTTCATTTGAATCACCATCGACCTCTTTCAATATAACTTCGTATAGGAGATCCTTTTGCCGGGTGACGTCGTCGGTGGCTTTCTCCCACTTGATGGAGATACTGTGCGCCTTGACTTCCGTCACCTCGATCTCCTTGTTCTTGACGGTCGGGGGGTACTCATGTTCAGTAAAGACGACATAGCAGCCGGTGTCTGGATATAACATCAGATTATTCGCCTCGTCTACAGCCCAGACCTCGATGCAATAGGGGGTGTACGCATACAGGCCCGTGAAGGTATAGGTGCAGATGTCCTTTTCTTCGTGGACCATCCACCATTGCATGTTTTCTTTTTTATATTCGGCTATGCATATCATATAACGTATATTCTTCGCCTCGGTGAAGTCGTCAGTCGCCTTCTCCCATTGAATGGTGAGGCTGTGCGGCGTGGAATGCGTCACCTTGATTCTCGAGTCCTGGGCGGTCGGGCCGTTGTCGATCCATCTGGTGGTGACGGTAAGGAAGGCGTCCGATCCGGGATACTGAGTCATATTGCCGGCCTCGTCATAGGCCATTACATAACAAGAGTACTTGGTGTAGCGCTTCAGATTCTTGAAGGTGAAAGAGTCTATGCCCATCTCCTCGGCGACAATATGCCACGGGTCGTTTTTGTTGTCGGCTTCCTTGAGCCCCACCACGTATCGGATCCGCGAGGCGGGCGTTACTTTGTCCTTGGCTTTCTCCCACCTGATGGAGAAGCTGTTTTCCGAGACATAGATTACTTTCAGGTCCTTGTGTTCTACGTACGGGGAGCGGGTGTCTTGTGTTTCCATGGTTAGCGATCGATTAGTTCTTTTTATAATTACACTAAGATAATAAAAATTTTAAGAACCACAAAAAACCCCGGCGCAAACTGCGCCGGGGCCGTCTTTCCATGATGGAAGAAATCAGGCTTTCTTCTCCTTCAGTTCGTTGATCTTGGCCTTGGCCTTGCAGGCGGCTTCGCCCACTTCTTCCTTGGCTTCGGCATACAGGTCCTTGGCCTTGTCGGCCGCCTTGTCATAGACCTCCTTGCCTTTGGCCTTGGCTTTTCCGGCCAGCACCTTGGCGTCGGCGAGGGCGTCCTTGGCGTCTTCCTTGACGCCTTCGTACACCTTCTTCACGCTCTCTTCAACTTTGTCACCGGCCTTGCCGGCATAATACTGGACTTTCTCTCCGAGAGTGACCTTTCCGTCTCCGTTGAGGTCCATCGGGTTCTTTTTTTCTTCTTCCATGGTGTTTTAGTGTTTTGTTGGGAACAAATATAACTATTTTTTCATTCTTTCCCGCCACAGGGTGGTCATGTCTTCCAGCGTCT
>JAEEGJ010025692.1_pt1 | contig 12035 bp, 12 predicted proteins | sample 8958761 | NCBI WGS metagenome assembly JAEEGJ01 (sample SAMN16246546, study PRJNA631951) | gut metagenome | biome: gut microbiome; feature: rumen; material: RS-attached | host: Bos | place: Iran: Karaj | collected 2018-10 | reverse complement strand
CCCCGTTGTCTGGATTGTCAGCCTGCTGACCAAGAAGATGGACAGCAGCGTTGTCAACAAGATTTTCGAGTGCTACAAATGACAACTTACAAAAAAGAAGATTACCACCATATTTGAAGATAAAGCTCCAATCATTTAACCTAGTAACATGACATGCCTCAAACCCCGATGTACAAAGGGTTTGAGGCATGTTAAATGTTTGCTCAACTTTTATCGTACATTTACTTTCTATGAAATTTGTACAAGGGAGATGCACTTTTTTTAGTCATAGCGCTCGGGGGTTCCGTATTAGCTGTATACAACTCTGAGTTAGCTGTAGCCGCATCTGTATCAGCTGTATTTCGCATAAATTCTCTAGAGAATTTTATCGTTATTAGCTGTATTCGTGGCTGTATTAGCTGTACCCGGCGTTGTATTAGTTGTATAAATGAGGCGGCTTTTATGTAGGCAGAGTGTAGGCAAAGTGTAGGCTGAATGTAGGCTGAGTGTAGGCTGAGTGTAGGCTGAAATTTTAGTAAATCACTTTATTATAGTGCAATATAATAGAATCATGTAGGCATGTAGGCTTATTCCATGAATTTTCGGCACATTGTGGATGAGTGCTACAATCTTTCACTGATGGCTATGTGTTCAGAAGAGGCTGAACATATAGCTATACAAAGAATCCCCGGCTTGCATTCCTGCAGGTCGGGGATTAACAAGTTAACTTATCCCAGCCGTCAGCAGGAGGGCAAGAGTTAAGACCAAGTTCTCAATCAGATTTTTGTCTATCAGTTTCATATTCGAAATCCTTGTTTTTATTTTGTCTGCTCTTCTACTTCGCAATGCAGGAAGCCCATTTCCTTGGCTTTCTCCTCGTTCATCAGGAAATAGACGACCTCACCCTCGTTGCAGAGCTCACCATTGCTGTTGGTTATCTCTGCGCTAATATAGGCCAGATTCCGAACCTGTTTTGACACCTTTGCCCTTATGGTCAGTTCCGGCTCGGTAGTCGAGATGGCCTTGCGGAACTTTACATTCAACTGTACGGTATAGCCGCTGGTCTGTAATTTGCGGGTGACAACCCATCCGCACACTTCATCTATAAGCGTACTGAGTATGCCGCCATGCATGGTATCTAACCAGCCCTGATAGTTCTGACTCGGATGCCAGGTACTTACGATATAGTCTCCGTCCTCGTAGAACTCCATGTGAAGCCCAATGGGATTGTCTGGACAGCAACCGAAACAGTTATACCCTGTATGGTTGCGCCACGGGTTTATAATTTTTTTCATTTAATATCCTTGTTTAGATTGCGATAATCTGAGAGTAGGTTCCAGATTCCGTCTTCGGAAAGTACACCTCGTTTAAGTCCCTTAGGCAATCGTCCTGCCTCATCGTCGGCAAAGTCTTTTCGCCACTCGTCGCTACCATAATATTTTTCGAGGGCGGCAATGTCGTCCTGTAAAGATTTGTCGAGTGTTGCGGGATGCTGCTTCATGATGGAAGATAAGCGGTTCAGCCGCTGCTCCATTTGGGATATCCTGCGTGTCTGTCTGGCAAACTCGAACAGCGACAGAGGCAGATGGCAGTAGCCGTCGGGAGTCTTGTCGAGGTAGTCCTGATGATACTCCTCGGCTGTATAGAAATTCTTTAAGGGCTGCTTCTCCACTGCCAAAGGCTGCTGATATTTTTTCTGCTCTTCGGCAAATATTTTTTCGATGACGGGTAAATCCCCCGGTTCTGTATAGTAGATACCAGTACGATAGCGTGTTCCCTCGTCGTGTCCTTGTTTGTTGAGACTTGTCGGGTCGATGGCCTTGAAGAACATCTCTAACAGAAACTCCAGACTTACCACATCAGGATTGTACCTGACGTGAACAGTCTCGGCATAGCCTGTCTCGTCGGTATATACTTCCTTGTAGGTAGGATTCTCTGTATGTCCGTTGGCAAAACCCACTTCAGTTTCCAACACCCCCTCTATCTGCTTGAAGTAGTGTTCTGTTCCCCAGAAACACCCTCCAGCCAGATATATGTCTTTAGTTATTGTACTCATTGTTGTGTGATGATTTTATTTGATGAATTTTACCTTCGATGCGTCGCGGGGTCTGGCATCCGGCTGCTCATCGGGATAACCGATAGCGATTATAAATAGGAGCTTGTAGCCGTCGGGGATATCAAGGCTGTTGCGGAAGGCTTTGGCTTTCTCGTCGGTTGTGAGGAAACTTACAGGCCCCGTCTGAATACAGGTGCCAAGACCCAAAGACTGTGCTGCAAGCATCATATTTTCACCCAGCAGACCAGCATCGAGGTCGAATTTCCCGTCAGCCGGAGCACAGACGCAGATGAGGTTAGGCGCGTTGCGGCACATATCCTTCACATCTGCCATCAGTTTCTGGTCTTCAATTATTCGTACAGCCCAGTTCTGCCAGTTCCTTGCACTTGGGGCGTTAATGCCAGCCAGTGCTACGGTCTCCAGTTTCTCATGTTCTACGGGCTTGTCTATATACTTACGAACGGAACGACGTGACATGATAGTGCTGAGTACAGGGTTGAGTTCCGTGCAGATGTCGGCTTCAATGTCGCTTATCTTCTCTGTCGGTTCGTAGCGTTTCACAACTCTGCCGTCACGCGAAACGAGGAACTTGGTGAAGTTCCATTTGATATCAGACTTCTTGTCGTATTCAGCATCCTGCTTACGCAGCATTCCGTCCATCATCTTTCCCCTCTGGTCGTTTGTGTCGAAACCTGAGAATCCTTTCCGGGCTTTCAGATAAGTGAAGAGAGGCGACTCGTTGGCACCGTTCACGTCAATCTTGTCGAACTGTGGAAACTGGATGGCAAAGTTAGCCGTGCAGAACTGGTGAATCTCCTCAATTGAGCCGGGAGCCTGCTGACCGAATTGGTTACAGGGGAAGTCGAGAATCTCCAGTCCCTCGGCACGGTATTTCTCGTAGAGCGCCTCCAATTCCTTGTATTGGGGGGTGAAGCCGCAACGGGTCGCGGTGTTTACGATAAGCAGCACCTTACCCTTGTAGTTCGAGAGCGATACATCTTTTCCTGCATCGTCTTTTACCTTGATGTCATAAATGTTTTGTGCCGAAATACTCAGCACGCTTGCAACTGCCAGCAGGCAGATGGTCGTCAGTCTCTTCATAATGGTTAATTTAAGAACGTTTTTTACTTCTGGTATTTTGTGAATTGGTATTTCTCACGCATAGCCTGTTGCTGATCTGCAGGGAGCGAGGTGAAATAAGCCTTCCAACCCGGACAGAAGTTTATATGCCAGCGCCAGAAACGTCCCAGCAGGGAGTTTGGCTTTTTGTCGTAGTGTGCACGAAATTTGCAGTTTTCACATTGATGTGCCATAATACTTTATTTTTTTAGTGTATTAATAATAGAATCTAATTCTTGTGCCAGTCGCTGATAATCCTCCAGTTTCAGGGAGCATGCAGAGAGGCGTTCTCCCATACCGGCAGGTATCAGTTTGTAGGCCCGTTCTTCCAGTTTCTTACCCTCCTTAGTCAGGCTGACAATCTGCATACGCTTATCCTTTTCGCCTTTTTTCCGAGTTACAAGTCCCAGTTTTTCCATACGCTGGAGTAGGGGTGTAACGGTGTTTGTCTCCAGTACTAAACGATGAGCAATGTCGTTCACTGGTTGGTTGTCATGTTCCCAGAGTACCATCAGCACCAGATACTGCGGATAGGTAATACCCAGTTCCGTCAGCATTGGTGTATAGGCCTGTGTAACCAATCGTGTAGCCGTATAAAGACGGAAGCAAATCTGATTATCCAGTTGTAATTCAGTATGCATAACTCTTACATCTTCCATCATACATCTTCCATCATACATCTTACTTCAGGAATTCCTCAACGTCCTTCTCGAAGTCCTTGGGCTCTGTGGTAGGAGCGTACCGCTTGATAGTCTCACCATCCTTCGAGATAAGGAACTTGGTGAAATTCCACTTGATGTCGCTGTCCTTCTCAACGCTTTTGCTGATAGCCTTGAAGAGTGTTTTGGCACCTTTTGCAATCAGACCCTTATACTCTTCTGTAGGAGCCTGAGCCTTCAGGTACTCAAAGATGGGCTGTGCATCGGGACCATTTACATCACCCTTCTTCATAATCTGGAAAGTTACACCGTAGTTCAACTGGCAGAACTCCTCAATCTTAGCATCGCCCTCAGGATCCTGCTCCTTGAATTGGTTGCAGGGGAAGCCTATAACGACAAGTCCTTTATCCTTGTACTTTTGGTTCAACTCCTCCAGCCCTGCGAACTGGGGTGTGAATCCACACTTGCTGGCAGTGTTCACAATCAGCAGAACCTTACCCTCAAACTCCTTGAAGTCTATTTCCTTACCTTTGCTCGTGAGAGCCTTAAAATCATAAATTTTTGTCATACCTTATTCTTATATTTAATGTATTTGTGTCGTTCGCGACTTTTCTGCTGCAAAGGTAAGACGAATAATTTATATCGCAAGCGATTTACTGAATATTTTAAGCTTGTTTAACAATAAATCGCTCGCGATATAATAAAGGATGTATTTTTCCACCTGCTGTTCGGACTCCCTATTATAGAACATCATAACTCAGAATGATAATGGCCATTATAATAATGATGGTTATTGTTTTGCACAATTTACAACTATTTCCATAAAGAACAAGCAGTATAATGAGAATATTTATTTAATCAATCGGTTTTTATTCCCATGCACTTCTCTGTCGCTTTGTCATTGACAGCATAGAGTCATCCATCTTCCATCATCCATCTTCTATTAGCAGAAAAAAAACAACCTGGAAAATAAATTATTTAGGTTGATTTCTGCCCAAAATCAAGTTATATAATTCCGCGATTCAAGCATCCTATGCAACAGAAACGTACAACACCAGAGTTTATTTCTGAACTCCAGCCAGGCGAGATATTCGTCTTTGGCAGCTGGCTTGTCGTTTTACTTTCAAAACACGGGGATATGCAAAAAGACCTCACATCCTTATAAAATGATTGGTGAGAGCCGATGGCTATTGGGATTTGTGATAGGTATATGGTGGTTCAACATGTACCTAACATATACCTATCATATACCTTAACATATACTCTTCCCGTTTTCGCCCCAATTTGAATTCTTAAAGCAAAAATATATGCTTTTTGGGGACATAAAATTCGAGGATCGCAATTTTTTTTGTACCTTTGCATAACTTTTTCGGAGATAACATCAATGAGAAGCACACGAGACCATTTTCTTATTACTAACCTAATTAAATTTATTTACATTGAAAGATCAATTACTTATCAATGGAGAGGCTATGAACGCTTCTCTGGAAGGAATGCTCGCAGTAGAGGAGTTTCTTTGTGAGAATTATCTGTTCCGCAGAAATGTGCTAAACGGAAAGATTGAGTTTGCAACCCTGAAGGATGGGAGTCAGGCATCTGACTATCGGACGCTGACTCAGGAGGCCCTGAACAGCATCATCATCAGGGTCAAACGTTTGGAGATTGCAGAAGGCAACCCTAAGACGGACATTGTGGAATTTATCCACTCTGAGGAGGTGCCTGCATTTAATCCCATCGAGGAGTTCCTGAACGCTCTTCCTGCATGGGACGGACAGAACCATGTTGCAGAACTGTTCAGTCGTCTGCCCGGAGTCAGCTCGGAGCAACTCTCCTTCCTATCCACTTGGCTCAGATCCACCGTTGCCCATTGGCTGCAGATGGATACGCTTCATGGAAACGAGTGTGTCCCCACACTGATAGGCCATCAGGGTTGTGGAAAGACAACCTTCCTCAGAAGAATGCTTCCACCGCATCTTCGTCAGTATTATCTGGATCATCTGAACCTGAGCAATAAATTCGACAAGGAAATGGCCCTTACCAATAACCTACTTGTGAACTTGGATGAGTTGGATGCTATCCGTCCCAGCCAGCATGCTGCTCTGAAGCAAACTCTCTCCAAAAGTAAGGTAAACGGGCGTCCTATCTTCGGCTGTGCACAGGAAGACAGGCCCAGGTTTGCCTCCTTTGTGGCAACCACCAACAATCCCCATCCGCTGACGGATGCTACAGGAAGCAGACGTTATATCTGTATTCAGATTCCTCAGGGCCAGTATATAGATAATGTAGGGAAATCAACTACGAGCAGCTTTATGCTCAGGTGTTGTATGAACTGAGAGAGCTGAAGGCACCTTATTGGTTCAACAACGAGGAGGTGGCCCGTATTCAAAAACTGAACATCGAGTTTTCCGAAAAAAAGGATCTGGCTGAAATAGTGATAGCTTGCTTCAGAAAACCTACTGAGGGTGAAGCAGCAAAGGCTATGAACTGCAACCAGATGCTGGAGGTTATTCAGAAAGAGTATCCCTCGTTGGTAAAGAATCGTAGTACGAGAATCCACTTAGGAATGGCGCTCAAGGAGTTGGGATATGAATCAACCCATCGAGGCAATATGCCATTCTACAAGGTTGCCATTAAAGCTGCCTGATAGGGTGGATGTAGAGGTATATGATAGGTATATGTTAGGTACGTGTTGGGCCAACATATACCTATCTCCAATACCGATAACCATCGGGACTCAAAAACATTTCATGAACATCTTGACGAATTATATTTAGAAACAACTCTACAAGAGAAAGATGCAAATGGAATTTTATTGACAGATTTATAGCGGCCCGCAAAGGCCGTTTTTTTTGTTTAACGTAGAAAAACTTACTCCCTAACTAGGAAAATTTTTCTCCCTCACGAGGAAAAATATTCCAGTGAAGAATGAAGAGTGAAGACAGAAGAATTGAAATTGTAAAATTTCTTTACATTATTAACGCCGGCAAAAACTGGTTTTAATGCTGATATTAATTGAAAAAGGTGTTACCATTATGAAAAAAAATTGCGGCCCTTAAGGGGTACAAAAAATCCCCCCTTGGTAACCTGTTTTCACAAGAAGTAAAAAACCATTACAACCAATTAGTGACGATAACGATAACTTATAAAGTTTAGCGTTTAAAGTCAGTTGCGAGCTTTGCTATTATTCTCCATCCACGAAGACTTTCTTTACGGCATCGAGATAGCCATAGCCATACACATCGTCGGGCTGAAGGTAGCTTGTCTCGGTCCACTCGTTCCATGAGTTGATGGTGATGAGTGGGTGGAGACGGGGGCGTGCTTCAAGGTAAGCCTTGGCCTTACGCAAAGCCTCTGCAAAGCGTTCTGGGGTGTTATTGCGTGTAACAGCACTCTTTTTAGTTCGTGGGCTGTTGTCCCAACCGATGCTTACATGAGGGTAATAGGGAATTGTAAATTCTTTGTCAAGATTCTCCCATTCCATGTATGCTTTCTCGAGAATAGCGGAGTAATCGTCATCTACATTGGTGAAATGGCAGAACTGATAGTGCGACATGCTGTTGAAACCCAATTTGCGGATGAAAGTGTCGCGAGGCCGGTCGGTTTTCGCTGCATCAAAACCGCTGTAGTTGAATTGTGGTGACCACATGGTGAACTGGAGCTCAAGGTCGGGAAAACCTGCCTTCTTTACTTCCGCCCGAAACCAACGCAGTGCATCGGTAGCTTCCTCAACACCGCCTAGTCCTTCGATGAAAGTGGAAACCTCGTAAATCATGAATACGGGCTTTCCGTCGATTTTATAGTAGTTGGGCTGTTGGAAGAACATCTCGATATTGCGTCGGCACATCTTTTCGAATGCCTCGCGGCTTACGCCTCCGCGCCAGATGATGTTTTTCTCTCCCAAGTGGGCTATGCGTGTGTCCCAGTAGTTCTCCACGTTGTGGTTGGCCCACATGAGGTAGAAACGCATCTTATCACGGTTCTTGGCTTTCAGGAATCCGTTGGTTAGTGTCGTCTCCATGAAGGGACGTTCGTCGAACCAATACCAGTCGAAGATGAACACGTTTACACCGTGCGATGTGGCCTGCTCTATTTCCATTCCCATTACGGCAGGGTCAGCTTCATTAATGTAGCCCCATAGCGGATGCCGATTCCAGTAATGCCCGGGGTTGCGTTGCTGCATGGTCATCACTGTTTCCCATTCTCCCATTCCCAGGGGCCAGAAGGGACGCAGACGAGGGTCGTCGGCGGCATAGGCAGGGTATAGATACGCTGCCACATCGAAGGTCTTCTGACTTTTGGCTGCTACCATCACAACTGATAATAGCGCCAGGCACAGAAGCATAGCGTTCTTTTTCATATAGAATATGGTTAGTGGCTTAGTCAGTAGGAAAGAGACTTTACCCAATCCTCGATATCCTTCTTGGATGCATGGTTCAGCAGCTTACCCTCTTTCCATTTAATGTTTGGATATGTGGCTTTCAAGTCTTCGCAGGCCTTCTGGATGCTACTGCTACCAGAGGTGGCAAATGGGATTACGGTCTTCCCCTTGAAGTCGTAGGCTTCCATAAAGGTGTTGATAATCGTGGGGCAGGTGTTCCACCAGATGGGAAAACCGACATAGATGACATTGTAGTTCTTCAGGTTGGGAAGCTTGTCCGTAATGGCAGGACGCGATGATTTGTCCTTCATCTCCAGTGTGGATCGGCTCTGTTTGTCGCGCCAGTCGAGGTCGGCTTCGGTATAAGGCTGTGCGGGCTTGATTTCGTGCAGGGTTCCTTTTGTGACTTCTGCCAATTGTGTGGCTACACCCTTTGTAACACCCGAGGCCGAGAAATAGGCTACCAAAACTTTATTCTTGTTTTTGTTTGTCTGAGCGCAAACACCAAGGCTGATTGCTAAAAATGCAGCCATAATCATTGTAATTCTTTTCATTTTGTCTAATGTTTTATGTTCTGTTTACTAATGTTCCTTGCACTTGCTAAGTGGGAAATAACGGGGCAAAGTTACGGAAAAACAGGAAAAATGCAAAATTATCAATTTAAAAACGCCATTCGCCGGATTATTTTGTATTTTTGTGACGGAGTTTTATAATTGTATATGAAAAAAAGATGAAACATATTTGTCTGTTAGGTGTATTCGGGCTGGTGCTGGCAGCCCCTTTATCCATCGGTGCACAACGTAAACAATCTTTCGATGAGGGCTGGCGCTTTCATCGTGGTCCGGCCATCAATGCAGAGGCGGTAAATTACGACGATTCCGACTGGCGCCAGGTTATTGTGCCTTACGACTTCAGCATGGAGCCTGTGGCATACGCTCATGACTATCGGGAGCAGTCGGCAGAGTGGCAAAACTGGCAGGTGGGACCGTTCTCGCGCCTTAGCATCGGCGATTCCGATTCGGGGCAGACCGTGAACGGATCGGGTTGGTATCGCAAGACATTCCGTCTGCCCGGCAACTCTGTGGATGAGGCCATCCGTCAGAAGGCGTTCCGTCTTCGCTTCGATGGCGTTTATAACCAGGCTGAGGTGTGGGTGAATGGCAAGAAGGCTGCAATGAATGTCTTTGGGTACATGCCTTTTGTGGTGGATTTGAACTCTGTACTCAGCGACAGGAAATATCGCAACGAGAAAGACGAGCAGTTGGTCACCATTGCCGTAAAAACCATCAGCGAGGGACTGAACAGCCGTTGGTATGCCGGAAGCGGTATCTTCCGACATGTGTGGATGGAGGTGACAGACCAACTTCATCTGGACGAATGGGATACGTATGTTGATGCCTCGGTGATAGAAGGAAAGAATGCCAGGGTCGGGGTGTCTGCAAAAGTGTTCGACGAAAGTGGTGCCCGCCGTCCGGATTGTGAGATAAAGGTGGAGATAGCGGATGCCGACGGGCAAGTGGTGGCAAACGGGACTGCCCCTGTTACTCCGAAAGGCGAGGGGAGGGTCCTGCTGACTCTGAAGGGAGCAAAGCTATGGTCGGTCGATTCGCCTTACCGATATGCAGCTCGCGTTAGCCTGCATACTGCTGCCGGCGAACACGATGCCCTGATAATTCCCTTCGGTGTACGTTCCCTTGCGTTTTCTGCCGAAAAGGGCTTCCTGCTTAATGGTAAGCCTACTAAATTGCGTGGCGGTTGTGTCCATCATGATAATGGCTTGCTTGGTACTGCGGCTATCGACCGTGCTGAGGTGCGCAAGGCCGAGTTGTTGAAAGCACAAGGCTATAATGCTGTGCGGACCAGTCACAACCTGCCTTCTGTGGCCTTCCTGAATGCTTGCGACAGTCTTGGCCTGCTGGTCATTGACGAGTGCTTCGACCAATGGGAGGAGGCCAAGCGGCGCGATGACTACAGCAATTACTTCTCGAAGGAGAAACAGGTTATCATAGACGGCAAACCAAAGGGAACGGGTGTCACCAATTTCGAGTACGATGCAGCATTGATGGTACGTCGCGACCGCAATCATCCCAGTGTTATAATGTGGAGTATAGGAAACGAGGTGGCCCAACGTTCCGACGTGCCACGCGGCAAGGAGATAGCAGATGCCATCACTTGCGCTATCAAGCACGAAGATACCACGCGTCCCACCACTTTCGCCGTGTGTGACTACTGGGACCGTCAGGCACAGAAAATGACGTGGGAGAAGGACTCGCCAAGGGCATTCGAGAATGCAGAGGTAGGCGGCTACAACTATCAGACGCAGCATTACGAGAGCGACCACGAGAAATTCCCCCAGCGCATTATGTACGGCTCCGAATCATATCCCAATGCTGTGGCTGCTAATTGGAACCTCATAAACCGTCACCCCTACATCTTAGGCGACTTTGTATGGACTGCCATAGATTATATTGGTGAGGCTGGTCTTGCTCACGCCCTTGAACGTAGTGACCGCGGACGCTGGATTCAACTGCTTGCTTGGCCGTGGTTCAATGCCTGGTGCGGCGACCTGGACCTTACTGGAGTGAAGAAACCTCAGTCCTATTACCGTGATATCGTTTGGGGTGAACGTCCGATAGCCATGGCTGTTCGTCCGTCTGTAACAGACGGTGAGTACGAGGATGCACTGGGCTGGTGTTGGACAGCGGAGGAGAACCATTGGAACTGGCACGGCAAAGCCTATTACGACGGGCCGAACTCGTGCGGCTATCTGCCCGTTGACATCCGTCCCGAGAAATACGATAATGTTACGTTGAAGACTGGTGTGGTACACAATGTGAACGGTCGCCGCAGCGATTCCCTGCGAGTGAATGTCTATACGCGTGAGCCCCGTGTCCGTCTCTCTGTCAATAATCGTGTTATCGGTGAACAGGATGTCAATCCCGAAACCTATACCGCCACTTTCCGTGTGGCTTATGAGCCGGGCGAGCTGAAGGCAGAGGTTGTTAAGGGAAAACGTGCGGAGGTGAGCTTCCGTACATCCGGCGCTCCTGCTTCCGTACAATTCGTACCCGTACAGGGGGGCATAGCCAATAGTCCGGCAGACACGTCCGGCGTTTCGTCCTCGCACAACGACCTTGCCTACATATATCTCCGCATAGTGGATGCAGACGGTGATCTGTGCCCTACAGCCGAGATACCCCTTGATATAAAAACTACCGGTGCCCGCCACATTGCTGTAGCAGGAACCGGTCATCCTTACGACCTTCGCTCTTTCCGCTCGCTGAAGCTCACCACCTTCCGCGGTCAGGCTATTCTGATTATCCAGCCGCAAGAAGAAAAGGGAGTGGTCGGCATTACAGTCTCTTCTCCTAAGCTAAAGACGCAAGGTGTGTTCAGCGTTGTTATGGAGTAGGAAATAAGAAAACATCTGGAGAACGCTCAGAAACCGAGATGAGGCTTGGGGCGTGGCACGTCAATTGGAACGATGTCGGAAGGTGTGAGAGTGAGAAGTCGCTTTCCGGAACTGTGTCTTTCCTTTGTGCAGCGGTGTGCATGCTGAATGTAGATACGCTCCAACTGGTTGGCGACGAAACGGGCATTTCCCCATGACTGTGGGTCGCGGACACGATAAGCTTCGGTAAGTACATTTCTGTACTTCTGTAATGCCTGGCGCGTGAAATGGTATTTGTATTCGTCTATCCTGCGTAAACTGATCTCTACGAGCTCATCCACCGTGAAGTCGTTGAACTCGAAACGGTTGGGAAAACGGGAATGAAGTCCTGGATTGGTGTCGAGCAGGCGTGTCATGGGTTCCTTGTAGCCACACAGAACGACGGCAATGTCG
>JAEEGJ010025688.1_pt1 | contig 12036 bp, 9 predicted proteins | sample 8958761 | NCBI WGS metagenome assembly JAEEGJ01 (sample SAMN16246546, study PRJNA631951) | gut metagenome | biome: gut microbiome; feature: rumen; material: RS-attached | host: Bos | place: Iran: Karaj | collected 2018-10 | reverse complement strand
ATTTTCCTAAAATAAATAATATTTTATAAAATCAATTTTTTTATAAGTTAAATAATTAATTTTTTTTTTCATAAATCAATATTTAAAATTCTTAAAATTTTAAATTATAGCATTTTTAATTCATTTATATTAATTTCATTTATTTTAATTTATCAAATGTTATTATATATTAAATTTGATTTTTATTTTAAAATGTTTTTATTTAATTTTGATTTAAGTTTTTTAAATAAAATTTTTATAGAATAATAATAAAATAATTTTTTTCATTTTTTAAAATTATTTAAAGACAACATTTTGATTCTTTATTTTCTTTTTGGAATTCTTCAAATAATTTTTTTTTCTGTTCTTTTTTTTCAAGTATTTTATCTTTATTTTTATAAAAGACTTCCCTATAAAATTTAGTATATATTTCAATAATATTTTCATTTGTTTTAGCAGAGACTTCACCAAAATAATTAAAACCTTCTTTTTTATATTTATTATTTCCACTTATATAAGAAACAACTCTCTTATCATCTAAATCTATTTTATTTCCAATTAAATAAATAACAACATTTTTATCAATTGCTTTTTCAATTTCAGAAACCCAATAAGAAACATGATAAAAACTTTCAACATTTGTAATATCATAAACAATAAAAACTCCATCTGAATTTCTAACATGAGATAAAGCAATTGCTCTAAATTTTTCAGCTCCTGCTATAATCAAAAAATTTAATTTTGAAATTATTACATGTGTCCCAAATTTGTAATTGGATATTATAAATAATTGAATTATCTTTGTCATCTTCAATTTTATATTCCATAAATTTAAAATCAGCACCAATAGTTGCTTGTGTAGGAACAAAGTCTTCTCCTAATATTCTTTTTATTATATTAGTTTTTCCTACACTTATATCTCCTAATACAATTGCTTAATATAAATTTTATTTAAAATATAATACCTTTAAAAACAAATTTATTTTTTGCTTGTTCTGATAATGTTATTGAGTCAACTCTTTCTTCCATTATATAATAAAAATTCAAATATTATTTTAATTAAAAAAAAAATAATAACTGACTAAATGAATACAATGACAACATTTACATATCTCTTGGATCTAGAGAAGAGTATAGATCCAGGAATGGAAAATAAAATAAAGAAATATGAATTAAAAAAGAAAAAGTTACAAGCAAAAACAATGATAGATCCTGAAATATTTCAAAAAGGATTGAATGACTTTGGAACAACATATGATAATTATAATCATGCATATTTAGGATTAAATATTTCAGGAAAAGAATTAATATCTGTTGGAGGAATAACAAATTATAAATTTCTTCAAAAAGTTGATGTAAGTAATAATGATTTATCTACTTTAGAACAATTAAGTGGATTATATCATTTAACTGAATTAAATGCTTCTCATAATAAAATAGAAGAAATTATGGATTTTGATCCTCCACAAAATTTAGAAAAAGTTGATTATTCCTTTAATTTAGTTCAAACTATTCAAAATGTTGAAAAAAACCCTTTTTTAAAAACTTTAATATTATCAAATAATAATATTAGTAAAATAGATGGTTTATCTTCATGTGAATTTTTAGAAGAATTAGATTTAAGTAATAATCATATTGAAACTATTGAAAATTTAGATGCATTAGGACCTTGTCTTACAAAATTAAATTTAAGTTCAAATAAAATAAAAAATCTTTCAGGATTAGATAACTTAACAACATTAATGGAATTAAATTTATGTCAAAATGAAATTTCAAGATTAAAAGGATTACAAGGATTAACAAATTTACGTTATTTATATTTATCAAGTAATAAATTATCTCGTTGTAATCAAGTAGCATATTTAACTGACTTACCATTTTTAACAGATTTAGATTTTTGTTACAATGATGTTCAACATAAAAAATTTTATCGATATCAAATATTATATTATATACCGGAATTAAGAATATTAGATGGACAAGAAGTAACACATTATGAAAAAGTAAAAGCAGATATATTATTTGGTGCTGATTTAGAAAATAAAAAAGAAATTTTTAAAGCATATTTACAAGAAGAACAATTTGTTGATAGAAGATTATTTGTTGCTGAACAAATTGATCCTGAAAGTGATTCTGAAGGAGAAAGATTAGAAGATGGTGAAATGACAAAAGGTAAAGGAAGAGGAACTGGATATTCTAAAAATAATGCTACTATGTCTTCTATTGATAGAAATGGCTCTATGCAAAATCAAAGAATGGAACGTTCTGATGAAATGATGGATTCGGGTCAAATTAAAATAGATCCATTCACTTATTAAATTAAAAAATTATTTTTTTATATTTTTATTTTTTTTTTATTTTATTTTTTAAATGTCTAAAGGAGAAGATAAAAAGAAAGTTTTACCTATTAATAAATATTCTATTTATGAGTTAAAAAGTGGAATTGATCAATGTATTGTTGGTTTTTTAGAATCAAATGATTTTAAAGAAAGTCAAAGATTATCTAATTTAAAAATTATTGTGGGTTTAATTACTCTAGCATTTACAGCTCTTGCATATTTATATCCAAAACCTTATCCTGAAAATTATAATGCAATTTTAATTGGATGTATTGGTTATTGGATTTTTTCAACATTATATTGGTTTATTGAAAAAAAAATTATTAATAATATAATTTATGTTGGAAGTAATGCTGATTATTGTCAAAAACCAAGAGCAAGAAAACATTATAGAATCAAAGAAATTGAAATAAATTCAGAAATAAAGGATAAAACTTCTATTTATAATATATGGTTTAATTTTACTGCTTTACAAGATGGAACTAAACATAAATCTGAAGTAAGACAAATTGATTGTACAAAAGTATATGATGATAGAGGATTTATTGATAAAGAAGCAACAAATAAATTTTTCAAAGCAATTTTAGATGAAGAATTAGCAAAAGTACAATAAAATAATATTAAATTTATTTAAATTAAATAAATAAAATGATTTATATTTTTCAATAAATAAATAAAAAATGAAAACAATTTCATTTACTTTATTACTTTTAATAACAATAACATTAGAAGCTCATGTTAGAAAAAATGAAGAATGGCATCGTTCTACAATATATATAGGAGCAGATGATACATTAGTATCAGTTCAGTTAAATGATAATCCAGTAGATTTATCAGAATATGGGAATTATATGGATAAATTTGCAATAGTTAAAAAAGCATCTCTTGTATTATTTCCAGGAGATGAATTAGTATTTTATGTTAAGAATAATGGAGAAGTAAGTAAAAACGATCCAGCAGCTTTAGGAGTGAGAATTGAATATGTTGATCAAGAAGGTAATTCTCAAACTTTCCTTTCTACTTCAAGTCAATGGACTTGTGATGGTGAGCCTCCTATTGTTAATGGAAGTGTTGCTACTAATATACATTATCTTTTGTGGAGAGCTAATGGTTTAGGTGGAAATGTACAATTAATTTGGGGAAGAGAACAAAAACAAATTACTGTTTGTAGATTTACTATTCCAAGCCCATAAATTAAACTTTTTATCATTCAAAATTTTTTATTATTCGTTTTTTTTAGTTTTTTTAAAAAATAATATAAATATATTTAAAATTGAAATTAAATAATAATGGAATTTGATAGTAAATTTAAAAAAAAATGAATCTAAAATTATGATTGAAGAAGTAATTAATAAGTCAATTCATCTACTGTAGAAAATGCAATTAAACAAAGAAATGATATGCAAGAAAGAAATACAGATAATTTAAAATATAGTATTATTTTTCATTTTTATTTAATGTTCCTTTTCTAACTAAAATTGTTCAAAAATTATGTAACTTAAAAAATTCAAATATGGAGATTATATATTTAAATAATATTCTAATATTAATTTGAGGAAGAAAAGGAAGTAAAGAAACAAATGTTTTTTTATATAATATATATCTTCAGAATACAATTAAAATAATTATTAAAAGAAAAAATACAATTTTTTTCGTTTTTCGGTTCCTGAAAAACAATTTTTAAATAATGTTAACTTTTTCAAAATATGATAATAAACAAGAAAAAGGAATAATATGAATTAATTGTCATTATCAAAATAATGGGGTAACAATGACTTATTTTAATTCTAATAAAGATTTATAATATCAAGAAGATATATAAATTGAAAATAAAAATCCAGTGAAATTTCCTGATGATTTAAAAAAAGGTTGTATATTTAAATTTCTTTTTTCAATTTTAAATCAATTTCTCAAATCAAGTGATTTAATTATTTTTATAAAATTCAGATATTTTTGTAATTAAAGAATAAAACAGTTTATAAGATTAAAAAGAAGTTTTCGGTAGAATTGAAAATTATGGAATTATAGTAAATATTAGTAGATTACTTTATATATTTCATATTTTTTTAAAAAAGGAAAAAAAAGTGAAGATAATTTCTTTAGTTATTTATTTATTTGAATCTTAATATAAAATGTTTATGAATATAAAGAAATCAAAATGATATTGTAAATTTCAATATAATGAAATAATCAAACGAAGAATGAATATTTTATACATATTCTTTTATGAAAATTCAAAGAGAAATTTAACAAGTGTAAAAATATATAAAAATGATTGTTTTCTTTCTGATATTTTATTTCTTTATATAAATGGAGTTCATATTGGAAAAATTTAGAATTTAAAAAAAATAATTTAAGTCAAAGAATTCCTTTTAGAGTAGAAGGAACATTTAATAATATTATTTCGGGTTTATCAATAATATAAGAAGAAAACAATAATAATTCAATAATAAAATCAGAAAAAGAAAATGAAATATATACATGAATTAACAAAAGAGGAAGAAAGAATGAATCCATTTGGATAAATTCCCAAAAAAAAAATAAAAAATAAAGTGTTTAAAATCAAAAAATTAATCTTCTTCTTCTTTTCCTTCTTCTCCTTCGCCTTCAATATTTTCTTCAACATCAAAATCATTATCTTGATCAACAAAAACTTCCTCAGGAACAGGAGTAATAGGATGTTCTAAATTATATTGAGTTAACCATTCTTCCTCATTAAATCCTTCAACAACAACTCCTTCTTCTCCTTCTTCTTTTTTTTCTTCTTCGTCTTCCTTTTTTTCTTCTTCTTCTTCTTCTTTTTCATCTTCTTTCTCATCTTCTCCTTCTTCACCTTCTTTTTTACCAAAAGATTGCTTTGCCTTCTTTAATGCTTTTTTCCTTTCTTTTTCTATTTCTTTATTATCATGAATTATTTTATTTCTATTTTTAATAGCAGCTCTTTGATCAGAATGTCTTTGTAAAATATCTTCTTTTCTAACTTTAAGTATATCAACTACATATTGAAGTAATCTTGTTAAAGCAAATGAATATTCTTTCATTTCTTCTAATTTTTCTTCTGTTATAAATGGTTCTAAATTTGCTAAAATAACATTTCCTTTAAAAACACTTAAAACTTGATCTGGTTTTGCACCTAAAGGCGTATATACTTTAAAAATTTCAAAAATTGGAACCCAATGTTTTCTTGCTAATTTCCAACATAATTTATTTGTTTCTGGTTCATTAATTTCTTTTGGTTCAACATGTGCAAAATATAAAATATTTTGAAATACTTTTTCATATTCAACAAATTCAAATTGAGCGAACATTTCTAAACATTGAAGAAAATCAGTTGATACTAAAGTTTGAATATTCCAATTAGCTCTTCCATAATCTTCTTCAACTTTTCTTTGACCTTCATCAACAATATTTTTATTAGTAAATTCTTCACTAGATAAATAATCTTTCATTGCATTATCAGCCTCAGCTTCTATTTTTTCAGGAGTCCAATCTTCAACTAAAGGTTTTTCTATTTTCATATAATCATTTCTTAAATCTCTATCTTTTTCTAATAAAGTCTTTTCACGTAATTGAATTGAATCTCTTATTAATTTTGCTATTTCATTTGCAAATTCCTTTTCACTTTCACTAAATGTCCTATCTTGACCTAATGTATCCATTGATATTATTAATGTCTTTCCTTCTTTCTCAAAATCTTCTAATATTGGCTTTATTAATTTTTCTCCTTCTTCTTCTTCTCCCTCTTCACCTTCATTTTCTTTCTTTTCTTCTTCTTCTTCTTCTTCTTCATTTCCTTCTTTATTCTCTTTATTTAATTTTTCCTGTTCTTCTTTTTCTGCTTTTAATTTCTCATATTCTTCATTTTTAGTATTATAATCATTTAAATTATTAATAGCAGATAAAAGAGATTTATAACTTAAAGAACTTTGATAAGAAATATTATAAGCTAAATAAGAGCCTAATCTAGGTTCTCTGAAAAATTTAATTTTATTATCCATGACAACATCTTGAATTTCAATAGATTTAATAACATCTTCTTTTTTATCATCAACTTCTCCTTCTTCGCCTTCTTCACCTTCATTTTTTTCAGGAGGAGCTTCTTCTCCTTCTTCTCCTTCTTCATCTCCAGAAACATCCATAAAAAGAGAATAAGTGACCCCTTGTTTTGGTTCTAATATTTTTCCATGTAAAAAATCATGATCATTATTCCAATGAATATATCTTAATACATTAATATTTTCTGGATCAATGTGAGCATTTTCATCTTCATCTAATGAATTTACTTCTTTCCTTTTTAAATCATATATACTTATATATACTCCTGTTGCTCCTATTATATTTTTTAATTGCTCACATATATCATTTAATCCTTCCTCAAAATCTTCACAATTAATTATTGTATCACGTAATTTTTGCTTGATTTCATTTTTTTCTTCTTCTCTTTTATTTGATTCTTCTGTTAATTGAGTTATGTATTCTTCTTCTTTTTGCATTTTTTCTTCTGTTTCCTTTTTTAATTCTTTAGATTGAGATATTCGATTTAAAAGTACTTTTGCATGGTCTTCATTTAAAAGGAAATTTGCTAAAAATGTAATTGGATTTTCTGGTTTAAGACGATATAATTCTGCTAATCCTTTATTCACTATCTTTGTTAAATTTGAATCATCTAAAAAATTAATTTCTTGTTCTGGTATATCGTCTTTAGGTATTTGGGCAGTTTTTAATTTTTTAAGAAGTTCCATTATTTATAAATTATTTTTTATTCAATATTTTACAAAAATATATTTATTATATAATAAAAGAAATTTCAATTAAAAATGGGATGTTTTGCTGCTAAAAAAGATAAAAATGATGATGGAAAAAAACCTAAAAATTTTGATGATGTTCTTGAAGATATTATGGATATAAAAACAGTACAAATTAAAGGAGAAATGCTTTTCAGTGAAACAAATGGTAAACCTACAGAACATTATGACTTTCTTGATAAAATGACAAGTGGTACACTTGCATCAATATGTCGTGTAAAAAATAAATTTAGTGGTTGTGTTCGTTCAATGAAAACAATAAAAAAAGCTTTTATAGATTTACAAGAAGATGAAAAAAACTTTATGAAAGAAATTGCTATATTACGTACATTAGATCACATGAGTATATTAAAAATTTATGAATTTTATCAAGATGATAAATGCTTTTATTTAATTATGGAATATTGTGCTGATGGTGATTTATTTGATAGAATTCAAAAAGATGCTCCATTCAATGAGTATACAGCATGTCATATTATTTATCAAGTTCTATCTGCAATTTTATATTGTCATTCAAATAATATTGTTCATAGAGATATTAAAGCAGATTGTATTCTTGTTGAATCAATTGAAACTGTTACTTGGAAAGGAGAAACTTTCCCTTTATATCATATTCGATTAAGTGACTTCTCCTCAGCAAGATCATTTAATAAGAAAAAGAAATTAACTAAAAAAATCGGAACGTCATATTTTATTGCTCCTGAAGTTCTTGGAAGAAATTATAATGAAAAATGTGATGTTTGGTCAATTGGTGTTTTATTATTTATTTTATTATGTGGAAAACCACCTTTTTGGGGTGAATCAGATAAAGAAATTTTAGAAAAAGTGAGAGGAAATAATATTGATTGGAGAGAAGAAGAATGGAAAAATATTTCTCCAGAAGGACAAGCATTTGTAAAAGAATTATTAACAGTTAAACCATCTAATAGACCAAGTCCAGGTGAAGCACTTCAAAATAAATGGTTTAAAAAATATTTATATAAACATCCTGTTCAAAAAGAACAAGTTCAAGATTTTTATAACAACATTTGTACTTTTAAAATTGATCCTCTTTTATTCTTTCAACAAGCTACTCTTGCTTATATGATTCATCACTTAACTAAAAAAGAAGATATTATTGAAATTAAACATTTTTATAATTGGATTGATAATAATGGAGATGGTAAAATGGAATATAAAGAAGTTTGTGAAGGATTTAGACAATTTATTAATATTAATGAAAAAGAATTAACTAAAATATTTAAATATATTGATCAAGGACATACTGGTTGTATTGAATATGAAGAATTTTGCAGAGCTTGTATAAACAAAAAAGAATTATTAGTTGAAGAAAATTTAAAAAATACTTTTGTTTTGTTTACTAAAACAAATGAGAATGCTACTATATCTTGTAATGATTTTAAAAGTATTTTAGGTTTAAGTTCTAAATTCTCTGATAAACAATGGGATATGATTATTAAAACTATTGATAAAAATGGAGATGGACAAATTGAATTCGATGAATTTAAAGATATGATGGAACTATTTATAAATTAAATATTTTATTTTTATTATCTAATTAAATGATTAACTTTTCTTAAAAAATAAATTGTTAGAATATATTAATAGATATTTATTTTATAAAAGGGATTAAAGGTATATATACTTTAAAAATGGAAAAATCATTAGAAGAATTATTTCCACGAGACAATGATTTAGAATTAAAATTAATAGATTTGGCATCATTACCAAATTATAAAGAACTCTTATTTGCACATTTAGGACCTGAATTAAATAAAATATTTGAAAAAAAGAAAAATATGATTTCAATTAAAAATTTTTTGGATGCAGCCCAATATGAATATGGTTTTTTTAATCAGAAAATAGATTTAAAAAAAGCATTTTCCTTATATAAAAAATATGCAGATTCAAATGATTATTTTTGTATGTATAAAATGCATATAATATATTTATGTGAAGATTCAAAATTTGGATTAAAAAGAAATAGAATTTTAGAAAAATTATATCTTTTAAAATGTTTTGCTTATTTACCAAATTATATAATGAATTATGAAGATAAACTTTTCCATAAAATTGACGTTACATATGAATGTGCTTCCGTTTTAGATACTGAAGATGAAACAACTGAAAAACATAAAAATTTTCTTGATTTATTATATTATAAAAGAGATGAATATAATTTAACAGAAAATGATATTATTTTAATGAGAAGTGTTTTAACTTGTTATTTTCATACTGAAGAAGATGAAGATTATTTATTATCTTTTTGTAAACTTAAATCAATGCAACCTTTAAATGATTGTGATTATGCATATTTTGAAGCAATGAATAAATGCATTTTTTTTAAAGATTATTTAAATATTGATAATTCACTTTCTGATGAAGAAATAGAAAAATTTTATAAGGAAATTGTTGATAAAAAAATATATCAATATTATTCAGATTATGGAAATTATCTTTTAGATAAATTAGATTCAATAACTCCAAAAATTATAAATTTATTTAAAGATTCTATGGATAATGGAAATGATTATTCAAGATTTAGATATTATCAATGTTTATTAAGCTTTTATGATTTTAATGAATATTTAAATGATTATAATAAAACAGAAATTGTATTAAATTCTTTAGTTGATGAAGTTGCTTGTGAATGTTTATCAATAACACAATTTATTTTATTTGTTGGAATACTTATTAAACAAAGTAAATTTCAAGATAAAATTATAAATAATTATTTAAAATATGTAAAAGAAATTAATGATTATATTTCATATCTTTTAAAACCTGAAAATTATAATTTTATGAAAAAAAATTTCAAACATGATATAGATTTAGTATGGAGAATAAAAGGATTTATTTATTATTTTGGATTTAAAGGAATAGAAAATCAAAGTATGGAAAAAGCAATAGAACATTTTGAAAAAAGTACTTCATTATCAGAAAGAAATTTCTTGAAAAAAGAAAATGAATATTTCATTTATAGAGCAAAACAAATATTAAATAAAAATCAAAAAATATCTGATGAAGAAATTCAAGAAGCAAAGCAGAAATTAGGTAAAGTATGTTTTGAAAATAAATTTAATACTAAAAACAATTTATTTGATTGTTTTATTTTAGGAAAAATATATTGGGAAGGAATAGGAGTAGAAAGAGATGAAGCAATTGCATTATTGATATTTAGAAAGACAATAACAAAGAAATTATGTAATGGAATAATAGATGCAAAAATTAAAAGTCAATTAAAGGACTTTTTAAAAACTCATGATCATGAAATAATCTTAAAATATAAAGAAGAAGTTTGTACAATTTGTTATGATAAACAACCAAATTCAGTTATTTGTCCTTGTAAACATACTTTTTGTTCTACTTGTATTGCAAAAATTGAAGAAAATGGAAGTTGTCCTATATGTAGAGGAGAAATATTATGTGCTTGTTAAAGTAAATATTTATAAATATAACATATTATTTTATTTTGTTTATATCTCAATGGTTAAAAGTTTTAAATTATTTTTTATTAATTAATTTTCTAACTTAAATATGGAAGATTATAAAGAAAAAGACTTTACAAAAGAACCAATAGAAAATTTAGGTAAATTTGGTGTTCATCCTTTAAATGAAGATGGAAAAGAATTATATGTATCAAAAGATTTTTATAATTATCATTTTTTAAGAAAAAAAGATCCAGAGCTTTTAAAAGAAGTAGAAGAAAAGATGAAAAAAGATAGAGAAGAAGAATTAAGAAAATTACAAGAAGTATATAAAAGAGAAGAAAAAAAAAGAAAACAAGCAATGGGAATTTTTGATGATGATGAAGAAGAAGTTAAAGAAGAAGAAAAAGTAATTGAAGAAAAACCAATTTTTAAAGAAGTTAAAACAAAAGTTAAAAAAGAAAAAAAAGGTTATAATGGTCCTTGGCCTTATCCAATCAATTATACTAATAAAAAAACTTTACATAATCATTATTTAGATAAAAAAAATGTTAAGAAAAATATTTCTAAAAATGAACCTATTAAAGGTATCGCTCCTGTTAAAGGAAGTGAAAAACATTTAATTATGAAAGAAAAGAATAATAATGTTATTGCTCCTAAAGTCAGTCAAGTTTATTCTGGTCATAATATTATTAAAGAATATGATTCTTCTGAAGTTAATACTTTTTAAATTATATTACTTTTAAAAAAATAATTTTTGTATTTTAAGATAATTTTAAGATTTTGTTATTTATTTATAATATAATTATTATTTTACTTATATCTTCTAATTTAATTAATTTTTGAAATATCAATATTTTTCAAGTTTAAAAATTTTGTGTTTAGAATGAATAAAAAAAATGGAAAATAAAAACAAAAACAAAAACCAAAGAAAAAATATAATAAATAAAGATTTAACAGAGAGATCAAAAAATGCAAATGAAAATGAAAGACTTTCAGATAATATGGAAATAAATTTAAAACAGAGAATAGGAAACAATAAAACATTTTTAAAAGGAAAAATAATAGTAGGAAATCATTATTATCATATAATATATAGTATATTAATATTAAGTATTCCAACAATACTATATATAATAACTCTTTTTAATTTAGAAAAAAAAATAATTCCAATAACATTTACAATAATAATATTATTAACATTAATAACAATGATAATATTTTTAATAAAAGGAGGAACAACAGATCCAGGAATAATAGAAAGAAATTATGAATTTATATTTTATGATAATAGAAAGAGTATAATTAAAATAAATAAAAATGGTCATATTATAGATTTAAATTATTGTTATACTTGTTTTCATTTTCGTCCTCCAAGAACAAGCCATTGTGCAGAATGTGATAATTGTGTAGAAAAATTTGACCATCATTGCTTATGGATGGGGACTTGTGTTGGCAAAAGAAATTATAAATATTTTTATTATT
>JAEEGJ010025686.1_pt1 | contig 12036 bp, 10 predicted proteins | sample 8958761 | NCBI WGS metagenome assembly JAEEGJ01 (sample SAMN16246546, study PRJNA631951) | gut metagenome | biome: gut microbiome; feature: rumen; material: RS-attached | host: Bos | place: Iran: Karaj | collected 2018-10 | reverse complement strand
ACTCGCATCTCATGGCCATAGGGCACATGGGCTGTTCCACCAAACTGGGCAGCCATCTCGAGACCGACCTCCACCGACAACGGGAAGAAACGCTCGGGATAACCAATCATCAGATAGCCCGCCTTTGAATGAAAGAGGGCTCCATCGGTGTATTTCTGCGTGCGATTCGTGAACTCGTGTTGCCAGTTTTGGTCGGTGGTTTTTCCGTAGGCCACATGACCTTTCAGCCTCAGCCAACCATTGGCGAAGGGCAGCACCCAATACTCAGGCAGCGCAAGACGCACCTGCGGCACAGGACGGGCATTGATGCCCAGCAACTGCGAACCGCTGCTCAGCTGGTTGTTCTTCAGCTGCATGGGAAATTCCTTCGCACCCACCGTCAGCACACCATGCAACCAGCGCATCTCGCCAAACGCCTGCTGTACCACCAACCGACTGGTGTAGTGATGGGCAACAGCCACATCCAAACCATAGCCGAAGCCCCAGTGGCGCAGCGAGTCTTCTGCCAAGGGGCGAACTAGACTCCCACGCAGATAGCCATTCGTGCTCTCCAGCGAACTCAGTCCGTGTTTGTTGGCATTCAGCCAAAGCGGCGTCTTTCCATCCGACAGCGAGGCTTGTGCCTCCAGCTTATATTCCAGTCCTTTCAGCAATAGCAACGGCTCTTTCTCGTTATATTGCTGCTGAGCCCACACTCCTTGTGTGAGCAGACCACCAAACAGCACGGCAATCAGTTTTGCCCCACCGCCTCGGTTCCTGAAATATTGTTTCGTTATTCTTTTCAACATGAGTTTCGAATATTCTTGATCTCCTTGTGACTTTTTCACCTTGTTATTTTGTTACTTTGAACTCGTTGACGAGCCTGATGACCTCGCTCACTTCTTCATCCGTCAGAACGGGACTCATGGGTAGCGACAGTTCTTCGCGGCTGAGCTGTTCGGTGATGGGCAGCGAAAGGTTGTTCCATTCGCTGTAGCACTTCTGCCGATGAGGTGGAACGGGATAGTGAACAAGTGTCTCTACACCATGTTCCATGAGGTATTGTTGCAGCGCATCGCGCTCTGCCGAGAACACAGGGAACAAGTGGTAGACGTTCTCACCATCGGCCATCGGACGCGGCAGCCAGATGAGTGGATTACTGATTTCCTGCTCATAGCGGCGACCGATTTGTTGCCGGCGGGCATTGTCCTCGTTAAGGTACTTCAACTTCACCTGCAAAAAGGCTGCCTGCAGTTCGTCGATACGCGAATTGCGGCCCTTGTAGTCGCTGACGTATTTCTCACTCGACCCATAGTTTCCCAAAGCACGTATCACAGCAGCAAGTTCGTCATCGTTGGTAGTAACGGCTCCGCAATCACCCATCGACCCGAGGTTCTTACCCGGATAGAAGCTATGTCCAGCCGCATGACCCAACGAACCGGTTACCTTGTCACTCTGGTACTTTGTTACCTTGTCACTTTGGTACTTTGTTACCTTGTCACTCTGGTACTTTGTTACCTTGCACCCATGTGCTTGGGCATTGTCTTCAACGAGCAGAAGATTGTGATCGCGGCAGAAAGCAGCGATGCGCTCCGTCCATGCACAACGACCATAGAGGTGGACGAGCATGAGCGAACGCGTGCGGGATGTGACATGTTGTTCCAACAACTCCTCGTCAATCTCCAGCGTGTCTTTGTTCGGTTCCACCAGCACTGGGCACAGTCCATTCTCCGTGATGGCAAGGATGGAGGCAATGAACGTATTGGCAGGCACCAGCACCTCGTCACCAGGTTGCATCCAGCCCATCTCTATATAGGCACGATAGATCAGCGTGAGCGCATCGAGGCCATTGCCGACTCCGATGCAATGACGGGTGCCGATAAACGACGCATAAGCCGACTCGAACGCCCGCGTCTGCTCACCTTGCAGAAACCAGCCCGAGTCGACCACCTGCCTCATTGCCTCGTGATATTCCTCAGCGTGACAGGCCGTCACCTTCTGTAAATCCAGAAATTTGATCACTTTCTATGATTAATAACGCGCGCAAACATTAATTATTGCATACGGCCAAGAAAAACTCTCCGCTCTCCATTCTAAACTATCCGCTCAGTTCTGCCGCTTTCATAGAGCAGCGGAGAAAGAACTCTAAACTTTACACTCTCAACTGACTCTCAACTCTACACTATCAACTATCCGCTCGACCCGCAGGGGCGCTTTCGTAATGAAATGGAGAAAGAACTATCAACTATCAACTCTCAACTCTCAACTATAGGGATTTTCCCCTCTTACTTTAGGGAAAATCCTTTTGGAGGCATCATAATTCGTAGTATCTTTGCAACGTGAAAAGGTCTATAAAGCCAATTTACAACCGAGAACAACGTAAATAAATAATAAACAACTTAAAACAAACAAGAATATGAAGAAGATGATGACCGCCCTTGTGGCACTGTTCGCATTCGTAGCATCGGCAAGCGCCATGAGCTACGAGCAGGCCCGCCAGCAGGCTCTGTTCCTGACCGACAAGATGGCCTATGAGCTCAACCTCACGGAAGAGCAGTATGAAGCAGCCTACGAGGTAAACCTCGATTACCTCATGGGCGTAAACACACAGGACGACCTCTACGGCATCTATTGGGAGCGCCGTAATCTCGACCTGAGCTATATCCTCCTCGATTGGCAGTATCGTCTGTATCTGGATGCCACGTACTTCTATCGCCCCCTCTACTGGAGCGCAGGCTACTGGCACTTCGGCATCTACGCCCGCTATCCGCACCGCGACTACTTCTATTTCGGAATGCCTCGCTTCTATAGTGTTTATCGCGGTGGCCACGCATGGCACATGAACGGCGGTCGCTCGTGGTATCACGGACGCTCCTTCGCTCCTACCGGACGCGGACGCAACGAGCACTTCGGCATGCACAACCGCTTCGAGCGTGGTGACTACGGACGCGGCTCGCGTGGTCTCGACAATCGCGGCAACAACCGTGGCTACAACAACGGCAATCGTGGCAACGACAACCGTGCATTCGGAAACCGTGGCAACAACCGCGGTCGCGACAATCGCAGCTTCGACCAGGGCCGTGGACAGCGCAACGTTGGCTCGTCCGTACAGAGCAGACCTAACAACGTACAGCCCGGCCGTTCCTCACAGCCTGGCTACAGCAACCAGAATGGCAACTTCGGAGGCTCGCGCCAAAGCAGCACCCGCACCACTGTTGGTCGCCAGTACAACGGCTCCAACCATAGCGAGGGCACAACACCGCGCAGCACCTTCACTCCCACTCCGCAGCGTTCCGTCCAGGGTGCTTCGCCCTCACGCTCCATCAACCGCTCCGGCAGTTCATCGGTGAACCGTTCGACCACCCACTCAGCTCCCACTCGCAGCTATAGTACGCCCAGCCGCGGCAGCTCCATGAGCTCGCACTCCTCGGCTCCCACACGTTCTATCAGCGGTGGTTCGCGCGGTGGTTCCAGCCACAGCAGTGGTATGAGTGGCGGCAGCCGTGGCGGTGGCTCGCGCGGCGGTGGCGGTGGACACTTCGGTGGTCGTCGCTAACCAAGAGGAACGATGATAATACATTCTCTCTAAATTCATACATTTACACACAATCCATTGCGAAAGAAAAATCCCAGGCCGTGACGGTCTGGGATTTCTTCGTATAAGGGATGAGAGTTTAGTGTTGAGAGTTTAGTGTTTAGAGTCAGTGGAGAGTGGAGAGTGGAGAGTGGAGAAAGGTTGAGAACGCCGCCAACCATAGGGGCAGCCCCCCGTGTCTGCCCGTTCCGTGAGAGATTCATGCATTAATGCACCAATGTCAATTGGAGGTGCTGCTATAACTCCAACACGCGAACCTCGCAGTTTGCCATCTTCTGAATCTCGTTCATCGGCTTGCCTAAGTAAACGCTTTGTATGGCTTTATTGATGATGCCATGCCCCACTGCGAGCACGGTCTTTCCCGGATAGTTGTCACGCACGAAGTCTAGGAACCGACGGGCGCGAGCCTTCATAGCGTCAAGGGTTTCTATATCGTCGGGCCACACCTCGTTCTGCAAGTCGGGGATATAGCGACCCGTGAACGATCCCCAGTCGCGTTCGCGCAACAAGAGACCCACCTCCTCACCCCTCCCGTTAGGGAGGGGAGTAGATACATTTTCAGATTGGGAACTACTACTTCCCAAAGGCATTTCACTCCCCTCCCTTACGGGAGGGGTTTGGGGGTGGGTCTGTAGCAGATGGGGCTGTTGGTCCTTTTCTTTTTTAATGATCTCCAGCGTCTCAACGGCCCTTGCCAGATCGCTCGACAGAAACACATCGATGTGTTCACCTCGCAACTGGCGACCCAACTCGTGAGCCTGCTCTATACCATTCAGGGTCAGACGTCCGTGCGTCTGACCCTGCATGATCTTATTTACGTTGTCCACGGTCTCGCCGTGACGAACCAGCAACAACCTAGTCATTACTTAAACCTTGAACGTGCGAAGCACATTTGACCTTTGAACGTAGCGATGCTACCTTGAACGCAACGAAGTTGCCTTATCGCTTGCCTCCGAAGTGGCCACTGTTGTTCGACGTACCTGCCGGCCGTGAAGACTGCTGAGTAGTCGTCTGCTGCGGTGCTCGGTTGGTGTTCTGACGGTTCACGCCTGTGGGCTGCCCGTTGTTCGGCGAGCTTGTGCCTAAGCGACGCGTACCCGTGTTCGAATTGTTCTGGCGGTTGTTCGTGCCGGGCTGGTAGCCATTGCCACTCGGGCGGCCGTTGCCAGGCTGGCTGAAGTGGGTGTTGCCTTTGCCAGACGGCTGCGTGTTCCACGAGCGACCCGTGCCCACATGGCGGTCAGCAGGCTTCGCAATGGTGCGACCCTCGTAGAAGCTGATTGTGCCACGATTGCGGCCTCCGCGATAAGTGCCATAGACCATAGGCGGCTGGCGGAAGTGGTTACCGCGGTCGTAGCGTGTGTAGATGCTGAACACCCACGAGCCCCGGCGCCACATGGCGGGCTGATAGAAGTCAACCGTTGTGATATACTTGCGATACTGCCACGTGTTGAGCACGAAGCGCAGGTCGGTGTTACGACGGTTCCAATAGATGCCGAACACATCCTCCTCGTAACGGATGGAGAGGAAGTAGTCGAGGTTGATCTCGTAGACTGCCTCATACTGATCCATCGTCAGGTGCAGTTCGTACGCCATCTTGTCGGAGAGGAACAGAGCTTCTTGCCGTGCCTGCGTAAAGCTCATTGCCTGGGCGGCCACGACTATCGTCGTCAGCACTGCCGTCATCATCATCTTCTTCATATCAGTTTCAAGTTTCTAGTTTCTAGTTTCTAGCTTCTAGTTTCAAGTTTCTAGTTTCAAGGATATCAAGGAGCCAAAACATTTGTCCCTTTATGCCCTTTTACTCCCCTTTAATCCTTTTATGCTCTTTCTTTTTGCACGCTGCTTCGGCAGCCTTACACTCTTTTGACTGCAAATATACAAAAAAGTTTAGACATCGCCATCAGTATTCGTCATTTTTTTCATTCTTGAGAGCATAGTCCTCCAAGCGCCCTCGCTCATTCCCATGATTGTTCGTATCTCCTCATCGCTCTTCCCCAAGTGGCTCATGATCAAGGTGAAGCGCTGCTGGGGTGAGAGTTGTGAATAGCCATCCTGCAAAACCACCGAGAACGGAATGTCGCGCATGCAGTAGTAAGTCTCGAAGTCTTGATAGTCGCGCTTATACCAGTTCTTCGTGTTGCCTCCTGCCATGAACTGCTCGAAGAGCACGCAGCCATGCGACAGCTGCTGCACGTAGTTTTTCTTCATTCGCTCGAGGGTGTCCTCCTGCGCCTGCTCCAGTTGTGTGAGCCGTTCGTTGGCATACTGCAACTGCCCTCGCGACTTGCGATTGTCGGAAGCCATCGAGTCCATGAGCTGCTGGGTGCGGGCGGCCTCTTCCTTCACCTTCTCAATGGCCTGGGCATTCTCAGCCATCTGCCGCTGCAGCGCCTGCAGCCTGTTTTCGCTATGTCGCTTCCGCTGGTAGGAAAGTCCTGCTCCCACCGCCAGCACGGCGAGCAATCCCCCACTCCACAGCCACGCCGTGCGCCTACCCGTCTCCAGTTGCTCGTGCTCAACGCGCTTGTCGAACTGCTGTTGCTGTCGCTCCACGTTGTCCTCCCGCCGTTGCCGGTCTACGGAGTCTTTCAGCTGCGCTATCTCCGAGGCCAGGTCGTTGGCGCGGCGGTAGTCGCCCTGCTGCATCTTCAGCTCCCTAAATGCCTGCAACGTGCTGATGCGCGTATCAGAACGGCGGGCCACCTCCAGCGCCTTCACATACATCTCCTCAGCCTGCTTCATGTCGCCACGGTCGGCATACAGTCCTGCCAACGACCTGTAGGCAAATCCGTGTGGCTCTATGTCCAGTGAACGTCGCAGCAGTTCCTCGGCCTTCTGCACACTGCCCAGGTTCTTGTAGTACACGCCCAGATTGGCCAGCACGTGTGCCTGCTCATCCTTGCTCACCGATGCGATGAGAGGTATGCATTGTTCGAAGTAGTAGAGCGCGCTGTCGGTTTTCCCTACATGATGATAAGCCACAGCCAGCACCTCGTAGTCCTCCACGAGTAGTTTCGGATTGTTCAACCCTTCACAACAGGCCACTGCCTCCTTTGCATAGCGCAATGCCGTCGGGTAGTCGCCAGCCGTGAAGTTGATATCCTCCAGCCGATTGCAGATCTTGCTTCGCAGCAACTGGTCGCCCACGTCGGCCGCCAGCAGTTCTGCCTGCTTCAGGTTCTCCACCGCCTCGCGCGTCTTGCCTTTCTCGCTCTGCACCGCTCCTTTATAATAATAGGTGCGAGCCAACAGGTCACGCGGACCGTTCGCCTTGTAGAAAGCTAGGCTGAAGTCGAGCAGCGAGTCCGATGCCACTGGCACGTAGGCCTTCCACATCGCCTGCACGCGCAGCAACTGGTAATAGGCGCGCTCCTCGTCGGTCATTGCCGCCGTGTCCACACGCTGCACTTCTCTCCACGCCGAGTCAGAGAGTTCCTTGTTCAGCAGCGAGTCTATCTGCACCAACTGTTGCCTTGTCGGCTGGTTGCCTTGTCTGCATCCTGCCAATAGGGGCAGCACCAGAAGCAAAGGGAATAGTCTTTTCATATCGCTTATACTCAAAAATACGATGCAAAATTACGAGAAAAAAGTCACATTTCAAAGCAAAAGCCCCCTTGGGAGTGTTACAATTTTTTCGCCCTTTTCGGGGGGTAAAACCGCGACAAACGCCCTAAACATCGGGATTCTTATTTCTTACCCCCCCGAAAAAACTGTAACAATGTTAAAGCGATTTAACACTAAAATGCTTGCACGAGACCTTTTTTCATCCTAACTTTGCCTACGGAAAGCCGCAAACGCCGGCTCCCACGCGATAAGAAAAAATAATGTGTAAACCTAAAAACAATACGACAATGAAGAAACTGGTTTATCTCCTCAGCTGTCTGTTCCTGCTCTCTGCAGGTTTCGTAGCCTGCTCCAGCGACTACGATGATCCGCCAGAACAGCCCGAATCGCATCAGAACGAGACACCTATGGACAGCACTACAGTTGATAAAGACACGACGGAGGTTGATTCTGTAGATGTGGATACAGTCATTTATAATGATGGTGACAGTTTGCCAATGCTAGAGGTGGGGCGCAGTTGGAACTACGTGCGCACTCATGCCAATGGTATGACCGACAAAGTTTCGCTAAAGCTGACAGAATCCTTAATCATAGGCTCTGATACAGCATATAAACTTGCCTACTGCACACCAGAAGACACTATGGTCAGATATGCGATTTCACTGCCTGCCTTCTACATGAAGAAACTGTTGTTCAGCTACGACCTTGAGAACGGAAAGGAGAAGAAGGGATTCCTGCCCTTCTTGCTCGGATGGGGTGCCTCTACGTTTAAGTGGAATTTCGGTGGAGGACCAACCTACGAGCAACATTTTCCCGGTAAGTTACGAGTGATGGATGAGGTAGCCGTCGGTAGAACCAAGTACAAACGGTATGCACTCTATGATGATAATAATAAGACCGAAGACCTATGGATAAGTGGCATAGGTTCCATGAAGACGGGTCTTTTAGTCGGTGAGAGGTATCAGGATGTTGTTGGAACCGATGTGCTGACATTCGAATCGCTGACCGACGGCGAAGGGAGTTTACTGTGTCGTGCCACCGACTTCACTGCCCCCTCGATTGTTGATGCCAACTATCGCCCGCTGGTAGAGGACAAGAAGGTTTGGTATTGTGCCGAATTCAATGGTGCAGGAACCGCAGGCTGGCAGTTCCAGTATTTCACAGATGGCGATACTATCGTCGGCGGTCAGCAGTGCCTCAGACTCTATGGGCAGAACCACTACAAGAGCGGTATCACGGAATATCTCTGTGCGCTGTACGAGAAAGACCGTCAGGTGTGGTTTGCTGAGGCTGGTTCAGAAGAATTCCGTCTGTTGTACGACTTCTCGATGAGCTATGACGAGACGATGACGCTGACGTTTGAGAACATCCATGGCCGTAGCGGAACGATGACCAAACGGGGCGACAACTATTACACTCACGACGGCCATTCTTGGCATGCACACATTTTCAACGGTCCTTGCATCTTGGAGGGTGTTGGGGCCGACCGTGGATTGCTAATGCCGCTACTTGTAAACATTACGGGTGGCTACTATTCGCTGCTGCTGTGCACGGTTGACGGCAAGGTAATCTACGACAGCCATGAGATGAATCGTGAGGATATTCTGCCTGTAACACTGCAATAGTCATCGAAAGGAAACCTCAAAAACAATACAACAATGAAAAAACTGGTTTATCTCCTCAGCTGTCTGTTCCTGCTCTCTGCAGGTTTCTCAGCCTGCTCCAGCGATTATGACGATCCGCCTGAGCAGCCTGGCTCACATCAGAACGAGACGCCTACGGATAGCATCGGAGGTTTCGAAGAAGATTCTGCTCAGTTGGAACCAGAGTTTTCTGAAGAGATGGGAAATAACCCAAGGTATGCAGATAACCATCAAACCACAACGGAGGAAAACGGCGTGGTGATAACCCGTGACGCTTTTGGAGGAATCAAATGGATCATCTTCTCAAACGACATCAGGCCTACGACGGCTGCAGAATTGTTTTCCCAATATATGGGGCTTTCACCAGATGACTACCAACTTTATTATAAGGAGGAAAATACCTGGATGACCAATCCACTGACCGTTGAACGCTATCAACAGCTATATAGGGGAGTCACAGTCTATGAGGGTTGCTACGTCGTGAGATTCCAGAATGGGAGTGTAACCGATGCAAACGGCTGCTACATCAAAGTAGAAAATCTCGATATCACGCCATCTTTCGATGAGCAGACAGCTAAGAAAATCTATGCAAAGTATTTGAACGTGCCCATTGATAGAGTGGGTACAGGACAATATGAAGATGCTCTGATGATTGCAGAGTTTCCTGTAAAGAAAGGCTCCACAGAATGGGCACCTCGGTTGGTCTATCGCTTGAATGACCGTTATATAAATGATGAGGGATCTTGCTTCATCGATGCTCACACTGGCCGCATTCTCCAAACGTGGCGCAACTACGTAGATTAATGGAATAGATCTCATTCAAATAATCAAACAATATGAAAAAGCTTGTCTATCTCTTCGGCCTATTGGCCTGCGGCCTTCGATGCTCACGCTCGGGAAAGCAAATGCCTTTGCTTTCCTCTCGCTTACTCGCATTGTTCCTTCTCACCGCAGGACTTGCCGCCTGCTCCAGCGATTATGACGATCCGCCCGAGCAGCCCGACTCGCACCAGAACGAGACGCCTACGGATAGCACAGCAGTCGATCCCGACGATAGTCCGTCGGCTGAATACCGCGTCATCTCCACTGTTCCCGTCAGCGAGGAAGTGAAGGCTTTCTTCGACGAGGCACTGCCCAAAGAAGAAGGAAATACCGCTTATTTCTATTTCGATAATCATGCAACAAGTTCTTATTCTTATTATGTTATAAATAATGAGAAAGAATTACGAGAAAGGTACAAAGGTAATAAAGAACTACCAATTATCGATTTTGGAAAATACAGTGTTATTATAGCAAAGTTTCCTGTTATCTCATCACTTGATAATTATTACTTAGAATTGCATCAATATAAAGATTCAACCATTTCTCTTGTTTTCTGCTTTAAAGTTCCAGACTGCGTCTATAGCGGTACTTATGATTCTCATATCTGGGGCTTATTCCCCAAAATTGAGAATTACATCAACAGAATCGAATACACAACAGAATAAAACACGACAAAAATGAAATCCATTCTTTGCACTTATTTTGTTCTCTAACCTGATTACCGGATAGTAGACATAATTTTGCTTTTTAATTTCAAAGAAGGACGGAGTGCCCGTCTGGCCGTGGTGGCCGGGCGGGCGCTTTTGTGTTACAATTTTTTCGCCCTTTTTCGGGGGTAAAACCGCGACAAACGCCCTAAACATGGGGATTCTTGTTTCTTACCAGTTAGAGAAAGAACAGGTATGTGCAAAATTTGCACATACCACTCAACATGGAGCAATGGTAGGAAGAACGCAAATCCAAGAAACAGTTTTGTATAACCTTGACGTCATCATTTCTGTAGGCTACCGTGTCAAAAGCAAGCGAGGCACAGCATTTCGCATTTGGGCGCGCAATGTCCTCAAGAAGTATCTCGTCAAAGGCTATGCCGTCAACGAGCGCATGCGACGCGAGCAGATTGGCGAGTTGCGACAACTGGTGGGGATGCTGGGACGCACCATTCAAAACCAACCCGTGCTTTCCACCGATGAAAGCAACGCCCTGTTTGAGGTGGTGACAGACTACACCTATGCCCTCGACACCCTTGACAACTACGATTATCAACGGCTGACCATACAGGGAACCACCCAAGAGCACCGAGCCGCCGAATTTCTCCCGCAATAGGTTTATCTCCTTCATCGCGTTCTCGTACGTCGCATGGAAAGGCTCCTCTTTGGTTCCTCAACAACAATCGCATTCTCTATCATGCCGACGGTTCAAAGCGCATTCCTGACAACACGCTTGTTGCCCTCACGCTGATGATTGCCGAAAGCCGAACTGAGGAAAAGGACGTGATGGTAAAGGTTGTGGTAAACCTCATTAACCACAACAACTGAGCACGATCATATTTTCAATTTACACCTGCGCCCGCTTGACCTTCATGGCCAGGCGGGCGCGTTTTTTGCCGTGACGGCAGTTCAATACTGCCAGCGCTCGATGTCGACGTAGTCGCAGAAGGGGCGTTCCAATTTGCGATTGAAGGGGTTGCGGTGGCCGGCGGGCGTGAACTTGCAGAGCACGCGGCGTATGTGCTTGCGCAGGTCGAAGTCCTCCTTCTTCTCCACCATGTCGCTCTGCACGGTGAGGTGGAAGCGGCCGAAGTCGTCGAGCACCACCGTATGTCCCTCGCGCAGGTAGTTCTTCATCTCCTTCACGAGGGCGATGATGACGCCATGCACGTCAGACTCCGTCACCGAATTGTTATGACTGATGATGCGTGCCAGGTCCTTTGTTGTCACTTCGCCTGCCTTCACGGTACGTCCGTACCACTTTCCCTGCAGGTCTTTGCGCTTGTGCTGATAGAGTTTAATCTTGATAGCCATGTCTTTAATCGTTTAAGATGTATGCTTTCATAACGCTAAAAGCGTGCTTTTATTGTGTAATATATCATATTTTATAAAGTAATATATCATATTTTGTAAAGTAATATATCATATATTGCAAAGTAATATATTATATATTGCTCGGTAATATATTATATATTAGTCAGTAATATATCATATATTACTTCATCAAAGCATAGCAATAGACTGACAAGAGGCATGCTTTTGCATGATTGGAAGATGCTTCCGGCAGGCTTTCGGTAGCTTTCCAGCAGGCGTGACTAATAGTTTTTTGAGTGAAAAGAAGGTGTTTTTATAATTATTTTTGTAACTTTGCGATTAAAATCGCGAAGTTCTTGCTCAAAACGCAAGCGAAACGAGTTCGAGTCCTCCATCTCGGCATATTTAG
>JAEEGJ010025685.1_pt1 | contig 12037 bp, 8 predicted proteins | sample 8958761 | NCBI WGS metagenome assembly JAEEGJ01 (sample SAMN16246546, study PRJNA631951) | gut metagenome | biome: gut microbiome; feature: rumen; material: RS-attached | host: Bos | place: Iran: Karaj | collected 2018-10 | reverse complement strand
TGAGTCATAAATTTTTCTCCTTTCTAATGTTTTAGTTTGGTCACTTAACATTATAAATTAGGATTGAAGTTTATGACTCTTTTTAATTTACACCATTATATGGACTTAATGAATAAAAAATGTTTACTACGGATAAAATGCCATAATTGAATAAAATAATCCGTAATTTCCAAAAAAAATAATGCTTAATCATTCTAAAAAACAATTTTTCACCAAACCTATACGGATAAAATGTCAAAAAGCAATCAAAAAATCCGTAATTTTCAAAAATATAATGCTTAATTTTCTTAAAAACCCATCTTTTTACAAAAACACTACGGATAAAATGTCAAAAAGTAATCAAAAAATCCGTAGTACAAAAAAAAACATGACTTCATAATAACAAAAGATTATCGATAATCATTGAATAAAAAAAACGAATTGATTGTAAACAATTTTATTCATGATATAATTTTTAGAGGCATTTATAAAGTGTCAAAAAAAATATTTAGGAGATGTTTATGAAAAAAACATTACTTGTTTTGAGCAGTATTTTAATATTTGCTCTTGTTTTTGTTGGTTGTACCAAAGATGCAGCTGAAGGAAATGGTAGTTCTGGTAATACGTCAGGAAATGGTGACTCTGGCAATACTTCTGAAAACGGTAGTAATATAGTATTGGATTCTGAAGTAACGGAAGAAGTTTTATCTATTAACTTATCTAATGGAGAATGGAAAGCTACTTATATATCGAATGAGATTCAAGAAAGTCTTGATGGATGGAAAGCAACTTGGAAGGATGAAGGTTATGCTGAGATTTTAGTTGAAGATTCAAAATATAAGGCATTAAGTTCAAAATGGACAATGAATGTAAAATTTGAAGGAGATTTATCCAATCTTGATTTAACAAAGTGGAAATATAATAATACTCCTTATAGTGAGCTTCTTGGAGATGATTATACATATACAGAGATTGAAATTGCTGAAGATAAGGATCTGATAAAAGCTACTGAGAATGTTGAAGGAATAATAAACGGTTTAAATGAACAGTATAAGGAATATACATTTAAAACTAATGCTGACAAAACAAAGTATAAAGTTTTTTCTGAATTTTCTTATACAGAAGAAAATAGACGTAGAAATTATACGAAATCTGAATGTTATTTTTTTGTAAAAAAATAAAAAAGGTTCTGATGTCTTCTATAATTATGTTACCATATTATGCTCACACATATTATGCTCGTGCTTGAATATTGCTCCATTTTCTGCTATATTATTAAAACATTTTTTGGATATAAGGAGCTTTAAGAAATGAGTAAGGTAACACTCAATGCAAAGACCCGAACCACAAGTGGTAAGGCAAATGCACGCAGACTTCGCAAAGCAGGTAGTATCCCAGCCGTTATGTACAATGATAAGGGTGAAGCTACCATGCTCGAAGTAAATGAAGTAGAGTTCAACAAAGTATGGAGAACTATCACCCCAACAACATCTATCAATCTCGTAGTTGATGGAAAAGAGTATCTTGCACTTATTAAGGATGCTGAATACAACATCAGAACAGACAGCGTTCTTCATGCAGATTTCTTTGTTCCAGCTGCTGATGAAAAACTCGTAATGAATCTTCGCATTCATTTTTCAGGAACTCCAGCTGGTGTTCTTAAGGGTGGTTTCAAGAAAGAGCGCAACAACAAGATTAAGATTAAGGCTGTTATTGCAGACCTTCCAGAAACTTACGTTGCTGATATTTCTAAGATCAATGCCAGCGAGGCTCTTCGCGTAAAGGATTTGAACCTTGGAGACAAGGTAGAAGTTCTTACAGATCCAGAGCTTCCATTGGTAACTGTTGCACCTGCACGCTAAGGTATAAACTGGTTGGGTAACCTTCCAGATATAAAACTTTAGGTTAAAGAGACGTCTTTTGGGGCGTCTCTTTTATTTTAACCCGAAAAAGCATATAATAACCTTATATGAAGCGGAAAGAATCATTCGAAAATAAAGTGCTTACCGGACTGGAGCGTTGCGGTTTTAGTTTTGACCGGCTAGAACGCAGCAGGCTGCCGCTTGGAATTGCAGTTTCCGGTGGGGCAGATTCAGTTTCTCTGCTTGTTTCTCTTGCACGTATTTTTAATAAAACAATTCCGCTTAAAGTAATTACCATAAATCATAATATCCGCAGTGAGCAGGAAAGCCGTGGTGATGCAGAGTTTGTTAAAGCTCTCTGTGAAAAGCTGGCACTTGAAGGGGCGTCTGTAAGCTGTAAAATTGTTGAGATTGAACGCAATCTGATTACAACTCAGGCGGCAGCTGATAAAACAGGTATTGAAGATTCTGCACGGTCTTTCCGCTACAGTGCTTTTGAAAAGTTTATTGATGAAGAAGGGCTTTGTGCCTTGTGTCTTGCCCATACTCAAAATGACCAGCTTGAAACTGTGCTTATGCGCTTTTTTCAGGGTAACGATTCTGATTCTGTTGCCGCCATTCCTTATACGCGTGGAAAATATATCCGCCCGCTGCTTGATATAACTCGTGATGAAATTGAACGTTATTTGAATGAGCTGGATTTTAGCTGGCGTACCGACAATACAAACTTTGATACAAAATACCTGCGCAACAAAATCCGTAACAGGCTTGTTCCTTTTTTAGACGAGCATTTTGAAGGCTGGCAGGGAGCGGTTCTTAGTGGCGTAGAAAAGTCCGAAATGAACAGGAAAATGCTTGGCGCACTTACAGATAAGGTTGAGCTTTTTTCTAAGGCAGATACAGTTTATTTCAAACGTGAAGATTTTGATTCTGCACCAGATGCCGTAAAGTACCAGCTTTTACTTAAAGGCTTTAATGCTCTTGGTGTAAGTCAGCGTATTCCGTTTGCATTTTTGCGCGAGGTTATTGCCTGCTTTGAAAGCACCGCACAAACTGGTTCCAGTGGAAAAATCCTTAAAAAACGCTTCTCAGATGTAGAAATCTTACTAAAAAAAGACATAGTTTTGTTTGAAAAAGCAAAAAAAAGCAATACGGACTTAGTTTTTTTTGATATAATAGAAGAAACTGGAGAATATGATTTTCCCTTTGGTAAAGTCGAAGTCTTCAGAAAAGAAAATACACTTTATCAGCTGCGAATCAACGGCCTTGTAATGGAGCACTGTTTTTCGCTGCCGGTATGTATACAAAATGCACAGCCTGGTGACTGCATACAAAGCTCAGACGGCTCAATGCGGAAGCTCAGCGACATTTATTCGGACTGGCACGTTCCAGCCGAGTTACGCCCAATGATTCCGATTTTGCTTGAATTAAAGCAGAACGAGTTTGTGCCAACGTGTATTTTTGGAAAAATATCAGGATTTAAAGATTGGATTGTCTATGAAAAAAATTAAGCTTATTTGTTTCTTTGCCTTTTTTTGTATTTCCTGTAATTTTTTGTTTGCAGAAACTGTGGTGACTGTTGCAACTCAATCAAGTGCAGAAGCAGCGCAAACGGTTTCCCCGGAAGTTTCAGCTTCAAACACCCGGATTGCAGAGCGGTATTTGAACTCTGCCGAAAAATATCTTTTTGCCGAAAACTGGAACAGTGCTTTTTCACAGGCAGAGCTTGGTCTTCACTACGACAATACTATTTCAGACTTGTATTATATTAAAGCCCTTGCAATGACAAAAAAAGGCGAAAAGCGGGCAGATGTATATGCTGTTATAAAACAGGCAATTGAAAAAGATAAATGGACTAACTACAACCGTAACGGTGCGCGAATCCTTTATGGCGATATTCTTTCTGATTTAGGACTTTATGATGAATCTCTTGCAGTTCTTGATCAGAAGCCTTTTATTTATTCTGCCGATGCCGAGTTTATACGAATCAAAAATTATTATAGAATGGGCACCGCAGATTCAATCAGCCAGGCAAGAGCAAAGCTTAATTCCGTGCGAAAGGTTTATCCTGCCGATACACGTTTTCCAAAGCTTTTCTTTATTTTTGAAATGCTTTTTATGAACCGCGCCGAAATGGATTCAACAAGCAATTATGAAATACCGGAAATTGTAAAATCTATCTCTACGGACTATATAAACCGCATTCCAGATTATGATAATAATGACATTGATACAGAAGTAATGGCACTTTTGTTTGCCGACGGCCAGCAGCAGACACGACTGTTAAAAGCAGTTGGAGAAAAAAACAGCAATTCTCCTTTGTATGCATACGCAGGACTTAAAACCGGTATTCTTTCTGAAGAAAAAGCATATAATCTTTTCTTTGAATCATCTGCAGATAATTACAATCTTGATCTGTTAAAGGCTTTTGCAGCCTTAATACAAAATGAAGGCTTACAGGCAAATCTTCACGACAGACTTAATTCCTTTACCGGCACACTTTTCGTAGACGAAGAGCTTGATCTGCGAATCGAGCTTACAATTCAGTATGAACGCGGCCGCCCGGTTAAAGTTTCTTATGATGCAGATAACGATGATGTTTTAGATTTACATGCCGAATGTGATTTTGGTGTACCGGTTCGCCTTGAGTTCCATAATGCAGATATGACACTTGAATACAATTCATACCCGGCTGTTAAACAGATAGAAATGAATGAGCAGAAAATGCTTTTCAATTTCTTAGACAAAGATTTTTCTTACGAGCCTTTTGACATGACTGCCGAAAAACTTTTTACACAGTTTAACGTAAACTTCTTTATTCCTTATATAAACAGGGAAGTTACAGTACCGGAAGAATATATGCTTGCAAAAAAGGCTTCTTCTGTGGTAGTCAAAACTAACGAGCGAAGAAACTCAGAGGTAAGATATTCTGTTTACGACGGAATGCCTGTTTATGCAGCCTTTTATGAAGCTTCAAAAAGATACGCTTATGCTTCAATGGAAGCCGGTTATCCTTTTGTGCGCTATGTAGATACAGATGGTGATGATTATTTTGAAACTATAGAAAGCTATGATTTTTCTTTCAGCAAAAAGTTTATTTCCGATGAATCCAAACAGCTTGTAAATAACGTATTTGGCGATAATGTTTTTTCTGCCGATATGTTTCTGTTGTCTGTAGAAATTGACCGTAACGGTAACACAATCAACGAGTTTAAAGAAGAGTACACCGCATACAATGGTAAAAAAACTTTCTGGGATAATGATGATGACGGTCACTGGGATTGTGCGTATATCCGTCATTCAGACGAAAGTAATTCCGGCATCCTGCGTGAAGAAGCAATTTTCTATGATAAAAAAGGAAACGAAATTGTTTCGCTTGTTTCGGAAAATGGAACTCCTTCCTTAATCAGCTATATGGGAAATCAGTATCCTGTAATTACTGGAGAGAAAAAATCATTGTACTGGCTTGAACAGAAAGGCGATTCAGAATGCGAAGAAATTATTGAAAAAGATAATTGGAAAGGCTATCTGAATGGAGCTGTAAAACTTATAGAATATAAAGATAATGTAAGGCTTTTTGTAATAAGAATAGATTCTTCTGTTTATTGCAGACTTGTGCCAGAATCATTATCTGAATAAATCAGGATAAATAAATGTGTAAAAATAAAATAAAAAACATTCTCAGAAAAAATCTGATTTTTTATATCATTGTTTTTTCTGTGGCAAGTCTTTTTTTCAGCTGTAAATCTGTAAAGCTTCCCGAAAACGTAGAAAAGCCTCTTGATTATACTGATGAAGATGTCGTTAAAAACGAAATTAAAAACATAACAACGCTTCTGGAAACTCTGCCTGTAAAAGCCTTGTGGCGTGCCTGTATACTTGGCGATGAAGAAGTTATTAAAAAGTGCAGGGAAGCAGTTGAAACTCAGCTGGCTCTTGCAATTCAGGAAAAGCGTTATTACGATGCAGCCCGTTTCGAAAAGTCTATTGCTTCCGTAGGTTTTGCAGTTAACGATGAAGAAATAAAAGCTGCTCTGGATGGTGCTGATTCTACTTATGATGTTCCGGGCTTCACTGTTGATGAATCGCTTCTTCCTCAGACAATCAACGACTGTATAAATGCAACTGTTACGGTTTGGGTAGATAAAGGACTTAAAATAAAAGACGGCAGCGGTTATGCAGATGTTGTAATAGGTTCAGGTTTCTTTATAGACAAGCGCGGATATTTAATTACAAACCATCACGTTATTCAGGATTTGGTTGACCCAAAATATGAAGGCTTTGGCCGCTGCTACGTTAAGCTTCCTTCCGATATGGAAACTAAGATTCCTGCAAAAATTGTCGGTTATGATTCTGCTGTAGATATAGCTTTATTAAAAATAGAATCTGCACCTCAGTTTGTGTTTGAGCTTGGTTCAAGTTCCGATTTGGCGGTGGGCGATAAGGTTTCTGCAATCGGTACGCCAATCGGTCTGGAGGGTACTTTAACTTCCGGTATTATTTCTTCTACAGACAGAAAACTTAATACAATCGGTAATGTGTTCCAGCTTGATGCGGCCGTAAACTCAGGTAACTCCGGCGGTCCTTTGATTGATGAAAATCGTAAAGTACAGGCAATTGTTTTTGCAGGAATGCTTCAGTTCCAGGGTCTGAACTTTGCAATTCCAATTGAATATTTGCGCCAGCTTCTTCCTGCTTTATACGAAGGTGGAGAAGTTCAGCATTGCTGGATAGGGGCATTTGGTCATACAAAAAAAGAAAAGAATAAAAAAATCGGACTTGAAGTTCAGTACGTAATGCCTGGTGGAAGCGGTGCTTTTTCGGGCTTAAAAGAAGATGATGTAATTATCAATGCAGATAAAAAAGAAATTACTTCTGTTGATGATTTCCAGTATCTTCTTATGGGTAACCAGCCGGACACAATTGTTGAATGTACCTACAAAGATAATGAAGGTGAACTTCATACAATTCCTATTTACCTTGAAAAACGTCCTGAAAATCCTGTCCAGAAGTTTTTCTATAGTGATTTACCGGAAGAATCATTTATCCCGATTTTTGGCATGAAGCTTTCTCATTCATCGACAATAAACAGAAAATCCTATACAATAGTAAAAATATATAGCGGTACGAGTGCAGACGAAATGGGGTTGTCTGAAAACGACCCTGTTACAATTCAGGAATATAAGTTTGATTACGAAAACGAATATTTCCTTGCACTCTTACAGGTTCAGCGGCATAAAAGGGGCTTTATTGATGTAATGCTTACAATGGGAGCCACTTTTGACAGTCCGTATTATTTTTAAGACCACATTTGCAGAAAAAAGGAAACTGGAGTAAAACATGACCGAAATGAAATACAAGCGCAATTTCTGTATTGTCGCACACATTGACCATGGAAAATCAACCTTATCTGACCGCCTTATTCAAAAGGCAAAGATTATTGATGACCGTAAAATGGTTAATCAGATTCTTGATAATATGGATATTGAACGTGAGCGTGGTATTACAATTAAAAGCCAGGCGGTAACAATTCCCTATCATGCAAAGGACGGTCACGACTACGAGCTGAACTTTGTAGATACTCCGGGACACGTAGACTTCAGCTATGAAGTTTCCCGTGCAATTGCTTCGTGCGAAGGGGCACTTCTTCTTGTAGATGCAACACAGGGTGTAGAAAGCCAGACTGTAAGTAATATGTATATGGCACTTGAACACGATTTGACAATGGTGCCTGTAATCAACAAAATAGACCTTGCTTCTGCCGATATTGAAAGCTGTAAAAGACAAATTGATAATGAACTTGGTCTTGATTCCAGCGAAGCAATGTGTGTTTCTGCAAAAACAGGCGAAGGTATTGATGAGCTTCTGGAAGCAATTGTTACTAAGTTTCCGGCACCAACAGGCAACCCAGAAGGAAAGCTTGCCGCTCTTATTTTTGACTGCCACTATGATGTTTACCGTGGTGTTGTTGTTCACGTGCGTGTTATGGAAGGCCGCTTAAAAACCGGTGATATTATCAAAATGATGAGTACCGGTACTGAGTATAAGGTTGAACAGTGCGGTGTATTCAAAATAAATTATGAAGAAACAGGTGTGCTCGAAGCTGGTGATGTAGGGTACATTATTTCCGGTCTTAAAACTGTAAGCGATGTAAAAGTTGGTGATACAATTACAACTGCTGCAGACGGTGTAGATTCTCCGTTGCCTGGTTTTAAGGAAGTTAAGCCTGTTGTTTATTCTTCTATTTACCCAATGGATTCAAACGATTACGAAGAGCTTAAAGACAGCATGGAAAAGCTTAAGCTCAACGATGCAAGCCTTGTTTACGAAAAAGACAGTTCTCTTGCTTTGGGTAACGGTTTCCGCTGCGGCTTCCTTGGACTTCTTCATCTGGAAATTGTTCAGGAACGACTTGAACGTGATTTTGACCAGGCTGTTATTTTTACTGCTCCTTCTGTACGTTATCTGCTTCATCTTTCGAATGGTGAAGATATGTATATAGATAATCCTTCTGAATATCCGCAGGGACGAATAAAGGATTCTGAAGAGCCGTATATTAAAGCTTCAATTATTACTCCTTCAGAGTATCTGGGCTCGATTATGGCACTTTGTACCGAAAAGCGCGGTGCTCAGACAAATATGACTTATCTTGATACAAAGCGTGTTGAACTTTCTTATGAAATGCCTTTAGCCGAAGTTCTGTTTGATTTTTATGACAGGCTTAAGAGCTACAGCCGCGGTTATGCTTCTTTTGATTATGAAGTTATCGGTTACCGGCCAAGTGATCTTGTAAAGGTTGATATTCTTTTGAACGGAAAACAGGTTGATGCCCTTTCTCTTTTGTGCTTTAAGGATAATGCAGTTGCAAGAGCCAGAAAGGTTTGTGAACGCCTGAAGGATGAAATCTCACGACAGCAGTTTAAAATTGCAATTCAAGGTGCAATTGGCGGCCAGATTATTGCACGCGAAACTGTAAACCCTGTTCGAAAGGACGTTCTTGCAAAATGTTACGGCGGTGATATTACCCGTAAACGTAAGCTTCTTGAAAAACAGAAGGAAGGTAAAAAGCGCATGAAGATGATTGGTGATGTAGAGTTGCCTCAGAGCGCCTTCCTTGCAGTTCTTAAAGAAAAAGAAGAGTAACTTATTGACTTGTCGTTTTCGGACTGGACCCGAAAATCTTAATAAAAACCTCTATCTCTGCGCGCACTCGTTTTAAGAAAGATATATCTGTAGAAGCTTTCCATCCATCCGGGAAGTGCAGGTAAAGGTATTCCCTGTCATTAAGTAATTCAATTATTCTGTGGTTACGTTCTGTTTCCGGGAGCTTTGTTTCTCCAGTAAGTATGCTGCGTAATTCTGTAAGTGCGGCTGTTTCGTCTTTGAAGAATTGCAGGAGTTCTGTTTTATTTTTTTGAGATTCTCGTGTCGGGCACGAGAATGACAGGTTTTGAATTATGTCATAGTCGGGCTTGACCAGTCTATCTGCGTATACAGGCTTTTTTTGTGGAATCATCAAGGGTAGTCCATTATCAGCGGAATCAAAAAGATTTTTTTCATCCTGGAAAAGTGAATTAAACGTAATGGCGTAACTGCTTAGTATATGTGTGGTAAATGTTTTAGAACCGTTTTTATCTTCTGTTTTTTTTGTTGCGGAAGAAAAAGCTGAGCCGTAATTCTGCACAGGATTAAGTCTGTTTGCAGAAAGAAGCCTGTTTGTATGTGCCGGTGTACCTTTACCGTGTGTTATTCCTGCTGTAAAAGAAAAATCAAGACCGTAAATAAATACAGGTACTTCATCATTTTTTCTGAACTTTAGGGCATAATAAACTGCTGTTAGTCCTACCGAACCAAAAGGGTTGTTAGTCGGCGGTAACAGATTTGAATCCTGCAGATTATGAATAAAGTTTGCATCGGCATAAAGTGTTGTAAAAAAAGAAATGTCTTTAAGTGCAAATGTATGCGCCAGAGTAGGGATTGAAGAAAGACCTGCAAAAATATGAGTTCCAGCCTTGAGAGTTCCTATAAATGCTTTTGTTATTACCTGCTGGGCTTCTTCTATAAAAACTCCATCCGGTGTGATTCCGTTTTGCAGTAGCGGCTGAAGGGCAGTGTCTGCACAAAGAATAAAGTAATCTTTTTCATTACCTTTTAATTGAGCAATACCTTTGTCTATGCTTTGGCCTGCGCCAAAAACAATTATGCTTTTACAAACTGAATTAAAATAGTTTTCAATCGGAGTTGTCTGTGGTAACAGCCCAAGGTTTTTGAAAAAGTTTTTTGAATAATTGTGTCCGAACTTTGTAAGCGTAACTCTGTTTGACCAGAAGGTCATGATTGCATTTGTACATGCCTGTCCAAGCTGTGAATAAAATTGGACATTGAATTGAACTCCAGCCGAAAAGTTTAAGCATAAAACTCGTCTGAATGTTCCGGCTGGCGGAAGAGAAAATCCATTTTCTGTTACATACTTTTTCTTATTCAAAATCACAGGAAGATTATAGATTTCTTCTTTTGAAAGGAATGTGAACTTTCCGGTTTTATTCAACTGCTGCCAGTTTTGTGTGGTTTGAGTTTGAGAATCGTTTATAAAATCACTCAGGTTTGAATCAATCTCAACTCCAAGCATAATGCAGTTTTCCGGAAGCCTTTGTTCAAGCTCTAAAAGGCCGTAGGGAAGAACAGGGGAGAGGCAGAGAATGATTGTTCCCGGAAGAATGTTCAGAGTTGAAACTGTTTGTAATATTGCTTTATCTGGAGCGTATTTAGAATAGAGAAACTTATTTTGATAAGAAACAGAAAAGCCCTGCGCAGTATTAACGAGGCAGGGCTTTTGGTTAATAATGTTTTCCAATACTATAACAAATTACTGTAATAAGTTGAAATGAAATTATTTTCCAAATTAGGGCTGCTTGTTAATGCATCCTGTGCTGCATTATTGTCGTAATTAACGATTGCATTGATAACAGTAGGTTTGTCATCATCAGAGATTTCTTTGCTTTCAGATGAAGTATACTGAATTACAATTACATAGTCGCTCATTACGAGTGGATCTGAATATTCATTAAGCTTAAGCTTGAATGCTGTTGTAAGGAAGTTTTCGTTTGTATCAGCACCACGGAGACCATCGATTGATGTGTCTACAGTACCTGTAACGCTTGTGTTTCCATAGTTTAATGGGAACGGAGCAACTTCTTTCTTTTCTACACCAAGCTTTTCGCAGGCTTCATCAAAAGAAGAAGCAGTTGCTTCTGATTTGAACATGTTAGCCTGTGCAATAAAGTAATCTTCAATTATACCGCTTTCATAAGACGTCATATAATTTGAAACTCTTGTTTTCATTTCTTCATTTTCAAAGTCTGGCTGAACTGGAGCAGCATTTGCCTTGAAGATTGAATATCCATAAGTTGTCTGAATTACAGGACTTACAGAACCAACTGAAAGGTCAGAAAGCTTTGCAAGATCAGCTTTGTCGTTAAGAATGTTTTCAACCTGATACTGATAAGAGCTTGTAAGCTTGCCTTCTGTATTGCTGTAGTTATTTTCTGAATATTCAGAAACAGCATCTTCAAAAGTAATTTCTTCTTTGCTGATGCGTTTTGCAACTTTGTCTGCTGTTGATTTATCTTCAACAGTAATAACGCTCAAATCATAATTGATAAACTTAGCTTTGTTGTTTGCAGCATATTTAAGAACTTCTTCTTCAGGAAAGTCAGACTTTTTGTAAGCTACAAGATTAAAGCCGCGTTTTTCTGTACCATAAGTCTGGAAGAACTTAAGTTCTGGTTCTGCAATTTTTACACCATAAAGGTTATCAATTCCTAAGAAATCTGATGATGAACCGAACATGTCATCATGGAAACGAGTTGTATAGAGGCTTTCTTCAATGTTTTTTCTGAGACTTTCTACAGAAGAAGGATCAGCCTGTTTGTAAAGCTTAGAAGAGAACTTGCCGTTTTCATCGTAGAAGTAAGGTCGGAGCTGTCTGTTTACAGCTTCTTTTGGAACCTTCCATCCGCTCTTTTTAACAGCATCTTCGTAAGCATATTTTGTTACAGTTGAATTGAATGCATACTGGAACAGATAATACTGTATAGAAGAATCAATCTGGATTCCCTGCTGGCGGTACATTTCTGCATACTGAGAAACGAAATTAGCAAAATCTGAGCCCTGCTCGTAAGTAATTTTGCGGCCAT
>JAEEGJ010025684.1_pt1 | contig 12037 bp, 11 predicted proteins | sample 8958761 | NCBI WGS metagenome assembly JAEEGJ01 (sample SAMN16246546, study PRJNA631951) | gut metagenome | biome: gut microbiome; feature: rumen; material: RS-attached | host: Bos | place: Iran: Karaj | collected 2018-10 | reverse complement strand
ACTCTGAGAGTTGGCTCAGTCCGCCTTGGGTGTTCCAGAAAGTCTTCATTTTGCTAATCCTTTTTTCGTTCGTGAAATGGTTTTAGCGGCAAAGGGATTAGCAGCCTTGCCACTCGTCCCCCGCCTTACTGTTCGTAATAATCCGCCGGGTAATCGTCCATAATTTTGTTAATACTTTAGTGAATTTGGGTGCAAAGTTACATAATATTTGGGCAAAAAACAAATTTTATTCGGACTTTTTCTAGTGTAAAGACGTATTTTTGTGTTGTTGCGCAGCAAGGTAAGTGATTCTTTCATGGCCTTAAACTGACAGAATACTGGGATGAGACTGGTGTTTTTGTGCCTTTAAACCGTTTGCCGACTCCTGTCAACTAACCAGCTGACTGAAGTCAACCGATCGTTTGACACTATGTCAGTCGATCGGTTGACTCTAAGTCATCCACCGGAAAAACTCCTTTCTCCGTGGATTTCAGTTTGCTTTACTTCTCAGGAATATCCTCGAGAGTCTTCTTCAGCAGGGTCCAGAAGGGCTCGACGGTCTTGATGAGAGCACGCTCGGTGGTGGTGTGGGGCGACTTCATCGTGGGGCCGAAGCTGACCACATCGAGATGTGGATACTTGCCGAGGATGATGGAGCACTCCAGACCAGCGTGGTCTACCTGAACGATGCCGTCCTCGCCGAAGAGGTCCTTGTACTCTTTTAGCAGCAGGTGCAGGATGGGCGATTCGGGATTGGGATCCCAACCACCGTACGAACCTGCGGTCTCTACCTTCATGCCTGCCATGTTGAAGCAGCTCTCGAGGGTCTTCACGATGTAGTCCTTCATGTCCTCGCGGCTGCTGCGGGCCAGAATCTTCAGCATGGCCTTGCCGCCGCCGATCTCGATGATGGCGAGGTTCGAGGAGGTCTCGACGACGCTGGGGTAGGAGGGGATCATGCGGACCACGCCGTCGTGACAGCCATAGATGGCGTTAATCAGATTGTCCTGAATCTCCACGGGCACTTCCATCTTGGGCGTCTCCACATCTTCGCAGATCACTTCGATGCCGCTTTCGATGCCTTTGTACTCGTCGACGAAGTCCTCGAGCCAGTCTGCTGCGAGCTCTTTCAGAGCTTCGACGTTCTCCTTCGGCAGCGTCAAAACGGCCTCGGCCTTGAAGGGGATAGCATTGCGCATATTGCCTCCCTGCCAGCTGGCCAGACGGGCCTCGCACTCCTCAATGGCCTCACGGACGAGGCGCACCAGCAGCTTATTGGCATTGCCGCGACCTTCGTGGATCTCCAGACCTGAGTGTCCACCACGAAGTCCCTTAACGGTGACCTTCACAGCGGCATCTTCAGGATCCGTCTCTACCTCTTTATAATCAAGTGTGGCTGTGATGTTGATACCTCCAGCGGAGCCGATGACGAATTTTCCCCAGTGCTCAGAGTCGAGGTTCATCAGGATATCGCCCTGAAGCTCGCCTGCAGGCAGGTCGTTAGCGCCATACATGCCCGTCTCTTCATCAGCAGTAATCAGCGCGTCGATAGGTCCGTGCTTCAGCGTCTTATCCTCCATGATGGCCATGATGGCAGCCACGCCCAGTCCGTTGTCGGCTCCGAGGGTGGTTCCCTTGGCCTTCACCCACTCGCCGTCGATCCAAGGCTGGATGGGATCGGTCTCAAAGTTGTGAGTCGACTCAGGTGTCTTCTGGGGCACCATATCCATGTGGGCCTGCAGGATGACGCCTTTCTTCTTCTCCATACCTGGCGATGCGGGTTTGCGCATCACGATGTTGTTGGCTGGGTCCTTGAATACTTCCACGCCTGCCTCCTTGCCGAAGTCGAGCAGGAACTGCTGGATTTTCTCAAGATGTCCACTCGGACGTGGTATCTGTGTCAGTGCATAAAAGTTCTTCCAGATGCACGCTGGGTTCAAGTTCTTAATTTCGCTCATAGTTGTTTGTTTAATATGTTAATATGTTATTCTGTCTTTAAAATGTTACTTTGTCTGTTTGTGAACGAGAGCGCAGCCCAGGCGTAGATGCCGAGGGCGACGACTAATAGGGTCTGGACGGTATGTACGATGAGAACGAACCAGAGAGCCTGCTCGTCGGCAACGCCGTAGAGGATGAGCATCGTCTTGATGGCGAAATGCCAAGGACCAGCACCATTGGGCGTTGGCACGATGACGGCGAAGTTGGCCACCACAAAGGAAACCAGCGCACAGCCGATACCAAGGTTCGCTGTGAAGTCGAAGCAGAAGAATGTCAGGTAGTAATGCAGGAAATACATCACCCAGATGCCGACGGAGAAAAACAAGTATAGCGGCAGGTCCTTCACACCCCTCAAAGAGAGCACACCCTCCCAGATGCCACTCAACGTCATCTTCACCTTATTATATATAGAGAAGTTCTTCAACAAGAGGTGCAGCAGAACGAGGACAGCAATGCCGCAAATGGCCGTCACCAGCCAACCCGTCAGCGAGAAGCCTTCCAAGATATGGTCGAGCGAAGTGCCTGTCTTTTGGAAGAACGTGCCAAATACGCTCATCTCTATCAGCAGGATAATGCCAGAGTAGAGCATCACAATCAGCGTGTCAACAGCTCGTTCTGTCACCACAGTGCCTAATGCCTTGCTGAACGATACCCCGTCGTAGCGCTTCAAAATGGCACAACGCGAGAACTCTCCGATGCGAGGAATGACCAGGCTGGCAGCGTAAGAGACGAATACGGCATGTATGCAAGTAGCGCTACGGGCTCGGATCTTCTGGTTGGAAGATGCTTGCTTGGCTGTCGTTGGCGACAGGTCTTCGATGGGATCGAGCGTCTGCTTCCATCGCCAGCCGCGGAACATCTGAGCCAGAATGCCGAAGGGGAAGGAGAGTAGCATCCAAGTCCAGTCCATCTCATCCGTCAGCACGTGTCTCAGCCGCATGAAGTCCTCACCACGATACATCCAATAAAGAATGGCCCCACCCAAGAGGATGGGGAAGACAATCTTGGCCACGTTGGTAAGGATGGTCTTCATTTCCATGGGTGCAAAGATACGGTAATTCAGGCGAAAAACCAAATTTTTTAATTGATACGTATCAATGAAACCTCCCTTTTTGCCCTTTTTTCATCTAAATTCTTGCCTGTGTGCGCAAACAGTCGTACCTTTGCATCGTCTTAAGACAAACAAGATAAATGAATCCCTTTGATAAGGGAATGGCGAAAGCCAAGGTTTTTAAGGATAACAAATTAGAGAAAGGAAAAAGTTATGGTTTTAGGTTTTATGGTAACATTCGTCGTTGCAGTCTGTGTTGCTGAGGCCGTGAAGGTCAATAACGACATGAATTTAGGACTAAAGTAACGAAAGTATTTAAGAAAGAAAGCATAGACGAAGACGGGCTGGATGTGAATCCAACCTGTCTTTTTTTAGTTTTTATTTGGTTTTTCGCTCGTTTTTCACTACCTTTGTCCCCCAAATGAAACAAGTACGACCCAAGAAAAATCTCGGCCAACACTTTCTGACCGACTTGAATATCGCCAAGCGTATTGCCGACACGGTAGATGAACCCTTCGCCGACTTGCCTGTATTAGAGGTAGGGCCAGGTATGGGTGTGATGACGCAGTATCTGGTGGAGAAGCCCCGTCCTTTGAAGGTGGTGGAGATCGACCGTGAGTCTGTGGCATATCTTCAGGAGAATTTCCCTCGCCTATATAATAATATAATAGGTGGAGACTTCCTGAGGATGGACCTCCACGATGTCTTCGACGGACAGCCTTTCGTGTTGACAGGCAACTACCCCTACGATATTTCTTCGCAGATTTTCTTCAAGATGCTCGACAATAAGGACCTGATACCCTGCTGTACAGGTATGATTCAGCACGAGGTGGCGCTGCGGATGGCTTCCCAGCCAGGCAACAAGCAATACGGCATCCTCTCTGTTCTGATTCAGGCTTGGTATCATGTGGAGTATCTCTTTACCGTCGAGCCAGGTGTGTTCAATCCGCCTCCCAAGGTTCAGAGTGCTGTCATCCGCATGACTCGCAACGATATTACCGATCTTGGCTGCGACGAACAATTGTTCCGTCGTATCGTCAAGACGGTCTTTGGCCAGCGTCGAAAGATGTTACGTGTCTCCCTTAAACAACTCTTGCCGGTGGAGTCGTCTTTCTTCGAAAAACATGCCTCGCTTCTGACCCGTCGCCCAGAACAACTCTCTATCTCGGAGTTCGTTGATCTGACGAACAAGGTCGCAGAAGTGCTCTAAGTGTTAAAACATGTTGTTTTCGCACACAATTGACGTGTGTTCGCACACAATGAGTTGATTTATATCAAAAGAAAGCTCTTTTTTGAATAAAAAGGGCATAAAAATATTGCGTGGTTTGGAAAATCGTCGTACCTTTGCAGTGTCAAAAGAAAAAAGGTTTAAGTTTAGTTATAGTTAGTTAGAGTTAATTGTTAGTTAGATTTAGGTTTTAGGTTTATAATTTTTGATTGGCAATAGGTATTTCTAAGGCGTTAGAAAAAAGAATTGCAAGTAAGGATAACAAGACGCAGTGGTGACACTCCGTTTTTCTTAGAAAAAAAGGTTTTTAGTTATTCATAGATTGTTGGTGCCGCCCTTGAGTCGTTGATGACCCTTGAGCGGCTTTTTTATGTCCTTGTGCGAATGGTCTTTTGTGAAAGCAGAAGGCTATTTCCGTCTTACTGGGCGTTTGGCCGCTTTCTTCGCTGGGGCTTTCTTCTGAGGCTCAGCTTGTGGCAAATCCTTGGTAACCACTGCTTTCAGAATTCTGATATCCTCCAGCGGACGGTCGTTCTTGTCCGTCTGCACCTGCTGGATCTTATCCACGACATCCATTCCCTCAACCACTTCGCCAAACACAGTATACTGTCCGTCGAGATGGGGTGTGCCTCCGATGGTCTTGTACACCTCGATCATCTCTGGCGTCAGTTTCACGCTGCCTTGTGTGATAGAGTCCAGCTTCTCCTGAATCTTGGCGAGTTGTTGGTCCTTGAGAATCTTTCCCCAGACGATATAGAACTGGCAGGCCGACGAACGCCTTTCAGGATTTACCTTATCGCTCTCTCTGGCCATTGCGACGACACCCCGACGATGGAAGATCTGTGGCAGTCGGAACTCTGCTTCTGTGGTATAGTCGAAATCGCCAGTGCCCAGCAGCTGTCCTGGTTTGGCGTGCTTGCTGTTGGTATCGCCGCTCTGGATCATGAAATCCTTGATGACGCGATGGATGAGCAGCGAGTCGTAGACACCCATCTTCGTGATTTTTAGGAAGTTGTCTCGTGTCAGTGGTGTCTCGTCATAGAGGGCGATGCGGATGTTGCCAGCTGTGGTTTCAAACAATACCTCCGTACTCTTTGTTTGAGCGGATGCAATCAGGGTGGCGAGGATGAGAAGGGATAGTAGGATTTTGCGCATAGTGGTATTCATTTTTTAATTCTCAATATTAAGTTTCAGTTTCTCAGCCCATTTGCCCTTAAAGAGCCTGACGAGGAAGATGCTACCACGGAAGGTGAGTTCGATGGCCATAGCAGTCCAGACACCCTTCAGTCCGTACTTTGGAGCGAGTGAGGCAGCGAGTGTCAGACGTACGATCCACATCGACCCCAGGCTCATGACAGCAGGGATGATCGTGTCGCCAGCACCGATGAACACACCGTTACAGACGATGGCAGCTGCAAACATCGGCTCAGCCCATGCTTCGATACGAAGAACCTGAGTACCCAGGGCGATAACCTCTTCGACGGGCGACATCAGTGCCATCAGCTCTGGGGCGAAGATCCACATCAGTATACCCATCAGCGTCATCACCCCGATGCCCAGTCCCACAGACATACGGGCGAACGAGCGTGTGAGCAGCCTTTGTCCAGCCCCGATGCCTTGTCCTACGAGGGTGGTCGCAGCTTCAGCGATGCCATAGCCTGGCATATAACACAGACTCTCGACGGTGATAGCCAGCGAGTGGGCAGCGATGGCGATGGTGCCAAGGGGCGCCACAATCAGTGTGCTCACGATCTGCGCGCCACCCATCAGCATGTGCTGAAGACCCATCGGCGCTCCAATCTTAAAGGCAGTCGAGATGGTGTCCGACTTGGGTTTGAACGATCCAGGTCGCCCTATCAGCGAGAGCATCTTCGACTTCACAATCAGGAAATACATCATCATGCAGGCCGTCACCAGCATGGCCAGTCCCGTTCCGATGGCTGCTCCCATCACACCCATCTCCAATACATATATAAAGATGTAGTTGAACACTACGTCCATCACACACATGCCGATATTCAGAATCGAGGGGATCTTCATGTTGCCAGAACACTTCAGCATCGACCCCGCCAGACCCTCCATCTGGAAGAAGATGCCACTGAGGCCGAAGATGGCGAAGTAGACGGAGGCATCGTGGGCAATCTCTTCAGTGCCGCCAAGCCAATAGGGTAGAAACGGAGCGATGATGAGGGAAGTCAGCGAGATCATTAGCGCCCAGATCAGACAGCACACCATCGACTGCCTGAGTACCCTTCGTGCTGCCTCCATATCGTTGGCTCCGATGAAATGCGCCACCTGAACGGAGAATCCCATGTTCGCAGCCGAACCCAGACCGCCCATCAGCCAACCCGTGGTCTCCACCAGTCCGATGGCTGCCGATGCCTTTGCACCCAGGTGTCCCACCATCGACGCGTCGATGAAGAACATCACGGTGGCAGAGATCTGCGCCAGGATGGAGGGAATACTCAGGCTGACGATGAGCCATAGCTTCTCGCGCTGTGTCATCGTGCGCCCTTCCCGGATGTAGGAAAGCAACAGTTCGCTGTTTTTCAGTTTCTGCATTTCTTAAACAATGTTGCAAAAGTACATAATCTCATCGATATTTGCAACTTTTTCAGTAACTTTGTAGCGAAAAAACGAATAATATGACACGAACATCGCTTTTCCGTTGGGGTTGTCTGCTGACTCTCCTTGCCGTTGTCGTTGCCTGTCGATGGGGTGACTCGACGGGCACTCGCATCGCGCTCACCCCTGAGCAGATGCGCCTCGAGCACATCAGCGACATCGACAGCACCACGTTTATCACCATCCTCAACTCCGATACGACCATTGACAAGACACCCCTTGAGACGATCTCTGCCGATGCCTGGATGCTCATCGATGATGCCACAGGTTTCGTCATCAGCCAGAAATATGCCAACGAACCCCGTTTCATGGCCTCGCTCACGAAGATGATGACCTGTCTGCTCGCTCTCGAGAACGGCAACCTGACCGATACCGTCCGCATCACTGAGGATGTCTTCATCTGTCGCGACTCCAGGGTGCGTCTGGGCGAGGGTTACCTCTTGGGCGCCCTCCTCTACGAGATGATGCTCCAGAGCGACAACGATGCGGCCTATGCCTTGGCCAAACATATTGGTGGCGACACCATCCGCTTCTGTGAGATGATGAACGAGAAGGCTGCCTACCTCGGCATGGAGAACACCCATTTCGCCAATCCCAACGGCATGCCTGCCCCTGACAACTATAGCACAGCCAACGACCTCCTCCGTCTGGCTCGATACGCCATGCGCGACAGTCTGTTTGCAGACATCGTGGGCACGGCAGAAAGGAAAGTCCCGATGATCGACGGGCGCCATATGGACTGCCAGAACACCAACGTGCTGCTCTCCTCCTACGAGGGCTGCATCGGCATCAAGACCGGCTTCACCCGTCAGGCCGGCTACTGCCTCGCCTCTGCCGCCACGCGCAACGGCAGGACGCTCTATTGCGTCGTCCTCAACAGCCGTTCGATGCGCACACGCTTCACTGAGTCGGCCATCCTGCTCGACTACGGCTTCCGTGCAATGGAAGCCACAGATGACACAGAAGGACACAGAAAAGCCGATTAACACAGAATCTTATCTGTGGAAATCTTATAGTCTGTGAGAATCGGTGTAATCTGTGGCTATAAAGTTTGTTCCTTCTCTATAACCAGCTGGCGCATGTTCTTCAGCAAGTCGCTGGCGAAGATGAAGTCTGTCAGTCGGGTGTTGTCCGAGTGCATGATCTGGCTACTCACACCCTGCCACTCCTTGTGGCCTTCGTAGATAAAGATGATATTCTCGCCAATACCCATCACGGAGTTCATGTCGTGGGTATTGATGATGGTTGTGATATTGAATTCTTTCGTGATGCCCTGCAACAGGTCGTCGATCACAAGCGATGTCTTCGGGTCGAGGCCTGAGTTCGGCTCGTCGCAGAACAGGTATTTCGGGTTGAGGGCAATGGCACGTGCGATGGCCACGCGCTTCTGCATGCCTCCAGATATCTCGCCAGGGAATTTCTCCTCCGCCCCCACGAGGTTCACACGGTCCAGACAGTCCATAGCCCGTTTGGTGCGCTCCTTGAGGTTCATCTTCGAGAACATGTCCAGTGGGAACATCACATTCTCCAGCACCGTCATTGAGTCGAACAGCGCAGCACTCTGGAAGATCATGCCCATCTCGCGTCGCATGCGCACCTTCTCGTCTTTCGACATGGCCACGAAGTCGCGCCCGTCGTAGAGCACCTGTCCGCTGGTGGGGTCGAGCAGTCCGACGAGGTTTTTCATCAGCACCGTCTTGCCCGATCCGCTCTGGCCGATGATGAGGTTCGTCTTGCCGTCCTCAAACACGGTCGAGATGTCCTTCAGCACCTCACGGCCCTCAAAGCTCTTGCAAAGGTTCTTCGTCTCGATCATGACAGCAGCTGGGTTAAGAAGACATCACTGAACAGTATGAGCACGCTCGAGGTGACAACGGCGTCGGTCGAGGCCTTGCCCACGTTGACTGATCCGCCCTCGACGGTATACCCACAGAAGGCCGGCACGCTCGAGATGATAAAGGCGAAGAACTGGCTCTTGATGATCGACATCCACATGAACCAGGGCTTGAACGAGTGTTGCAGTCCCAGCGTCAGGTCGTCAGGTGGCAGCACATGGCCGACATACGCCGTGGCGTAGGCACCAAGGATACCTGTTGCCGAAGAGAAAATTACGAGGAACGGCATAATCGTCAGCATGCCCATGATCTTCGGCAGGATGAGATACGAGGCTGAGTTCACACCCATGATCTCCAGTGCGTCGATCTGCTGCGTCACGCGCATCGTGCCAAGCTCCGAGGCGATGTTCGACCCCACCTTACCGGCAAGGATCAGACACATGATCGAACTCGAGAACTCCAGCAGCAGGATCTCACGCGTGGTATAGCCCGACACCCATCGCGGCATCCACGGGCTCTGGATGTTCAGCTTCATCTGGATACAGATCACCGCTCCGATGAAGAACGAGATGAGCAGCACGATACCGATGGAGTTCACGCCCAGCTGCGCCATCTCCTTCACATACGACTTGAAGAACATGCGCATCCTCTCCGGCACGGAGAACGTCCGTCCCATCACGATCAGGTAGCGACCTAATATTGCCAAATATTTCAATAGTATCATGACTCCTTACTCCTTCTCTCCTTACTCCTTCTCTCCTTTACTCCCAGGCTTTCCACCACCAAGCCATCATCTTGATGTCCTTGTTATACCGATTATAATAGCCGTAATTCGGATCCTGCGGCACGAACAACGACACGCCGTGGAATTTCTCCTCCGTCATCTCGAAGTCCGAGTAGTGGGTGTACCACGACTTGTTCACCATCCAACTCTTGGCGAACGCCTTGTCGATGACCACGCGGTCGAACGCCGCCTTCCACTGTTTGTACTCCGCGTCGGTGGCATACCGCTTCACGAAGTCACCAGCATCGTAGAAGATGTTATAATAAGGAGAGAAACTTCTGGACGACTCATTGTAATAATGTATCAGCCCTGTCATGTCCGGATACTCCGTGTCTAAACGGCTGTAGATGGCCTTCAGCACGTCGCTCGTCGCCTCAGCCAGGGCTACCATCTCGCTCGTCTTCGTCACCGATAGCGGCAGACTGCCCTCATAGCACTCGGCATACTTCTGCATGATGCCCCTGGCAGCGTCCTGTCGCTTGAACATCTCAGGCACCACCGTGGCATAAGGTGCTCCGGGGTCTGGGATTTCTGCTGGTGAGCCGACGATATAGTCCGTCACGTTCCGCAGCTCGTAGATCGACTCCAGGCACATGAAGTTACAGCAATCTGCGAAGATAAAATCCAGATGCGGCTGGCCCTCCAGTATGCGGCGGATGGTGGGGATGTTCAGGAAAGGGCCGCTGTTTGAATAAGAACTGTTGGTACCGTTGTCAACACCGTAGGCCCTCGAATAGGCGATGGAGTCTGCTTTCAGCCAGCCCGAGGCGTGGCTCCACAGCACCAAGCCGTATCCATCGACGGCGGGGTAGTGGCCATAGGCATACGTCAGCACCTTCTCAAACACGTGCGGGTCGCTCGAATAGTCGTCCTTGTCGCTGATCTGCATATCGGCGATCGACACCGAGTCCTTCAGCTGTCCGTTCACGATACGTGCCAGCCAGGGCAGCTCATTCTGTTTCGCACGGTCGAACCACACCAACAGCTGGTCGTCCTCCGTCAGCATGATCGAAGCGTCCTTGATCTCCTTGAGGTCTGCATCTGCATAGTTCGACAGCGAGTTCTCAGCCGACATATAGACGAGCACCGTTCGCGTCTGCGGCGTCTTCTTCTCGTCGTCGTCCTTGCTGCAGGCCGACAGCAATGTCAGGCATGCCAGTGCCATGGCCGCCGTCCACACGAGATGTATCCTTGATGTAAGCTGTTTCATACCTTATTTATTTTTGACGATGCAAAGGTACAACTTTTTTCTGACACTCCAACAAAAAACACAGATTTGTTCCAAATTATTTCTGTGATTTCAGCGTATGTTTAAATCGTATTGTAAAACAATTTTGCAATCAATAATTTCTTTCAAATATCACGTTTTTCGGCCCTTTTCTGCCTCTTGGACTTTCCCTAGGGGAAACTCGGACTTTCCCCTAACGAAACTTCCACTTTCCCCTAACGAAACTTCCCGTTTCCCCAAGGCTCTCTCAGTGTCCTGTTTTCTGGTTTAAATTCTGTAAAGACTTTTCGTTTACTTCTATTATACTCTTACACATCATTGACGCAGTGACACTGTGACGCTGTGACGCAGTTGCATTTGCCATTGTCGCCGTAACGCCGTATCACCGTATCACCGTAACATTTAGTGTTTTTTGAATTGAGAAAATAACCATATATTATTTTATATTATATATATATATAATTATATATATAATATAATTATTATACCCTTTGTTTTTCGCAATTTGAAGATAGCAGATGTTACGGTGATACGGTGATACGGCGAGAACCTTATGCAACTGCGTAACTGCGTAACTGCGACAAGATGAAAACCTTATGCAACTGCGTCACTGCGTCACACCGTGAGATTTGCTTATGACGCTGTGTAGCTGTGTCACTGCGTAGCTGTCTGTCTTGACCAGCCATGAAGATTTTTTATCTTTTTTTTCTCAAAATCTTCCTTTGTTTCATAAATATTATGTATCTTTGCATCAGAATTACTATGGATAAGACATTTATAACAATAGAGGAACAGATTACTCAAGTTCTGGCTGATATCAGTCAGAAGGGTTTCTCGTCAGTCCAGCCCTTTAGCATAGGAAAGGTAGAAACCCGTATGATGCAGTTTGCCCAAGTCAATGCCATCACCCTTGCGAGCGATGATCTCTATATGAGTGCTAAGCAGTTGCAGCACTGCATGAGGCCTTCAAAAGCAATGAAAGGACTGGTAGTTGACGATGCCGACTTGATAGGCTTCCCCCAGAACCGTTTCCACATGGATCTATACTATGACGGCGAGTGCTTCATCTATACCGACGGGACATCAAAGTTCATCGTCCACCCAAACTACCAGATGAAAGTCAGTCGTGAAGTGGTGAAACTTGTCAACTTCATCACAGCTACTAAACGTACAGACAAGAAGGAATTCAAGGGTCAGCGGATTTTCCCGGTTGGCAGGGCGGCTAATCAAGAATAAAGTTGTACCTTTGCAGCATGGATCATACAATGCTTCTTCGAGCCATCCTTCCGGATGTGCTTATCGACAACTT
>JAEEGJ010025682.1_pt1 | contig 12037 bp, 9 predicted proteins | sample 8958761 | NCBI WGS metagenome assembly JAEEGJ01 (sample SAMN16246546, study PRJNA631951) | gut metagenome | biome: gut microbiome; feature: rumen; material: RS-attached | host: Bos | place: Iran: Karaj | collected 2018-10 | reverse complement strand
CCGTAGAGCGGGATTCCCGACGCGTCGAGAATGGATTTCGCCAGGCGGCACTCGTCGAGCGTGAAATTTGAAACGCCAATGTGGCGGATTTTGCCATCGTGGTATAAATCAATTATTTCCGACAGATTTTCGCAAATATCATTCGGCAGGTGAAGCCAGTAAATGTCAACGTAACCGCGCCCGAAGTCGGCCAAATCCTTCTCAAACGATTTTTTGACCTGCCCAGCCTTGTAACGCGCTGTGGGTGTGAATTTTGACGAAATGAGCACGTCGCCGCAGCCGAATCGGCCAATCATTTTCTGCGCCTGTCCAAAACCGTAATCTTGCGCTAAATCAAAGACTGCCAAACCTTTAGCCTGCGCGCTGTCGAACGCTTCTTTAATGACGGACTCATCGACACTCTCGCCGCGCAAGAGTTTCGAGTAAAGTTTGCCGCCCCACGAGTTTGTCCCAACCACGCATTTCAGTTGGTTCAGATTGTTGTTTTCTATTTTGCTCATTATTAGTCCATTTTTAATTACAACACAAAAATACGGCGTCGATTCTGCAATCAGACAATCAAATCCTTGTCGCCTTGTAGCCGACTGCGGTAATGGCCGAAACAATTGCTTCGTCGGTGGCAGAGCCTGTGACTGTTGCGGTGCCAGTGGCAAGGTCAACCTCAACATTATCAATACCTTGCAGTGATTGTAAGGTCTTCTCGACATTGGCGCGGCAGTGGTTGCACATCATACCGTCAACCTTGAATACTCTTTTGTCCATAGCGATATTATGTTTTTTAGGTAAAAATCTATTAATCAGAGCAAAAACAAGCGACCCGCACATAGCAATACTGCAAATGGTGCTAAACACCGCCGAACCGCTGTTGCAACAATCGTGCGACTGCACCAAATGGCTTGTGAACCACTCGCGCGGCAGCAGATAATCGATACCGCAACCGAAGGCAACGGCACCCACAGTAATCGATAACAGATAGAGCCACAGTGTTTTGCGTCCGAGCACTTTGCGGATTACAAATATCGAAGCCATATTCGACGCAGGTCCAGCCATCAGCAGAACAAGAGCCGCACCAGGCGTCAGGCCTTTGAGCATCAGAGCCACGGCAATCGGGATTGAGCCTGTGGCGCAGACGTACATCGGCACCGAAACGGCCAGCATCGCGGCCATATTCACGACGGGCGTTTCAGCGTAGCGCAGAAAGAAGCCGTCAGGCACGAGCACTGTTATCAGCCCAGCCACAATCAAACCCACCACAAGCCAAAGGCCAATATCCTGAATCATATCCAAATATCCGTAACGTAACGCATCGGTAAGTTTCTGTCGGAAGGCGAGTTGTGTGGTTTGTTCGCCGCGGCGCGATATGGGTTCGGCGGGCTCGTTGCGAGTGGCGAGCGTCACCAACTGACCACCGAACAAGGCGGTTACGAGTGCCGCCACAGGGCGCAGAATGGCAAACGGCAAGCCCAGCAGCGACGCGGTGGCAAGTATCGAGTCGACACCTGTCTGTGGTGTGGCAATCAGAAACGACGTGGCAGCACCTTTCGACGCGCCTTCTTTCCGAAGTGACACGGCCGTGGGTATCACGCCACACGAGCATAGTGGTAGCGGAACGCCAATCAGCGCCGCCCAAACCACGCTGCGGAAACTGTTCTGCCCAATGTAGCGGCGGTAGAGACCCGACGGCACAAAGGTGTGCAGCAGCCCCGCAACGCCGAATCCGAGCAGCAGATAAGGCGACATCTTGTTAATCAAATCCCAGATTTCCTGCATAGTTTTTATCCTTTCCTGCAAATTTACCTATAATTCCGACGCAAAAATACGGCGCCGATTCTGCAACCGAGTTGCAAATGTGCGGCGCCTTATTGCGGTGAGCGGATTCCGTCACCACTCTTTACACACTAATATCCGCTTTACTTTTGGGCATATGCCGCCTGATTCCGTCCCAGGTGGGCATTGGCGAGCCGTGGTGCTGACGCCGCCACTCGTCGAATTTTTGGTCGATATAAATCATCTCTTCAATGCCGTTTTGGCAATGGTCCGAAACCATCAGACGGCCCAGCACGGTTTTCGACATCAGTCTGTATAACAAAAACATAGCGTATGTCGGCAGGCCGCCGTTGTAGAATCGGTCTTCGCCCTTCGGCATCACGCTCACGCCCGTGCTTTTCAGGTAGGCGAAGCACTCTTTCGACGCCTGCATAATGAACTGAATGTCGCGGCGGCAGAGTTCCTTCAGGTTGCAGCCGCACTTGTAGCACATATAGCCGTAGGGCATCACTTCGGCCACGTGGCACAGGTAGTAGGCCTGCATATCGCCGATTGGCGTTACTTTGTAGTCTTTGATACTGAATGCTTTACGTATGGCATCGATTGCCCAGTCAGGTGCGGGTTGGTGCAGACCGCCGACAAAAAGTTCGGTAACGGGCAGCCTTGCCACCACCGCCTTTCCGCCTTCGCGGTGCCCCGCCGAGTTCTGAAAGCCGAAAAGCAACTGCAAATCGTTGCGCTCGGCCAGAATTCGGTTTTGGCAATAGTCGGCTTCAAGATTGTTGCCCACAAGCACCAAAAGATTGGTTTTCAGATCAATAAATGCATCTAACAGTGCTTTCTGCTGCTGCCCCTGCATCAGAGAGAACACAATGTCGAATGGTTCGTCAACGGGTGCGCTTTCGACAATTTTGGGGTGGTCGGTGGTGGTTTTGCGTTGCAGATAATGCCTGATAACCAATCCGTTGCGGCGCAACTCATCGACTGTTGAGCGTGCCACCACCGTCACATCGTTGCCCGCCTTGCACAAAAAGTGAATCATCAGCGAGCCCAACGCGCCCGAACCATAAACAAGTATCTTCATAATCAAAACGGTTTACCACACCAGAGTTGCCCAGCGGTCGTTCACGCCAGGCAGCAGGAATGCGAAGATTTTGGCGCGCAGCGAGTATTTGCGCATCTCTTCGTTGAAACTGTGCTCTTCCGTCACGCGGATTCCAGGGCAGAGCGGCTCGAGTTCGCGGGCCGATTTGGTTCCGCTTTTGAAAACGGCGTTGGTCTTGCTCACCGTGTCGTGGTGCTTTTGGTTTTTCACCATCATCGGGGTGTTCTGTTCTGCCACCAAAGTGCCGTGTTCAAAATTGTTTTTCAGCAAGTTGAGTAGTGTCCCGATTTCTTCCAGCGTCAAGTACATAAAGAGCCCTTCGGCCAGGAAAAGCACGGGTGCGCCTTTCGCGGAAGCGGCATTCTTGACCATTCCTATCCAATTGTCTTCCAAAATGTTGGCGGCAACCATAGTGACGCGGTCACGTTCGGGAAACGCCTTCCGACGGGCGGCAATTAGGTCGGGCAAATCAACATCGAACCAAGTGATACGGCCGTTGTCGACGCGCTCGAAACGGTTGTCGAAGCCCGCGCCCAGATTGACCACAACGGCATCGGGGTTGGCGGCCACAAAATCGCGGACGGTCTTGTCGAGCATAATGGTGCGTGCAATCACGCCTTCGCGCGACAGGAACTTGTTGAACTGTGCGGTGTCCATCTTCAGGTGCTTGACAATCTCGACCGCCATCGGGTCCTTCACACGCGGATTTTTTGAGAGTGTCTCGTTGGCCTTTATCGCAACGGGAATCAGCGCCGTGGTCTCAACGTCGCCAAGTTGCAGAGTGATTATATTTTTCATCTTATCAGGATTTTGAAATTAACTTGCAAAGGAACGGCGGCGCACTGTCAGCGTCAATCCCTATTTGTGGGGATTTGTGCGGGTGCGGGGTGGCGGTTGTGGGGGATAAAATCAACAAAAGGGAACACTCTGTGCCCCCTTTTGCCTTGTCTGGTGCTGATTTATCGTCGAAAAACTGGGTTGTACAAGCACCAGACCATTATCAGAAAAAACGTGTCTTACTTCTTGAAATTCAACTGAATATCGACAGGAATGTTTTCCAGACGCAAATTCTTAATGTCGGCCGTCAGATTATCGTCGGGTTTTGAGTATTTTGCCACAAACTCGTTGGCTTTCTGCAAGTTGCCAGTGGCCTGAATCTCTAAAATCTGCGCAGCCATTCCAGCCAGAGCGCTTTCCATCTTTGCAAAGTCGATTGTGTAGGTTCCGCTGACCGAACGGTGGAACGCGGCGTTATCTTTCAAATAGTTGTAAATCATTATATTGGCGCGTCCCAGAGTTGAGCCTTCGCCGTAGCGTTCAGAGCGGATTGTCGAAGCGAAGAAGGTTGCGAGCGCGTCCTCTTTGGTGAAAATGTTGGGCAAATCGAAGTGCTTTTGCAGCGTGCCGACAAGGTAAACGCCCACCACGTTCGCCTTAACTTCCTCAAGCACAGGCGCGTTGGCGGCAAGTGCCGACTGAACATCGGTGCCGTCGGTGACGGTTTTCTTCACGCCAAGGCCGTGGGCTATCTCGCGGAAAGCAGTGTTCCAGAAAAAGGCTTCTTGCGAGATATGTTCCTTATAATCAGCGTCTAAAAGCAGATTTCCTGTGGGCGCTACAATGTAGTTGAACTTGTTGCGGATAATGTTCTCGAACAATATGGTGCGGGTTCCCTTATCGCGCTGAACATCAGTGTCAAACGGCAGGTTGAGCGCAATAACCTTGACGCCAGCGTTGGCCCTGCCAGCGTAATAGATTGCATCGTACGAGAAAATGTTCGACCCAGTGCCAGGCTGGAACTGCTTGTACTCATCGGCGCACGGAAGGTCGGCCTGGAACTCGCCAAGACGGGCGGCAAACTGCTGCATCTTGTCGGTCTGCGCCTCGTTTTTCAGCATCACGTAGGCCTCATACGAGCGTTTTTTGCCCAGAAGTTGGTCGTCGGTGCTCTCGTTGGGGCCGATAACAATGTCCATCTTGCTGTCGGTCATATCGAGCCAGGCAATGCTGCTCTCGTAATAGTTGTCGGTGCGCAGCGCGTCGGCTTTGGCCTGAAGATATTTTTTCACGCTCGGCTTTATGGTAATGTCGGCGGCGGCCATTAAGTAGTTGGCAATCTTATCGATATGCGTTTTGTAGGCATCGTGGTACCAAACGGCTTCAAGTTGTCCGTCGGCCTTGCGGCGAATGAGCGTGTAGGGGCTTTCCTTGTCGGGATTGCCGAACTGTCGGAACTCGTCGGCTGTCATATCGGCAGGATAGAAGTTGGCGCCAGGCTGACGCTTGCTGTATCCATCGACAAACGGCTCGCCCGAAATGCGGTCCCACGGGCCGTAGTTTATCAGGGCGTAGGCTTTTGCGTCGGCATCGGCAATGCTGTTGATAAACTGCTGTTTGTCACCAAAATACTGTTCCCAATAAATGGCGTCAACCTCGTCGGCGGCAAAGCGGTACAGGTTCAGCACTTCCTTGCCGTTGTCGGAAATTCCGCTCAAATCGGGCGCCTGAATGTCAACCACGGCATATTGTTCGGTCTTTTTCGCAAACTGCGACTTTTTCTGTTCGCAAGCCGTCGTCAGCATCACAGCCGCAGCGGCCAAAATAACTATCTTTTTCATATTTAAAGAATTAACATTATCAGAATTTGTGCCGCCACCACTCGAAGAAACATTGTTAGCGGGTAAACGGTGGCGTAGTTTACCGCAATGCGGCCGCTCTCGAACATCTGCTCTGAAAACGAGAGCAGCGCGGGGTCGGTGGTGCCGCCCGAAAGCAGACCGCATATCTTGAAAAAGTTCATTTTAAGGAAAATACGGGCAACGAGCGCCACAATGGTCATCGGCACAAGCGTAATGATTGCGCCGTAGCCAATCCAGGCGAAACCGCCGTTCATCAGGCAACTGACAAAATTCTCGCCCGCGCCAAGCCCCACGGCCGCCATAAAGAGCGATATGCCAATCTCGCGAATCATCAGGTTGGCCGAGAGCGCGGTGTAGGTTGTAATGCGCAGTTTCGGCCCGAAGTAGCCCAGCAGAATGGCGATAATGAGCGGACCGCCCGCTATGCCCAGTTTGAGCGGCTGCGGCATCGACGGGAAACGCAGCGGAATCATTCCCACCACAACGCCGATTGCAATGCCAAAGAAAATGGGCACCAGATTAGGCCTGTGAAGCGATTCGGGCTTGTTGCCCACCAACTGCGCGAGTTGGTTTATGCCGTCTTCGCTGCCCACCACCTGAATGCTGTCGCCAACTTGCAGAATCAGGTCGGCATCGGCCTGAAGGTCGACGCTTGAGCGCAGAATGCGGGTGACGGTGACGCCGTAGCGCTGGCGGATATTGAGTTTGCGCAGGCTTTTGCCCGTAATGCTCGACTGCGTTATCGACAGCCGCTTCGACACCAGTTTGCAGCCTGGCTGCTGCCACTCTTTCATATCCACCTGAATCTCGTTGCCGAACAGGATTTTTACCATATCCTTATGCTGAATATCGGTGACAATCAGCAGTTTATCTCCTTCGTTGAGTGGCGTATCCAAATCGGCTGGCGACACTTTTCCGTCCCGCATCACGCGCGACACCACAAGGTGCTCGTTGTTGCTCTCGCCAATCACATCGTGCAGCGTCTTGCCGAAAATGGCTGGGTTCTCGACCACGCACGCCAGACGGTAGGCGCTCGACTCGCCGCTCTCTTCGGTTGCCGACGAGTCGCGCTCGCGCTTCAAATCGACCCGAAAAATTGCGCGCAAGGCGATAATCAGAAAAATGGCGCCCAAAACGCCAAGCGGATAGGCCACCGCATAGGCTGAAGCCAATGCCGACGACGCTTGCGAAGCCTGCTCAACCGTTCCGCCATCGGCCATTGTGGCGTCGGCAATCATCTGCTGCGCCGCGCCCAGCCCTGGCGTGTTGGTCACGGCCGCCGACATCACACCTGTCAGAATATCAAGCCTTTCGCCCGACACCAAATGAATTATGTAGGTTGTAACCACGGCCAAAACCACAAGCGCAATGGCCATCAGGTTCATCGGAAGGCCGTCTTTGCGGAACGAGCGGAAGAAGCCTGGCCCCACCTGCAGGCCGATTGCGAAAACAAAGAGTATCAGGCCGAAATCTTTGAAAAGCGACAGAATCTGCGGCGGAATGCGCAGTCCGAAGTGGCTGAGCGCAATGCCGACAAACAAAATCCACGTGGTGCCGAGCGACACGCCCTTCACCTTAAAGCGCCCGAGATAAAGCCCCGACGCAATCACAAGCGACAGAATGAAAATGGCGCTTGCCGTACTGTTTTGTGCAATCAAATTCATCATAACGGCCGCAAAAGTACCGCCGCCGCGAATGTTGTTTTATCGCAGAATAATGTTTTTAGCGATATTATTTATCGATTTTCGCGATAAATGAATATTTTTGCCGACGTAAAATTCATAAGGATATGGAATTACGGCAGTTGAAATATTTTGCATTGGTTATAGATTTACTTTGAACTTTTTCACCACGGAACACACGAATAACACGGAAACAATAAAAAAACGGCAATCGAACAAGTTCAATTGCCTACTGAAAACACGGAATTGAACATTCAAGTTCCGTGTTTTATCATTATATTAAGGTTTCAACCTTAATATAATGCTTGTTTATAATACATTATGCGTGTGTTGTATTTCAGTGTTTTCTGTGCTTTCCGTGGTTAAAATCAGTTGTTTGTTAGGCTATAGCATTATTGCTGCCCGTTGGCCTCGGCAAGATATTGCTCAACCTGCTGGCGCAGCGGCAGCAAATCGTTTTGCATCACGTTCCAAATCATATCAGGCCTGACTTGAAAATATCCGTGAACAATGTGGTGGCGCATTCCCTCAATTTGGCGCCACGGCGTGGCTGGGTGCGATTCTTTGAACTCTTTTGACAGCATATACGCGGCTTCGCCAATAACCAATGTGCCATACGACACGGCGGCAAACCGTATCTTGTCGTTGCAGAACTGCTCATAGGTGTATCCTTTGACTGCATCGAGCACAAAATCAATGCGTTCGAGCATATGTTCCAACCGATTCCTGTCCTTAAGCGGTTCTCTCATAAATCAGTTTTTTATCGTGATTGGCGCTTTCTTCGGCAAACTTAAGCAAAGAGCCTTCGGGCACAAGGTCAACCTCGCGGCCAACAATGTCTTTCAAATCCATATACATTCCGCCAAGCGTGAACAGGCTGAAATTGGTTGACATATCAGGCTCAAACAGAATATCCACATCGCTGTCGGGCCGTTCCTCGCCACGCGCAAACGAGCCGAAAAGCCAAGCCCGAAGCACTGGCTGGGTCTTGAAATAGTTGGCTATCAATCGTGTCATCGTCGGTGTGTCCATAGCGAAATGGTTTGTTTGGTACAAATGTAAGAAAAAAACAATAGATTGATATGCCCGCGTAACGTGCAAACTTTTAATAGAATACAAGACTCTGACTCTCAGCGGGGGTGCATTTGTTTTTATTGATAGGCGGTGTTTGTCTTGGCGTTTTTTATCGATTTTCGCGATAAATGAATATTTTTGCCGACGTAAAATTCAGAAGGATATGGAATTACGGCAGTTGAAATATTTTGCCGAAGTGAGTCGGCGCAAAAGTTTCTCGGAAGCGTCGAAGGCGCTTTTCATAACGCAGAGCACACTCTCGCAGCAGATTCAGAAACTGGAAGAAGAACTTGGCGTTGAACTACTTACGCGCGACACTCGGCACGTTGAGTTGAGCGACTACGGCACGCAGTTTCTGCCTTGCGCACTGCAGATTCTGCAAGACGCGCAGGCGGGCATCGACAAGATTAAAGACGCGCAAAACCTTATGTCGGGCGAGTTGCGCGTGGGTTCCACCTACTCGTTCGACCCGCTGCTCTACAAAACGGCGCTCGGATTCCACAAGCGCTATCCGCACATCAAACTGCTAATGCACAGCTCGTCGAAGGAAGTGCTGCTCAAAATGCTGACCGACAGGGAATTGGATATTGTGCTGGCCTACAAGTCGTATCTCACCGACGAGCGGATAATGTCGCACCCGCTGTTCAACGGCCGATTGAGCCTAATAATGGCCCGTCGGTACGCCCCCGACAGCGCCGTCGGCATTGAACTCGACAGCCTGCCGAAATATCCGCTGGCGCTGCCGTCGAAAGGCCTGCAAGCCCGCGACGCGCTCGATTTAATGCTCTCAACCCACAACATCAGTCTCGACATCCGCTTTGAGTTGAACAACCTGCACGGCATTCTGAGCCTTGTGCGCAACAGCCGCCTGGCCACCATTCTGTCGGGCGAAGTGGTGAGCAATGCCGACGCTTTTGCGGCCATCCCAATCAACCACCCCGACGCCCGAATGGACGGCTGCTACCACTACCTGAAAAACACCTATCAGAAGAAATCGGCCGAAGTGTTCATCGATATGCTGAAGGAAAACAACGCGTTCAACCTTGCGGGAAGGATTGAAGGGTGACCTTCTCACCATTTCTTCCCCTCGCTCGCCTTGCCGTCTTTAATGGTGATAATCTTGTCGGCGCCAGCCACGGTGCGCATTCGGTGGGCAATCACCAAAACGGTCTTGCCTTTGATAAGTTTTGAAATCGACTGCTGAATAAGTGTCTCGTTTTCAACATCGAGCGAAGCCGAAGCCTCGTCGAGCAGGATTATCGGGGCGTTTTTCAGGAAGGCGCGGGCGATTGATATGCGCTGACGCTCGCCGCCCGACAGTTTCTTGCCGTTCTCGCCAATCACCGTTTGCCACTTATCGGGCAGATTCTCAATAAATTCGGTGCAGTTGGCAAGCGCAGCGGCCTGCATCACCTGCTCGTCGGTAGCGTCTTTGTCGCCAATGCGGATATTTTCCAAAACGGTGTTGTTGAACAAGGTAACATCTTGGAAAACAATTGAGTAAAGATTCATCAGCGTTTCGGGGTCGATTTTTGAAATGTCTTGTCCGCCAACGGTTATGCGGCCCGAATCAACGTCCCAGAACCGCGCCGCGAGCCTTGAAACGGTTGTCTTGCCGCTGCCCGACGGGCCAATGAGCGCCGTCACCTCGCCTTGCTTTGCGGTGAACGACACGCCGTCCAAAATCTTTTTTCCGTCCTGATAAGAGAACGTAACATTCTGAAACTCAATGTCGCCGCCGTTCACTTTGAGTTCTTCGGTGCCAGTCTGCTCTTTGTGCAGCAGAATGTCGTTGAGCCGCTCGCAGTTAACATCGAGCGCGATAATGGCCGCAAAATGCTCAAGCGACGTAACCAGCGGGTCGTAAATGCGCGACGCTATCAGCAGGAACAGGAAGAATTCCAACAGGCCTAACTCGCAGTTTCTCAACAACATAGCGCCCACAAGAGCCGTGGTTGCAATGCCGAATTTCAGCAGCAGTTCGGCATTGCAGACAAAAAGCCCAGTGCCGAGTTCGTTCCAGAGCATACGTTTCTCAACCTCGTGAATTTTGGCTTTAATTTCCTTGAAATAAGGCTGTTGCGCGTTGTTTTGCCGCAGGTCGCGGACAGTTTCCAGACATTCCTGAATTTTTTCGGTCATCTCAACTGCCGCCGCACTCTTCCGCTTGCCCAGTTTGTACTGCACCTTGCGCGAGAAAGCCACAATGAGCATACTCAACGGCAGCACCCAAACCACCGCCAAGGCCATCTTCCAGTTAATGAAAAACAGACACACGGCCAATATGCAAGTGCTTATTATTGAGCCGATTAGTTGCGGAATAAAGTGCGACGAAGCCTGTTCAATGCTTGCCGCGTCGTCCATCAGAGTCGAAGTCAGGTCGGCGCTGTCTTTCTTGGCGAAGAACGAAAGCGGCAGTTTCCGCAGTTTCTCGGCCAGCGTCACGCGTCTGATTCCGCTTTCGCGATAAGTCGAGAAGTAGCAGGTGTTGTATTGAATCACGGTGGTGACAATCATCAGCACCAGCCAAATGCAAATGCCTGTAAGATAAAAACTTGCGCGACCAACGAGCGTTCCGCCCATAATGTCCTGAATCAGGAACCAGAGCAGAACAACGGGCGAGAACAGCGCCAGATTGTAAAACACGTTTGCCGTCGACGCAATCACCATCGACCTTGCGCCCTCGTCAGATAGGGCATATTTTTGTTTAAGAGTTGCCATTTTATTTTTGATTTTCGATTTATGATTTTTGATTATCGCACTGATTACACAGAAGACACTGATTATCACAGTTTTTTGACTTCAGACATCAGACTACAGACTTAAGTCCGTTGCCTGTTGTCCGTAGTCCTTTTCAATTTTCAATTCTCAATCTTCCATTCCACCGATTTTTGGTATTCGTTCCACATTCGTGAATAGATACCTTGCTGTTTTACAAGGTCTTCGTGCTTGCCGCTCTCGACAATCCGTCCATCTTTGAACACGAAAATCGCGTCGGCGTCAACAACGGTTGAAAGGCGGTGGGCGATTTTTATAACTGTCTTTCCTTTAGACATTTCGTTGAATGCCCGAAGCACTTTTTCCTCGTTTTCGGGGTCGGCAAAGGCGGTTGCCTCGTCGAGAATCAGAATGGGCGCGCTGCGCAGCATCACCCGCGCAATGGCAATGCGCTGCTGCTCGCCGCCGCTCAAATAGGTGCCGCGGCTGCCAATGACAGTGTTCACGCCGTCGGGCAGGCGGTTGATAATGTCGGTGCATTGGGCGCGTTGCAGAACATCGGCAACTTCGGCGTCGGTTGCCGTCGGCTTGGCCATCTTGATATTGTCTAAAATGCTCGTTTTCATCAGTTTGCTGTCTTGAAAAACAAACGACACGATTTCCGACAGCCGCGCCTGCGGAATGTTGCGCACATCAACGCCGCCAATCAGAATGCGGCCTTCGGCAACATCCCAAAACCGCGACACAAGGCTTGCCGACGTGGTTTTGCCGCCACCCGACGGCCCGACAAAGGCCACGTGTCCGCCCGACGGAATTGTCAGCGAAATGCCGTCCAAAGCGTTCCGCGCGGCGTCTTTGTAACGGAATTTAACATTCTGAAACTCAACCGAATAATCGCTTGGCGTCTGCGGATTTTCGGCATCTTTCATCTCTTCGACATCGAGCACCGAATTGATTCGCAAAAGCGAGTTCTCAACAATCATATCGGCTTCCGACGAGTGCATCAACTTGAAGAAAATCACCGCGATAACGGGCGTGAAAATGATATAGAA
>JAEEGJ010025679.1_pt1 | contig 12038 bp, 20 predicted proteins | sample 8958761 | NCBI WGS metagenome assembly JAEEGJ01 (sample SAMN16246546, study PRJNA631951) | gut metagenome | biome: gut microbiome; feature: rumen; material: RS-attached | host: Bos | place: Iran: Karaj | collected 2018-10 | reverse complement strand
TAGAGATTCGGGTATCACACCAGATTAACGGCAGAATCCCGACAGCTCTACACAAGAAAGCAAGCGAACTGACGGACGAGGAAAAGACTGTCTATTATCAGCGTATGGCGTTTGTATGCCACGTTGTAAGTCTATCTCGTTCCATCAATGGAGCACCAGTGCATCTTTGCATTGGCGGTGTCCGAGCTTACAATGAGGACAAACTGTATGGCCGTCAAAGTCCTATGAAGTTCAAAATCTTCGTAGGCTGGCAAGTACGTGTTTGCTCAAACCTCTGCTTAACCACCGATGGTTTTGCAGGGAACTTGGAGTGCATGACAACTTCCGACATCAAGGAAAAAGCACTCGAACTCTTTAGCGGATTTGACCCTGTAAAGGAGAACAATCTGCATACCTTGGAAGCATTGGGTAACACCAACATCAACGAGGAACAATTCTGTGGTATCATCGGTCGCCTGAGACTTTATCAGGCTCTGCCGAATTTCACCAAGACAGAAAAGGGTCTGCCTAATGTCATTTTGGGCGACCAGGCAGTTAATGCCGTTGTGAAAGGCTATGTCGATAACCCCAACTTCAGGAAAGAAGATGGAAGCGACACTATCACACTGTGGCAACTCCTTCAGCTATTCAACGAGGCTGTCAAACAGACCTACATCGACAAGTGGCTGGAGCGTAATCAGAACTGTACGGACTTTATGTTTGGAATCCAACGTTCATTGGAGGGTACAAACCCTGCCTATGACTGGTTCCTATCATAACTACTCTGAACTGGGGATAACACCCCACCGTTCACCGAAGAGGAGGACATTTCACTTAACCGTGAGTGTTCTCTTCTTTTTGTTTTTAGACAATTCACTTTTTTACAAAATCAAATTTCAGTAGTATGCAACAAGACGTAAACAACAACGGAATTGCAGTCTTAGATGGCAGCAATCCTCAGAATCCCTTTGTCAAGGCACTCAATTATGAGATACCGAAAGACAAGATCGAAACCATCAGTGGAAACGGCAACCGTCCGTTATCCTATGTTAGTTGGTCGTATGCTTGGGGAATGTTCAAGCAGCTTTTTCCCGATGCAAAGTACGAAGTCGTTAAGAACCCGAACACTGGTATGCCCTACTTCTCCGATCCAGAGGCAGGTATCATGGTGTTCACTAAAATCACCGCAGCAGGAGAAACACATGAAATGTGGCTCTTTGTGATGGACGCAACCTGTCAGGCAATGCGTCTTACTCCCTATGAGTACGACAAGTGGAACAGCAAGGCTGGTAAGTGGGAGAAGAAAGGCGTGAAAGCGGCAACCGTTTTCGACATCAACAAAACCATTATGCGATGCCTCGTTAAGAACATGGCTATGTTCGGCTTCGGCTTGAACATCTATTGTGGTGATGACCTTCCTGAGTTTGATCTGGAGGGTAACAACTCTCAGGCGAAGAAGGCTACGACTGCAACTCGTAAGACCACCAAGGCTGCACCTCAGCAGCAGACTGACCGCTATGCCGGGATTAAGGCCGTTCTTGCATCGGCTTCCGACATGAACTCTCTAATGAACCTCTACAACCAACATAAGACGGAAGTAGATGGGAATCCCGAAATCAAGGCGTTGTTCACTCAACGTAAACAGCAAATCAAACTCTTAAACGCAGCATAATATGAAAGCAAAGCGTATAGAACTCAAAGCAAGTGGTGTGGAGTTTCTTCCAGAGCCACATGAATACTGGTATGGTGAAAAGCAATTAAGCGGAATCACTGAACTTATTCAAAGGCAGTTGTTCAAGATGGAATATGAAGGTATTCCTGAATGGATCATCAAGCAGGCTGGTGCTTACGGCACTGACGTACATCAGCGAATAGAGTTGTTCGACAAGGAATGGCAGAACGACGGCACACAGGAGGTAGAGGACTACATCAGACTGTGCCAGGAAAACAACTTTGTTCACGAAATGTCTGAATATACCGTTACATCGGTTACGGACGGACTGGACTATGCTTCGAATATCGATAAGGTATATCGTATTTCCGACGATACTTTCACACTGGCTGACATCAAGACTTATGGGCGTATGGATGCCCAGAAACTTGCAAAGGCTCAGTGGCAACTCAGCATCTACCGTTACATGTTCTTGCTCCTTAACCCAGGGGCAAAGGTTGATAGACTGGTGGTTATCCGTCTCAGGAACAAGACCACCAAATCAGGAAAACTCGACCATGCAGCAGAGGTAAAGGTTGTAGAACCTATCCCTGTTGACATTTGCAAGGAACTACTGAAGGCAGAATCAGAGGGCAGACAATTCTTGAACCCTTACGATATTCCTGCCGAATGTGCCTGTAAGGAAGACCGTATCAGGGAACTTCTGGAACAGAAAGATGCGATTGATGAAGAGCTTAGTGGCATAAAAACCACTTTCCTCGAAATGATGACCAAGCTGAACGTAATGAGCTGGGTAGGAAACCGTGGAACAAAGTTCACAAGGAAACTGCCGACTACACGTTCAAGTTTCAACCTCCAACTATTTAAGGAGGATCACAAGGACATTGATTATAGCAAATATATGAAAACTTCCAATGTAAGTGGAAGTCTTAGTATAGCGATTTAGTGTCTTGTTCTACCGAGGAGGGGAACTACTACTGTTACAGGTGGTGGCTCCCCTTTTTAATTTGAAAACAATCAAAAAACAAGAAAAATGGATTTTTTAGAATTAGAAACATTAAAAGAGACTCGTGAGTACAAGGCAGCAGAAGCACTTGCAGACGCTGTTAACTCTATGGGTTGGAAACCTGAGAAGTTTGCTATGGGTATGACTGTTCAACACCGTACCCTACAGCAAGAAGTAATGAGAACCTTTGTCGCTATGATTCATGTGATGGCGAGCGACAATTATGGTTTTGACCTACGGAACAAGGGGAGTCACGAAGCAGCCAAGAAAATGGTTGAGTCGCACCTCCTCGACGAAATCTATTTGCCCTTCATCTGATGTATCTGGAATGTACCTGTATCGGAATCGGTATAGAACGCTGGAACCGACTGATGAAAGGGAGTAAGCCGCTTAATTACAAGTGGCTGAAACGACGGATTAAGAAGTATCTGCCAGAGCTATACGATGCTTTGTGTATGGACTTTTACAATCCCTACGAAGAACAGACGAGAGTGACCAGAACACATTACATCCTGGTACACTCTTCAATCGAGTATTTCATTAAAAAGTAATCGAAAAATGATAAACATCAATCAATTCATTTTCAGCCGAACTCAGCCACAAAAGAAACTAGAGATAATCAAATCTCTCTCAGAGGCAGAGTTATTGGCTATCACTCCTGCGACCATAATGAGAATGGTGAAAGAAGCAGGAAACAAGCGACCTAAGAGCCGCAACAAAGAACTGTATATAGACAGCGATAGGCAGACAGGTAACAACTGGAACTCTACCGTGGAGTCTGTGGAACTCTTCAAAGGTAAACTGTATCTGACTTTCTATGTTCAATATGAAAACACAGATACAAGCACTTCTGACCTCCTCGATAAATTTCTCTGTAATGGGAGATACCGGGGAACTCTAAACCGTGATGACCGCTATGGGAACCCTCGATCATACTACTTCTGCTATGATGCAGATGACAAGGCAAGGGTAATCAAAACCATTGCGGACGAATACATCTACACTAAGTATCACGACAAATTGAAGTGATATGGAAAATCAAGTTAAGAACCTTCAGGAGCAGATAACTTTTCTGACTGACCTTCTCGATGAGCATCAGTTGGAGCAGTTTATCTGCTTCCTTGATAAACAAGAGAACAATGAACAAGAGTAAAATTCAAGTAGTACACCGGGGCGCACCTCTCATGGATGTAGTCCGATACGTACATGAAGAGACTGTCAGACATTGCGACTATTGCGGCAAACCGATGAGCCGTAGCGATGTAAATGACTACGGAAGTTTATGTGAACGCTGTTATATGAAAGAATACTATGGCAGATAAATTCAAGAACTTCGAGGTTGTCAGGACTGTTAAGATACGACTGACAACACAAGACAAGCGTAGCCAACAAGAGGCAGAACGCTTTGTTGATACTGATCTTATCCTCAATGGACGATTCGAAGGAAAGTATAAAGATTTCCTTTTCTGTGGCATAGACATGGAACGTAAAACGATAAGACATGGCAGAAAATAAAGGAACTTTTTTCGTTCCATGCGTCGAGCATGAGGGCGATATGCTACACTTTGAGCAGTTAATCCGTAACAACGGAGGTGAGATAGTTAAAGTTGAATGGGATGGAACAGAGGACGATGACGCATATATCATCTTCAAAGCCCCAACCCAGCAGCAAGTCGATAACATCAAAACCATACTTGAAAATGGTTAAGAGACACGTTTACAAAGGCGAACTTATTGTAGAATTTGGGCGCTTTGATTATACTGGCTTTATACTGAACGCCGAAGATGAGGACATAGAAGATAAAGACTTCAAATCCCTCTCTGAAGCACAAGCATGGATAGATAAAAAACAAGAAGCAAATGGGATTTAGACTACATGTAGCCAAAGTGTACAAAGTTGAGTATGCTTTAGGCGATGCTTTCAACCACAAATGCGAGGAATTTCACAATCTCCTGTCTGCCTGTCAGGTGGAATATACAGGAGAATCGTATGATTCCGACTTTGAAGTGAGCAAAGATGACTGGAAAAAGGTCATTGATAAAGTGAAGAATCTCTATAGCCTCGATGATAACGAAAGAGAAGAAATCAAAGGGGCTATTGACGATTTGGGAAGTACAACCGACGAGGTGATAGACATGCTGGAATACTATCTGAACAATAGTGAACCAGATGATGACTGCCTCCATCTAAGCTTTTACTGATATGGAGAAGAAACTGACAAGTGATATGGCAAGGTATATATGGACTGTTCTTGCCTATCAGCCCTATGTAACAATGTCATGGGGCATTGATATGGACTCCATCGAAAGTGATGAAAAATCCGTGGAGTTTCATGTTCAAGGTTTCCTGTTTACTGGGAATGTGAGAATAACGTATATCGAAGGAGCCGATGTCTTTCAGGTTACTCTTTATGACGAAGAGGGAATTCTGAAGGAAACTATCAACGACGTTTACCTGTCCGACCTTACAAATGTCATCGATCGTCATGTGGAGAACAATGGCGACGGCAACTACAAGAAGAAGGTAGGTAAATGGCTGACAACAATCTAAAATCAACAACAATGAACAAAGAACAGCAAGACGAGCAGACCGCCAAGACAATATGGCATGATGCTCTGCAAAATTCAACCAAGCCTCTGACCTGGGGAATATGCTTCAGGTCTATCAAGGCTATCAGCAATGGTACGAGCTTTCACGTCGATAAGATGAAAAGTGTGATTAGTATCATCTGCCTGTCTGGACTTCAACTGTATCGGGTGGTCATCCTACCCGACAATAGCAAAAAGTCGATTGTCTATGAGAACGTAAAACTTGAAAACATCGTTCCTGTCATAGACCAAGTTATTACACATGCCAGTAAATATCAGCCTGCGGAGTTTTACAAAAATCCAAATATGCAGGAAAGAGTGGCTGTGTGAGAACCGAACCCACGAGGAAATTGGGGAGTATGTGAGAAATCAAGAAAAGACAAATTCTGAAATATCACATATTCCCCTTTTTCGTACCCTCTCACTGCATTTTTGTGTTCATTCCATTTTGTGTTCAAATAATTATCCATGAGCACAGGATAGCCACAATTTTAGTATTCACTTAACTCAAAGAATTATATGAACGAAACAGCGGTCATCTATGCCAGAGTTTCATCAGTCGGTGACAGACAGGACACATCACGTCAAGTCAGAGACCTCGAAATCTTGGGCAAAGAGCGAAATCTGAAAATCGTAAAAATCTACGAAGAGCATATATCAGGTGCTAAGAAAACTCAGGATAGACCAATTCTGAGAGAGTGCCTTGATTACTGCATTTCCAATTCTGTGAACATCCTACTTTTGTCAGAGTTGTCAAGACTTGGCAGAAATGTAGATGATGTATTGACTAACGTAAAGTTCTGCAAGGAGCATCACCTTAACGTGTACTTCCAGAAAGAACAACTCTCAATCTTTGACGCTTCGGGAAAGGAGCATCCGTTTCTGACCATCTTTATTGCCGTCTTGGGAACTTGTGCCCAGATGGAAAGGGAAAACATCAAATTCCGCTTAAACTCAGGCAAAGCACAGTATATGGCAAAAGGTGGTAAGGTTGGCAGGAAAGAAGGCTACCGAAAGAGCGATGAAGAACTACAGGAACGATACGCTGGTGTCATTAAGCAACTCAGAAAAGGCTACCCAATCCGAATGATAGCAAAGAACGAGGGCGTAGGCATTAGCACAGTACAAAGAATCAAGAAAAAATTTATAGACAATGAAAACTGAAAACATCTTTATTCAGGACGGAGCTACTATAAAGACACTCCATCCGTCATCAGTCTGTCAAGCTCGGATCTACAGTGAAGAGCAAAGACGTACTATCAAACTCCTCCTGCATCACAACTTCTATCCTCATCATAGCAGTGTAGGCAGGGGAAAGTCCACCAATAAGCATTGGAATGTCGAGAAGTACCGGGGAAAGTACGGCAAGGGATTCAAAATGATAACCACTTCGCCGTATAGTTCCAACTTCAATCACTTAACTTATTTCCTCTCCTATGCCTAAGTATGTCTATCCTGTATATGAGACGGACGCTTGGTTATGACAATGTTCTCATAACCACGTTTATGACAAGCCGTATATTATGAGAAGTATATGAAAAAGTGGCTTGTAATTCAAAGGAATACGTAGCCACTTCACATTTTATCTTCTCATAACGACATTACTTCTTTAAATTCATCAGCCACTCTAACAAGTCCTTGTTCTTTTCCCATTTACGAGCTGTGTTTACATCTGGTGTCAATTTGGAATATGACTTTTCTAAGGCATCTCGTTTGGCTTTAGAGTCTGCCCTGGCATATATTTCCGTCGTTTGTATGGAAACATGCCCCAGAATATCCCTTATATAGACAAGATTGACATTGGCTTGTAATAAATGCATGGCTCGACTGTGACGGATGGAGTGACAACTAATCCTTTGCGGGATAAGAGAGGTAGAATGAGTACGTGCCATATCTGCATATGTCTTTAGGATATATGACACTCCTTCACGAGTAAGTTTCTCATGCCGTATATTGAAGAATAGCGGTTCTGATATGCGATTGACATTTAGTAGGCCATTCTCTTCCATGTATTGGCGTAAGATGGCAACCAGTTCCTTTGCCAAAGGGACGATTCTTGTTTTCCGTCCCTTGCCAAATATCTTAATGCTGTAAGGTTCATGTTCAAGTCTTACACAGCCAACCGTCAGGTCCGCTATTTCTTGCACTCGTGCTCCCGTGTCATACATCAATGACAGGATGGCAAGATGTCTTCGTCCTTTCCACGTTGTCACGTCGGGTTGGGACAGTAGCAACTTGATACCTTCTTGTGAAAGATAGTTTAGCCCCTTGACTTCTGCTTTAGATGGTTTAATAGACAGAATACGTTGCCACTCATCTAAGCGGTCTATCACCTCGTATTTTAGGTAGTGTACAAAAGAATGCAAAGCAGCAAGTCGGTAATTACATGTTGCTGGTGTATTGCCTTGCTTTGTCGATAGCCATGTCAAGAAACCAAGGATGCTTGCACGAGTCAAGTGTTCCAGTTTCAATTTGGAGACATCGATTCCGCATTCAGATTTCATATATTTGATATATAGCACAAATGCTGTCTTATATGACGCTATTGTATTAGAGCTGACATTTCTCTCATGCGGAAGATACTGAGTAAGGAAACGTACCAAGCATGTTGCAAAATCTGTATTTGTATTCATCGTCTTATATAATGGATTGGAAAAACGAAAGAGTTGAGTTGCGAACATTGCTCTTCTATTTCTGGAAACATAGAAGCAGTAAGGCGCACATAATGTTCTGTAGATGCCAACGAAAGATGCCCCAATGCCGTTGACAATATTGGTAGGCAGGCATAGACATCAGTCCCATTACGAGCCATCTGAGCAAGCACATGTACGGCATAGGTATGACGTAAGTCATGCAGACGTGGACCATGATGGCCTCCTATATAGGGAATTCCACATTGCGTAAGAACATCAACGAAATAGTGGCTAATGGTCTTTGAACTAAGTGCCGTGCCATCACACTTCACAAACAACAGCCGTTTGTTATCGCTGATGCCATCAATGGGCATACGATTCCTATAATGGATGTACTGCAAGAGTGACTCCTTCATAGAATCACATATAGGGACTAACCTGTCACAACCATTCTTACTGCTTCTTATACGTATATATTGCTGCTCAATATGGACATCTTCGTTTAATATAGACAAGGCTTCAGAGATTCTCAGTCCCGTACTATATAATAGTCTCAACAGACATGGAAATGCCATGACACCCGTAGTTATCATAAATCTTCTAACCCGAATTTCGTCAGCCTTTTTGAGCATGTCTTCAATTTGTGTGGGTGTAAAGATGTATGGGACAAAATCGGACGAGGGCCTTTTCGGAAGTTTGGGTACATAGCATTCTATCCCACTGCGTTTCATTAGATTCGCCAGTTGAATCCATGCGGAAAACTTGAAATAGATCCGCCTGTCACAATCATTAATGCGAGTTGCACGCCAAGACTGTATCAATTCTTCGGTTATGACAGGGTCTTGAAGACCGTATTGTATAGCATAATCGTCAAGCTCCTTGAAAATCCAATGGTTGTATGTACCTATAACTCCTGAAGTTCTTTTGATGTCCAGCAACCTTTGTATATAAGGAGCCAAGACACTTTTGAATTGATATTTACTATGCATAGAATATTCCTCCTTCCTGTTTGTAGAAACTGTCTTCAGTGACTGGAACAGACAATGCACACTTCTGTAAATCTGCAATATCGATTTGCAAATATGTCATGGTAGATTCAGAAGACTTGTGTCCCAAGACTTCTGATATTACAGGAAGCTTAGTCCCATTTCCAAGCATAAGCCCAGCAAGTGAATGCCTCATTGAGTGTGGTCCATGGCGTCTGTTGCTATAATCCACTCCGGATTTTGTAATAATTCTTGTTACGCCACAGCTGACGGTTTGTTTTGTCGCCTCAGTATATGGGGCACGAGCAGATAAGAAAACAGAATCACTGTTAGATTGCGGACGACCATATTTAAGATAGTCAATAATTGCATTACCAACATCAGCAAGCAGCGGCAGCTGAACAACCTTGCCCGTCTTTTGGGTTGTAAGGGTAAGAATGTTCTTTTCCCAATCAATGTCATTAAACTTAAGATGGGCAATATCTGAGGCACGTAAGCCAAGTCGGGATGCCAGCAAGAACATGGCATAATTTCTTTTTCCAACGGCACTACTTCGCTTGATGGAGGATTCTATCTTCTTGATTTCCTCCACAGAATAGAATGACGGAACTTCTTGATGACGGCGAAGTTTTGGGAAAGAATCGAACAACTCCTTGAAAGTATCGGGCTTCACACCTTCATCTTCCATGTACGAGAACCATCCTCGTAAGGACTTGAATCCACCTTGTTTATTTGTGTAAGGCTGTAAGAATCCAACAATACATTGTTCTGAGATGTCGTGAATGCGTAGAACCGAATGGTCTCTCAAATATAGCAAAAAATCATGTAGGCATCTTTCATAAACCTCAATAGTTCCCTTGCTTCTTCTTATTCCAGCCAAATAGTGAAGGTAATCTTGCATTTGACTACCGATTTCACCACAAAACTCTCGTTTTGTTGCAGTTCTGCTGGTTCTCCTAATACACCCTGTGTCCAGCATGTCATCAAGCATTTGGATGCTGCGTAAGAGAGTCCTGTCAAAGGGACGAATGTGCCCGTCAGAATCATTACAATTATTCGAGTATTCACGTCCTATGTCAGAATTGTAATAAGCAAGATTTCTTTCTTGCATATAACGTTGAATGCCCACTCTCCAGACATAGTGGTACCTGGATATAAGGCTTTCCTTATATCCTGCTTTTCGTAGGAAAGTTTCACACCTCTCTACGAGTTTTTCAATTTGAATTTCTTCCATGTTGTTACATTTTTTAGTTTGGCATATGCCAGCTATAATATAACGTTATGGAAAGTTTTTATGAGAACAACAACCCCAAAAACATGATGTGTTATACGATTTTTAATAAAAGTTGCACAAGAGTTCTCATAATGTTCAACTTGTCATAAGCATGGCACAGTTTAGAGCATCGGGAATGTAAGGGGATTTATACCTCCAAACAAGCTGCGGTCAATGCCATCGTCAAGAACCATAATATCGAAGATGAAGATTTCTATGAGTGTATCGACGGAATGGAAGCACTTACTCCACGACAAAGGAAAGCGGAAATAAAGCGGAAACTCAGGAAGGACTTTGAGATCGGATTCCAGACACAGGGCTACACAGTCAACTACGACATTGAGGTGTGGCTAATCAATGATTGGGCATAAAAACAACAGAACTATGATTAGGAGAATTATCAACCGCTACTATGATTGGGTGCTTAGTTTCGCCTAACTCTGTAGCAAAAACAAAAAACAATGAGAATTTTATGGTATTTTCAGGCATGGACTAAAGATAGTTCAAAGCCTATCACCCTGTGGGTCGAGGCGAAGAATCAGGAATCTGCTCGTAATCAGATTATGAGAGAAAACCCATTCATAACTCGGCTCATGTTTACAAGAACAAAAAGAATAGAATAAAACAATGGAACAAAGGTTTATTATCATTCTCAGTTTCAATCCAGCAGAAGGAGAGATACTGAAAATCAGGCTCACTGACGAACAACTGGCAGAGCTTGATAAGTACGAGGACACAGAAAGCTATCTGGCGACCCTCGAAGAAGAGTACAATTTCGATTTGTCTAACTCTGTTTGGATGGCCACCAATGAGCTGTCTGAACGCAAAATTGGATTTTGATTATGGCGAACACCTGCTTTACAACTTACAAATGCGTCTCGGATAATTCCAAAGACGTTAAGAAGCTCTTTAAGACGCTTCAGAGAATGGAAAAGCGAAAGACACCAATCGCTAAGAATAGTTGGTATGACCCTAAAATGTGGTTAGGCTGCTTGGTAAAAGCTCTTGGTGGTGATCCTGAAAAAGTCTATTGTCGAGGAATGGTTACATTCTTTGATTATGACAACGACGTTCTTACCATCGATACAGAAACAGCTTGGGGAGAAATGTCTGAAACACGGCATTTCATTGAGAGCTGTTATCCTGGCATGAAGATCTACTATTGTGAAGAAGAAAGTGGTTGTGAGGTCTATAATACTAATGATGCAGAAGGACAATTCTTCGACTATCGTTTCTTCCTCGATAATGAGGGCGATATTGATGAACCATACTATGAGAGCATCGAGAAGGCTGCTGAAGCCGTTTCAGAGATTGTCGGACATGAGGTAAAGCCAACTGTCGATGCAATCAATGAAGCCTTGGAAAATTATCAGGAAGAGAACGATGTTTGGTATTCATTCCATGAGTACACTGTATGTGATGACTAGAGAAAAGAGAGAAGTATATCAGAAATGGTATGCTTTTCTTTTTTTCTTTGCTCAAAAGGCCGCAAATGTGCATAATGGAGTTAAAAATGCCTTTATTTACTGTGTTTTCAGAGCAAAGTGAACGATATTTGACTTCTTTTGCTTACCTTTGCAGTCGCAGACTGCACTACCGTTTGTATGGATAGGCAGAACGCATATATACTGATTGGTGTTACGACGCTGATTTTGACTCCCAAATTCGCAACTTGGAAGTAGTGGTCGAAAGACCTCATTTCTACAGTCAAAAAAGGCAATAGTGACACCACTCTGAGTATGATTCTGGGCTGTGGCATCGTTTATTATAATGGTGTGGCAGAATTAATCATATTCGGTGTGGGTGTTCGCATTGCTTGTCCTGACTGTAGAGGTGATGCGAAACCTGGGAGTGGGATAAGTTAATGTAAGAGGCCCACACTTTTCGTATATATAACGAA
>JAEEGJ010025677.1_pt1 | contig 12039 bp, 7 predicted proteins | sample 8958761 | NCBI WGS metagenome assembly JAEEGJ01 (sample SAMN16246546, study PRJNA631951) | gut metagenome | biome: gut microbiome; feature: rumen; material: RS-attached | host: Bos | place: Iran: Karaj | collected 2018-10 | reverse complement strand
CCTGAAACACAGCAAAATGATTTATGCTGTTATGTGTTACTCGTCATGGGGAAAATTTATCCGAAAAGTAAATGGGAAAACGCGAAAAACGAATGGATTCGTATTCACGATATGATGAGTTACATCAACATGTTCTATCGTGAAACACCCTATGCCGAAAACACTCGTGAAACAGTCCGTAAAAATGCGTTGCATCATTTTAGGACGGCGGCATTTGTTGAAGATAATGGATTAGCGACCAATAGCCCAAATTACCGTTATCGATTGACGGAAGAATTTTTAGAGGTATTGAAAGCAAACGGTTCGGATGAATCTGTCAAGAAATTTTTGAAAAAGCACGATTCCCTCAAGCATATTTACGCATCAAAGAAAGACAAACAAAAACAAGCCCTTTCTGTGAATGGCTTGCAGTTGACACTTTCGCCAGGTAAACACAATAAACTGCAAAAAGCAATTATTGAAGATTTTGCACCTAGATTCGCTCCAAATTCCAAATGTCTTTACGTGGGCGATACTACTGAAAAAGATTTGGTGAAAGACGTTGAAACTCTGAAAAAACTTGGCTTTGCTATTACTCTACATGACAAAATGCCCGATGTCGTCTTTTATGACGAGGAAAAGAACTGGCTTTTCTTTGTGGAGGCCGTTACATCAGTAGGACCGATGGACCCAAAGAGGATTGTTGAACTGGGCGACTTGACCAAAAAAGTCAAGGCTGGGAAAATATTTGTTACAGCATTCCTTGATTTTGCAACCTATAAAAAGTTTGCGGCTGATTTGGCTTGGGACACCGAAGTGTGGATTGCCGAAATGCCAGAACACATGATTCACCTAAATGGGGATAGATTCTTGGGGCCGAGAGGGTGTGAAAATTACGTTACGAGGGAATCCGAAATTCGGTTGTGTTCGAAAAGCTGTTGTGGACGGTGACATTGCAAGTGGGTAGCGAAGTCTCTTATAACGAATTGGCCGGGCTCATTTTAAAATCATCGTCAGATTCCAGTGCGTTCAAAAATCTTATTGCGTCACTATATGGAATCGGCATCTTTTTCAATTGTTCTATTATAAAGTTAATGCTGACATTATAGGTACGAGTAATAGATCTTATCATGCTAATTGCTTCCCCTTTTCCTTCTTTTTCGAAAGAAATAAAACCAAGGGACATCGAACCTATCTTTTTTTCTTTCTGATATGCGGAAAGTTCATCATTAAACTTTCCAAAAAATGAAATAATGTCTTCTTCTATAGATTTCTTATAAAAATTGAGGTGTTTAGACTTTATTATGTCCATTAAAAAATCTCCATCAAATCGAGAAAGGGCTTGTATACCCTGTTGTAATTGTATTTTTTGCAAGATGGGTAGATCTTTAAAATCTGTTTCTATTGTTGAAAAATAAGCACTTAGATATTTAATATATATGTAATTTTCCCAAAAACTCTTAGACCATTGTTCGTTTTTAGTTTTTTTTAATAAATCCGAATCGACACAACATGTTTTGAAAAATGCATCAATGTCGTCCATTTTGTCATTAATCTTTTGTTCGTCAGTTTTTATTAAATCATTTTTCTCTAAGAAAAATTGAAATTTCCAGATGCTCATATCAAACATAGTGGGCGTGTATGAATGTGAGTAATGCCCTCGTACGGGAAAATTTTCTCCTTTTTCGTTTTGAGCTTTAACGTATGGTATTTCGTTCATAAACATATTGTCACTATCAGCATCTGGATCGTATCCCAATTGGGCTATTTTTTCTATTTTGTTTAAAATATCTATAATTGTAGAATCATCGTAATTAATTAATTTATTAGCTATTTGTCTTGGTTCTTTTATTTCATAATGTTTTAAAACTGAGGATAGATGTTCTGAATCTTTGTCTAGTATAGCTTTAAAAAATAATGGATACTTTTTTAACCGTAACCGTGTTTTGGTATTTATTAATGGTATTTTGGTATTTAAAGTAGTTGTATGGTATTTTAGATAATGTTGATAAGCGTGCCCGAATTCATGTAGTAGTGTTAAGTGAATGGGCACGTTTCCTTGTTTTTTTTCAGCCTTTTCATATGCTTCAGGAGTTCCCCAGAACATATTATCACATTGGCCTAAATGCATTGCAAGTTCATAATCAGTTCCGCGTATCTTACCATTTTCCCATGCGCTTCCGACGCTGTCATTAAAAGTCTGAACAATTGTAATCCCTATATTACAGGGAAATTGAAGGATTTTTTGAACATAATACTCATCTTTGATTGTACGAAGCGCTTCATTTATTCTTTTTTTAAATTCATCAGAGGAATTGCTTTCGGCAGGAGTAGTCAGAGAGTCTGCGGAAACAGAGGAGTTAATCGTATTAATTTTATTAACGACGAGAGGGGTATTTGTTGTTCTGCTACTTGATGAAGTTTGATCTGGTAAAACAACTTCATCGTAAACCTTTATGTTGACGCATTGCATAACGTTCTGATTGGTGTTATATTTCATTTGTCGAAAATAATAATTTTGTATTGCATCATTCTTTATCGATGTAGTGTATTTTTTTTCATTAATTGAATATTTCTGCCCTACTGCCTTTTCCCCCATGACATCGGCTTCATGCTCTAGTCCTGCATTGTCATTCACGGGCATTCCGTTGATGTTCGTTGTTGGCGAAACCCTTCCTGCCATTTGCTGAGCGACGTGCCATGCTTCGTGCGGTAGGTGCTTTTCTTGGCCGGGGGCTACATGGATATCTGTGCCTTGCGTATAGGCAAGCGCTTGCACGGTGGCGGGTTTAGAGCTGTTGTAATGTACACGCACATCGTCCATCGAGAAACCGGAGAGGCTTTCGATGCCAGATTTTAAATTGTCTGGCATTCCCGTATTGTTCGGTCGTGGTGCTTCTGCGCGCTGCGTAGCGTTATTCGCCATGTCCGCTTTACGCTGGAGGGATTCGTTTTGGGAAGAATTGTCAAGGACCGAGGATGCGGAGGAGGCATCCTTCTTTTGGACGTGGAGTTGCTTGGGAATGTAAGTAGTATGCATTTTTACTGGTATCATCAAAATGGATTAATAAGAAAGTGATTATGTCCATGGAGACCAGGACCGCAATGAACAAAATCTCCATTTAATGTATAATATGGAGATGGGTGTGATCCTGGCCCTTGATGCCTAGTTAAAGGTTGTCGTATAGCATGATAATGAGCAGGCATTCTTGTCTGATTTCCATATTGTAGAAAAGTTCCATCAGGAGCATGAAAAACAATTCCTACTCCGTACACTCCAGTTGGACTGTCTACTATTTTTATTGTTAGATGCTTATCGCCGAACCTGAAAAAAAAAGGTGAAACCGAATTAGGGTGACCAGGTGTAGGTTGAGGAATATATGTAGATGCATATTCTATCGCCGCTCTCTTTGCATTTTCTTCACTATTATAAAGTATATTATACACATCTTCCCCATTTACGTTCGCATTGGAGTAATACGCGTTTGGAGTGTTTGGTTGTTGTGCAATTGCTATCGATCCATTGTTGCCAGTAAACATTGATCTGATAGTATTATCTAGAAGATCTGCTGGACGGACATTATTTTTTGCAATTTCCTCTGCTACGCCTTGATACGTAAAGCAACGACTTATATCCACGGAACCATAGCCAGCATGTTTATTTAATAAATCCAAAAACATTTCTTCATAATAATCTAGATTTCCTTGAGGTAAGGACCGAATATAATTGGTCAACTCCCCAAATGTTGAATAATCAGTACCATGAATTAGCATCCGTTGAGCGACTTTTGTTTTAAGAGGAAAATGACGTTTGATATAAGGAGCGGTTTTCCTCTGCGTCACAGCCTTCTCCCCCATTACATCGGCTTCATGCTCAAGCGCAGCGTTGTCATTTACGGGCATTCCGTTAATATTCGTTGTTGGCGATACTCGCCCGGCCATTTGCTGGGCGACGTGCCACGCTTCGTGGGGAAGGTGTTTTTCTTGACCGGGAGCAACGTGGATGTCTGTGCCTTGCGTATAAGCAAGCGCCTGAACAGTGGCGGGTTTTGAACTGTTGTAATGCACACGCACATCGTCCATCGAGAAACCAGAGAGGCTTTCGATACCAGCTTTTAGATTATCCGGCATCCCTGTGTTGTTCGGTCGAGGAGCCTCAGCACGCTGGGTAGCGTTATTCGCCATGTCCGCTTTACGCTGGAGGGATTCGCTTTGAGAAGAAGAATCGAGAACGGAGGCTGCGGTGGGGGCGTCCTTCTTTTGGGCGGGGGATTGTTTTTGTGCGTATGTAGTGGACATGGGAGATTCCTTTTTTTACGTATAACCAAGACTTAACTGGATCCTTCCGCCTTCGGCGTCAGGATGACGGTGCAAGGTCAAGACTTAACTGGATCCTTCCGCCTTCGGCGTCAGGATGACGGTGCGACACTAGACTTAACTGGATCCTTCGCGTTGCTCAGGATGACGTTTGAGGAGGAGGTTCGCGAGGCGGGTCACTATTACGCGAGTTCTTCCTCTTCGGGGATGGCTTCGCGCTGGATGAACTTGCCTTGGGCGGGCAATTCTTCATCTTCGAGGCCTTCGCATTGGATGGTGCCACCCATCATGTCGGCTTTGCGCTGGAGGCTTGCGCCTTGTGCGGAAGAGTCCATGATGCTTGCGGCGTTGTGACTTGCCATGCGCTGGAGGGCTTCGGATTTTTGAGTGTATGTAGAAGTCATGAGATGTTTCCTTTTTGTTATTGTTAAATGTTATTGGATTTCGCCCGAGAAATTATGGATTCCCTCCCTGACGGTCGAGAATGACAAGCCAATCGAGACTTCACTGGATCCTTCACCCCTACGGGGTTCAGAATGACACAGGGAGGTTCCGGCTTCCTTCGGCTGTGCTCAGGACAGGCTCTGGCCGGAATGACGTTTCGGAGGCGGTTTGGGGCTGATTACCGGTTGCGGCGTTTGGGTAAATCATTTTGGATATAGACTTGATGCAGGATGATGGCGATGATTATTGCAAGCATAACAAGTACGGGTGACATTCCAAGGAGTCCGAATCCCGATACGGAGGGGTCCAGGCTCAAAAGGAGCGCCATCGTAAAGCCAAATGGCAACACGACTATACAGAGCAATAATGCCAGGTGGCGGTTGAAAAAGTCCGACACACGGCAAGACACAAAGTAGCTTACGATCAGGCCCACGGCGATGGCAAGCGCGATAAAGTTCAGCAGGCGGAACAGCCAGCGGTGCGTACAGACAAATGCCGAGAAGGCGCTTTGGCGTTCGCTGCTGCCGTTTTCAACTTCAAAGTACTGCATAAAGCACATCCCGAGATTCCCTGAAACGCGGCACGAGTCGTTTGCCTGCAAGTCGGTCGCATAGGGTGCAATGCCCAAGGCGTAATAGGTATCGTTGTAATACATGGCGTCTTCGCGCAACTGGCTCCATTGCTTATTGTCGAACCAGAGTACGGGTACAACAGAATGGAGCACGTTGCGTCTGTCAACGCCGTTCAGCTGCTGGTTCAATTGGCTCACCACGAGGCGTTTGCTTCGCGAGACAGGTTCCTCCACCACTACGAGCAAGTAGTTTTTAAGGTCCTTGCCGCGGTCAGAATACTTCGCGAATTTTTTATTTTCGGAGTTTATCGCAATTTTTGCAAAGTTCGCAAAGCTGTAAATGCCGTTGTCTTTAAATGTAAGGCCGTCATAAAGCTGTTCGTGTTCATTTTCGCTCAGATCCAAACGATGCATCATGAGGTTCACGATTACGTTCGGGTTCTTTTCAGAAAGTTTAGTTTGCAGTTGCTTGTAGAACGTATTGAACAAAAGTGTCGCTTCCTTCGTTTTCGGATAGTTCCTGAAGAACAGCGTCACGCCGTCACCGCGGAAATCAGATTCGTCAACGTATATCGAAAACATGTTCATAAAGCGTTCAAACGACGAACTGATTTTCTTGTTCAGGATTTCATCGATTTCATTTATCAGGTTTTCAAAGAAACTTTTTAAAGCTTCGGGCGTTGTCAATTCATTCCAGTCATCCTTTTCAACAATCCAGTCCATTTTTACAAAATGGCGGTGCGCTTCATTAACAAACTCATAATTTTGTTCTTCGTTCAAATAATCCTTGGCAAGCATGCCAGAAGGCATTTCAAGTGCACCCTCGTCCGTTGCGCGCAACCCGTAATAGGCCATGCGTGTCACGCCTTCAAAATCAATCCATTTAGTCGTATCGTTCGCAAGCCAGTACGGATAAATTCCAAATACTTCCCCATTCAATTCATCTTTGTGGCTGCATCCGCATTTTTTTCTTTTCCAGTTTACAGGAGCCTTTTCGTCAAAGGTGTTCTGCTTGACCATCGACAATGCGACGAGGTCAGCAAGGCTGCGCGAATAAAGAGTTTCGAGGCCCTGGGACACGAATTTCCAACGTTCATCGTTACAAATACGGCCGTTATACAATTCACGGAATCTTAACACACGTTCAATATCAGTTTCAACTTTTTTCCTTTTTTTTACTTTTTTTTCTTTTTCTATATCCTTTAAAAAATCCGAAAGCTTTACCTTGCGCTGTTCAAACAGTTCCTTGATTTGATCGTCACTCCACCTAAGGTCGCCATCTTTGATATAACGGTTCACCACGGAATCGTTGCAGACGCCCACCGAGGCCGCAAAAAGGCTCATGGCATAATGATGCGCAAGCAACGTATCTGCAAAAATGATTCCCTGCAGATCTTCAAGGAACTTGTTTGCCGACTTTGAATAGTTGACATCTTTCAAGTCGTTACGGATATACCATTTGAGCGAATCGAGTCCTCGGTCACCAAGCCAAACACGGTAATTCATCATTCCCGTTTTGTCGATTGATTCATCTTCGCGCAATATCCATGTCGCCTGGATAAAGTTATTCACGATTTTCTTGAATTGCGGTAAGTCCTTGAGTTCCTGCTGGATTGTTTCGGACATTTGGAGTCGGCTTTCGAAAAACCAAGCCCTGTACTTGTCCAAGATTTCAAACGCCTTGACGGTATCCTTGAGCAAGTCCAGCTTTACGTACTCTTCTACCTTTTCGGGCGACACCATGTAGTAACTCATGGCATCGCTTTTCGCGAACGAAAAGACAGAGAAAAGGCAAGCCAAAATGCCAATAAGGGGAAATTTGAGTTTCATAGTACGTTTCCTTCTTTAAAATTTTTCCATTTACAGCCACATTTTATTTTTTAAATCTCTTGGGCACGTCCGTTTTTCGTTCGACCTGCAAAAGAAGAATTGCAACAATAACCAAAAGCAAAATAAAGATGGGCAACATTCCAAATATGCCGCTAATCGCAGAAACAGCCGGATCGAAATTCGAAATGATAATCATCATGATTGTCGAGGGAACAACGACAATGCCCAATAAATAGAGCAAGTGGTTATTGAAATAATCTTCCAATCGGTATGATACAAAGTAACCGACAAGAGCGGCAACCGCCACAAAAAAGGCAATAACATTCATAAAGCGGAACAGCCAACGATGCTTACAAACAAACATGGCAATACTCCCCTGTCGTTCATTTTTTCCTTCGTCATTTTCAAAATGCTGAATCATACAGGCTCCCGGATTACCATCAATGTCACACGTCGTATCGGCGGCATTAACATCCGTAACATAGGGTGCAATACCCATGCCATAATACGAATCAACATAATACATTGCATCTTTAGGAAGTTGGTTCCATTGCATTCGATCAAGCCAAAGAACGGGCACAATTGCTTGCAAAAGTTTACGGCGATCAACGCCATCCAAATGCTGATTCAAGCCATCCATAATAAATCGCTTTCCTCGCGAAACCGGTTCATCAACAACAACGAACAAACGGTTATTCAATTCATTCTTGACTTGCCTTTTGCTCATCCTCTTACCATTTTCCGAAAGAGCGAAAAGCTCAGCAATGTTTTCGTAGCTATAAATACCTCTATTTTCTTGAGACTTTTTATGACGTTTCATTTCATCGGCCAAATCAGCACGATCCATCATGATATTTACAAGCACTTCCTTATTTACACTGGAGAGCGTTTTTTTCAATTGACCGAAAAATACTCTGAAAGCCTCCGTAGCCACATCGGTCTTTGGATAATTTTTAAAGTAAAGCGTTACGCCATCACCTCGATTTTCATATTCATCTGCATAAAAGGTAAAAGCATTTACAAGGCGTTCCAAAGGCGAGTTAATTTTTTTATTTAACAACTTATTTATTTCATCGGTAAGTTTCGCAAAAAACGATTGCAATTTCGAAGATTCTAATTTATTCCAGTCGTCCTTAAAAACAATCCAATCAAGTTTTACAAAGTGGCGGTGGGCTTTATTCACAAAATCATAATGTTCCTTTTTCTCTAAATATGGCAAGGCCAAATTTCCAAAAGGCATGAAAAGCTTTCCGTCATCATCAATTTTCAATCCATAATAGGAAAGCCGCGTAATACCTTCAAAATCAACCCATTTTAAATCCTTTGCATACCAGAACGGATAGAATCCAAACACATCTCCGTCAAGTTCATCTTTATGGCTACAGCCACAGTCTTTACCGCTCCATTTAACGACAACGGATGTGTCCAAGTCATTTTCTCGAACCATCAAAGCATCAACTAATTTAGGGAACTTCGAAGTATCCCGGAGCGATTCCTGAGTATTCTGCCAATAACGATCTGTGCAACGATGGCTGGATCTTTTGCCTTTCTTTTTCGAGACACTCCCTGTATCAGCACAAATATTCGAAAGAGAAACATACGAATTAAAGCCATAGTTCAAAAGAGATTCCGAATCACGAAAAATGATTCCCTCCAAACTTTTTAGAGCTTTATATTCACTAGAAGAGGTATCGCTGAACAACGAACGTAATGTCGAGTCTGCTAGAACACGATTCGAATCCAGAACTATTTGATAATAAGACATCGACGTGTTGGCATCTTTTTCCGCAAACGAAAAGACAGAGAAAAAGCAAGCGATAATGCCAATAAGGGGAAATTTTATTTTCATAGTATTTTTCCTTCTTTGTGTAATTCCTTGGCCAAGGCCCTAACGATATCATCGTTACAAATCTTTTTACGGTTTTCCTGAGCGGCACAAAGAGCCGCATAGCGCGCAACGTTTGTGAGCGCGCCCCCCGCGAGTTCATATTTTTCGGCAAACTTGTCTAAATCGACATCGTCTTCAAGTATAGTTTTTTTCGAGAAGATGTTCGACCAAAGTTTCATGCGTTCTTCGGGTTCTGGGAGCGGGAAGTAAATGGCGTTCTGGAAACGGCGCGAAAACGCTTCGTCAATGTTCGACTTGAGGTTGCTCGCCAGAATCACGATGCCCGGGAAATCTTCGACGCGTTGCAACAGGTACGAGATTTCTTGGTTCGCGGCTCGGTCATTGGAACTGTTCGTTTGCGTTCGCGCCCCAAAGAGCGAATCCGCTTCGTCGAAAAAGAGAATCCAGTTACGGTGTTCCGCTTGGTCAAAAATGTTCGAGAGGTTTTTCTCGGTTTCGCCGATGTACTTCGAGATGACTTGCGACAAGTCCACGCGATAAACGTCCATGCCGACTTTGGCGCCAATGAGCGTTGCGGTAAGCGTCTTGCCGGTTCCCGGCGGGCCATAGAACAGCGCCCTGTAACCGCGCTTGAGATTCTTGCGGAGTCCAAAATCATCAAGCACGACATTGCTTTTTTCAATCCATGCCAAAAGCTGGTTGATATCGTCAAGAGTTTCTTCGCTCAAAACCAGATCTTCCCATTGCAAGTTGGTCGTGATGAGCTTTGCAGGAAAATGCATGCTAAAGTCGGGCTTATTGCGAACGCCTGTCGTAAAGTACTCTAGATATTCCGACGATACACGGAGCGCCGCCGAATTTGCGGGTTCACCCGGTTCGCCGTATTCGAGCACCAAAATGCGCTGCGCCAAAAGCACCGAAGAAGGCTCGAACAGAGACATCATTTGCAAACGTTTCGTGATATCGTTACCTGCGAGGAGAAATAGAGCCGTTTCACACGTGGGCAAGAATCCGGAATGGCTTTTGCCGTGCCAGCCGCCAAATTCCGTGTACGGGCGACCAAGAGTGCGGTTGTTCAACAAGAATGAATCGAGCGCCTGCGGACAAAGGTGCGGAATCAAAGCTAGCGCAATCACGATGCGTTCGTAAAAGCCAAGGTTAAATTGCGCAACGACGAGACCGTAAGGTGAATCGTCATCGAGTTCGGGCGGTTCGACCATCTCGATTTGCAACTTTTTTTCTTCGCTGTTGTCGGCGGAAAAATACTGCGAAAAACGCAGGTCAATGACCGCCTTGCACCATTCGATTTCGTTTGTCAAATCAATGCTCATTACAATTCTTTACCTTCTAGGAGATTCACGCTCAAGCCGGGAATGACATGCCATCATCTCCACTTCACGTTTAAAATTTTGGACATCCAAGGATGCTTTATTACGGTAAAGCCCCACGGGAGTTTGTCAAGCAAAATATCATATGTCTTTTTCTCGATAGTGAGGACATTTGCACCTCCCGCTGGCTCGATTTTTCCTGAGCGCACAAAGTACGAACCGCGCAACCCGTCTGGCGACATTTGCCCCACAGCCTTCCAATTTGCAATCACAGCCTTAAGGAGTGAATCAACAAGTTCCTTTTCGCTATCCGAAATTTTCGGAAGATCCTCTACGTAAAACACAGGCGTTACCGGCAATCCACAAAGAAGATTGATTATGGCCGCTTTGTGCGGAGGTTCCTTGTACGTGCCAAAAGCTGCATACTTGAGGACGGCAACAGCTTTTTTCCGAGATTCATCCGAAATAAACGCATTCTTCTTGATGCAACCCATACGTTCAAAAAGCGCGGGCAAATACGGCGAAAGCAAAACCAATCCGGAATCAACAACTTCGTGGATTCCATTTTCGGAAACAAAAGCGTTCGTCGAATTCGTTGAGGAATTCGCGTGCCTATCTTGATTCTTCTGAGGATTGCGCGTGGGATTTTTCATCTGCAAAATTTTCTGATAAACTACATAGGCAATCTGCTGAATATCCAATTGCGGATTTTCCGCTTGCATGGTCTTGATTATGGATTCCGAGAAATTAAGCGGGCTAAACTTTTGATCGTGATGTTCTTGATTCCAGCGCTCGGCAAGTTCATCAAAGCGGCGTTCGAGATTGCTAGACTTGTCCATTGGCAAATATTGGCGATATATATTGGCAAGCATCGCAGTTACAGGCGCACTTTGCTTTTTGAAAACCGCAGAATCGAGTTTCGACACTAAAAGCTTACGCAACGATTCTATGATTTTATTAAATACATCACCGTCCCCGTCTACTTCTATATCCAACGTCAACGAATCTAATTCGACGTCGCCATCCACGCGCACATTGTCCAATATATCATCTAAAGTTTCAATTAACGCCCCATGCGCAAAACGATACAATTCGCGTTCCAAAGATTCCGGCAACAAAGAAGCGGGCGCGGAAATATTCAATTCCATATTTACAATGATGTTCTGCGACCCACTCATAGCCAAATCTTCTTAGAAATACATTGTTTATGAGACGAAAGCCAATTCATCACTTGCGGCGATGTTATAATCTTCATTGGAACATCGTTAATCCACTCGACATAAAGTTTTGCAAAAGAACGACATTCATTTTTGGGCGCCCAATAAATCACGGGGAGTAAATGCGCCGGAATTTCGTTACAGACAAAGCGTTCAACCGCATCGGCATCACATTCATCCATTTTATTTTCGCTAAAGAGAATGATGTGTATGCGGCCTGGCCTTTCACTTGCAAATACTCCATCGACATCGAATATTTTGAGTTTATCGTGTGAATCATGGAGAATTCCAAGCATCAATTCAACACGGCGGCGCCAAGCCTTGCCGGAACGGTGCTGCAAAAGTTTCGGGAGTTCGCGCAAGAACTGGATTTTGCAGCGGGTCATTTTTGTAAGTTCCACAAACTTAAACCGCGGAAAACGCACGCCATACATGGCAAGCATCTGCTCCAGCGAACTGTTGTACTGTTCTAGATTTTTCAAAATCTTATCGAGGTCCACATTG
>JAEEGJ010025674.1_pt1 | contig 12041 bp, 9 predicted proteins | sample 8958761 | NCBI WGS metagenome assembly JAEEGJ01 (sample SAMN16246546, study PRJNA631951) | gut metagenome | biome: gut microbiome; feature: rumen; material: RS-attached | host: Bos | place: Iran: Karaj | collected 2018-10 | reverse complement strand
CTGCTCCTCACAATCTCCCAACACGATGACACCGCATACTACGTGACAGCCTGCGATGAATACTCTTGGAATGGCTCAACATATACAACATCTGGAACATATACTTTTGACCATACTCAGCAGGGTTCAACTTGCACCAACATCGACACTCTTCACCTCACAATTAATAACAGCACACACAACTCCTATCACCAGGATGCTTGCGAGCAATACACATGGCATAACGTAATCTATAACGAGAGTGGAACCTACGCTTACGACTATACAAACGATGATAATTGCCCAAGCACAGATACACTACACCTCAACATCAGTCAGCATGATGACACCACATACCATGTGACTTACTGCGATGAATACACTTGGAATGGCACAGGTTATACAGCATCAGGGACGTACACTTTCGACCATACGCTGCCGGGCTCACCCTGCACCAATGTTGACACACTCCACTTAACAATCAATAACAGCACACACAACTCTTTTCATCAGGATGCCTGCAAACAATACACATGGCACGATGTAAACTACAACGAGAGTGGCAACTACACTTACGACTATACAAACGATGATAATTGCCCTAGTACAGACACCTTACACCTCTCCATCTCCCAGCACGATGACTCCACATACAATGTGACTGCCTGCGATGAATACTCTTGGAACAGCATATCTTATACAGCATCGGGGACGTACACTTTCGACCATACGCTGCCTGGCTCACCTTGCCCAGATGTCGACACCCTGCACCTGACTATCAACCACAGCACCCACGACGTCTTCCTTCAGGATGCTTGCGACCAATACGTCTGGCACGATGTGGTCTACATCGAGAGCGGCACGTATACCTACGACTACACCAATGGCGAGGGGTGTCCCGGCACTGACACGCTGCACCTGGTGCTGCACTACAGCAGCTGGGGGGCGGAGTGGCACACGGCGTGTGACACTTTCCGCTGGGCGGCGAACGGCAGGCTGTACTCCACCTCAGCCGTGGACACGGCTCGGCTGCTCAACCAATGGCTGTGCGACAGTATGGCCGTCCTGCACCTCTCGCTGTCGCCTTCCTACCACAGCGACACGCTGGTGACGGGCTGCGACAGCTTACAATGGGAGGGCAGCACCTACACCGCCGACACGACGCTGATGGACAGCCTCACTACCACAGCGGGCTGCGACAGCATTACGGTGGTCCGCCTGCATGTGGCACCACGTCCGCGGGCTGCGATGGCGCTGAGCGCCGACTTCCTGACTGAGGAGGCCCCCACGCTCACTGCAGCGGACATCTCCCACGGCCCTCACCGACGGCAGTGGTACGTGAACGCCCATCCTTACGACACCACGCCCGCCATCACCTACCGCGCCGACCTGACGGAGGACTCCGTGCGCATCACCCTGGCCGTGGCCACGGAGGGCTGCACCGACAGCACGACGCGGTGCACCCCCTTCAGGCACGAGGAGCTGTATGTGCCGAATGTCTTCTCGCCCAAGGGCAGGGAGGAGGAGAACAGCCGCTTCGGGGTGCGGGGCGCGACGGTGGACTACGAGCTGCGGGTGTATAGCCGCCAGGGGACCCTGGTGTTCGGCAGCAGGGACCCCTCGGAACGCTGGGACGGCACCCACAAGGGGGCTCCCTGCCCCCAGGGGACTTACCTCTACGTGATCAGCTACACCACGCCGGCAGCTCCCACGGTGCCGAAACGGAAGACAGGGAGCGTGGTGCTGCTGCGCTGACACATGGGGACGCCACAGGACCGCCACAGGGGCACTTTTGTGAAAAAAAGTTGCTGAATCGGTTTTTTTTCGTATTTTTGCAAATTCTAACCGGCAACCTCCCACGACCCGAGGGACTGCACTCCCACTCGTCGGCGGGACCGTCGCCACCCGTCATGCCCACATGACGGCACAACAAAAAACAGATTGACAGCATACAACGACAGCACACTGAGAGCACATTGACAGAATAACGGCAACCGACTCTATCGCCGGTCCACGCCCCCAAGGGGCAGGGACGGGAGGAAAGTCCGGGCAACACGAGCCACCATACTTCCTAACGGGAAGGCGGCAGGGAGGAAAGCACCCTGACGACAGCGAGTGCCACAGAAAGATAAACCGCCGGGCCTTCCGTCCGGCAAGGGTGCAAGCGCGGGGTAAGAGCCCACGACGGACGGCAGCGATGCCGCCTGATGGCAAACCTTATGGGTTGAAAGACCAAATATACCGGCAGCACAGGGCTGGCTCGCCCTTTGCCGGGGGGTAGGTTGATAGAGGCCGTCGGCAACGACGGCAGTAGATTGATGATAGAGACCGCCGGACTCGGCGGTGACAGAACCCGGCTTATGACGTTGCCGTTTTCTTTTTTTGACTGCAGAACGATGAAAAGACACTATTCTACCACTCTTGCGGCTTTGATGGCGGGATGCCTGACGCTGGCCGCTTGCATCAACCAGGGCACCATGGTCGACGTGCCCTCTACGTTGATGTCCTATCAGCACAAACCCACTGAGGCCAAGCTGCTGGCTGTGGCCAAGGCCTATGCCGAGGCCATCAACCGCAACCTCAAGGAGCAGGCCCCCTACCCCGGCCAGTATGCCGACTACGGCGTCGCCCTGGCCAGACTGGGATGCTTGGAACAGGCCAACATCATGTTCAACAACGAGAAGATGCTCTTCCCAAACAGCTCGCCCTACGTCGACCAGCTGAAGCAGGCCCTCACCCCCAACCAGCGCGGCGACAACCGCGTGGACACCTCGGCCATCGACCTCCGCACGCTGGACACCATCACCGTCCACTACACCCCCGAGGAGGAGGCACTGCGACAACAGCAGGCCGACGACCCCGCTTTCAAGCAGATGATGAAGGAGCAGGCCCGCGAGGAGCGCGAGCGGCAGCAGCTGCTGAACAAGCAAGCCCGCGAACAGGCACGCCAGGAGCGCGAGCGACAGGCACAACAGACCAAGCAGGCTCGCGAACAGGAACGCCAGGAACGCGAGAAGGCCCTCCAGGCGCAACGCGAGGCTGAACGCGAGGCGCAGAAGGCACAGCGCGAAGCACAACGCGAGGAGCAGAAAGCCCTGCGCGAGGCTCAACGCGAGGCACAGAAGGCCGAACGCGAAGCCCTGAAGGCACAACGCGAGGCCGAACGGCAGGCCAAGGCCGCCGAGAAGGCAATGCAGGACAGCATCGCTCGCGCCGCTAAACAATTAGAGAACCAATAGCCCATACACCGCCATGCCGAGAATCAAATACCTACTGCCTCTGGTCGCCCTGCTGCTTGCCGTGTCGTGCAAGAGCGAGAAGAAGGTGACCACCTACAACGAACTGTACCGCGAGAAGCCCGTGACCATCCTCGTGGCACCCGTGCAGGACAACGCCAAGCGTCCGATGGTGAAGACCACTCAGGACAGGGTGCTGAACGACGAGCTTTCCGCCGCGGCACACTATATGCGGCAGACCCTCTCCTACCCCCTGTCGAGCCAGGGTTATTACGCCACCGCCCCCCTCACCTCCGACATCCTCGTCGAGAAGCTGGGGCTGGACTACAACAAGCTGATGAACGCCGACATCTCCATGCTCCACAGCTCCTACGGCATCGACGCCGTGCTGCTCACGGCCATCCACAAATGGCAGCAGCCAGAGATTAACGAGATCGTGGTGTACACCGAATACACGCTGCGCTCCACCAAGAGCGGCGTGGAGCTGATGCACGTCTGGGTGCGCGGCGACAAGATGCAGCCTGTGGACGTGAAGGGGGAGCCTGTGGAGCTGTCGACAGACCAGGCTTTCATCGACCGGAGCGGCATGGGCAGCAAGCTCGCCCACCGCTGCATCCTGCTGGAGCAGATGAGCGACTTTGCCCTGCGCAACCTGCCCACAAGCATCAGCCGCTGGCATTTCCAGCACGACCGCTACATCTCGTCGAACCCCGTGTTCTACAGCTTCACCATCAACCCCGACGGCAGCATCGAACGTTCGGACTACTCAGAAGACGCTTTTGGAAATGAGTGTTTCACAGATTGAGCTTTCGCTGACCCCCGCCCTCTACGAGTGGCGCACCCTCAAGCAGGGGCATACCACCGTGGCCGTCGACGTGCTGAGGGCCACCACGGCCATCTGCGCCGCTTTCCAGGCGGGCGCGGAGTGCATCGTGCCCCTTGACAGCCTCGAAGCTCTGGAACCCTACCGCGCACAGGGCTACCTGCGGGCCGCCGAGCGCGGAGGCAGGAAAATCGGCGACGCCGAGTATGGCAACTCCCCCACGGAATATATGTCCACCGACCTCCATGGCAAACGCATCGCCTACAGCACCACCAACGGCACTGTCTCCATCCTGCGCGGCGGCGACGCCGACCGCACGCTGGTGGGCTGTTTCGCCAATATCAACGCCCTCTCGGAGCGGCTGCTCGCCCAGCCCCAGGACCTGGTGATCCTCTGCAGCGGGTGGAAGAACGACTTCTCGATTGAGGACACCCTCTTTTCCGGCGCCCTCTGCCGGCGGCTGCTGGCCAGCGGCCTATACACGAGCCACCACGACGCCGTGGCAATGGCCATGGCCCTGTGGGACGCCTGCCAGGGCGACCCCCACACCTACAGCCTGCGCCACGCCAGCCATGTGCAGCGGCTGATAGGCTTCGGCGCCGAGGCAGACATCCTCTTCGCCTTCAAGTGCAACACCTGTCCCGTGGTGCCGCAGCTGAACAACGGAGTACTGACATGCAAATGACGAAAAGCCATATACACACCACGCTGCTCAGCGTGCTGCTGCTGGCGACGGTCCTGCGGCCCTTGGCGGCAGCGGGGCAGCGCAGCGACAGCCTGACGTGTCACTACGACCACCGGCTGACGTGGGGGCAGACCGTGGCCCCCACCCTGCTGCTGGCGGGAGGGGCTACCGTGGCCTCCTCCCCGTCGCTCCACGACAACATCGACATCAAGCTGCGCGACTGGCTGCAGCTGGACGGCCACAAGCGGTACGAGGCGGAGAACGTCCTGCAGTACGTCCCCATCTCGTCAGTGGTGCTGCTGAAAGCATGCGGACTGGAGAGCCGCCACAACTGGCGCGACATGGTGTGCCTGGGGGCGGGAAGCGCCCTCTTCACCGTGCTGTTCTCCAACGGACTGAAATACGCCATCGGCAGGGAGCGCCCCTATCCGGGGGTGTTCACCAGCTTCCCCTCGGGGCATACGATGACCGCCTTCTTCGGTGCGGAGATGCTGCGACGGGAGTATGGCGAGGAGTATCCGGCCATCGCCATCACGGGATATGCCGTGGCGACAGGCGTGGGTCTGCTGCGCATGTATAACAACCGGCATTGGGCCAGCGACGTGCTGGCGGGAGCCGGACTGGGGATTCTGAGCACCTCGCTGATGTACTGGCTGGCTCCTTACCTACAGTTCTAAAAGCACAGCACACGATGCACCCCATTGCCCATATCGAGAGCTGTTTTGCCACCAAATTCGGCATCCCGCGCCAGGCGGGCATCGTCGACACCCCGGCACGCATCGTCTTCGAGCCCGAATACCGGGTGCCCGAAGCGGTGAGGGGACTGGAGGATTTCGAGTACATCTGGCTTATCTGGCAGTTCAGCGAAGCGGTGAGGCAGGATTGGTCGCCCACCGTCCGGCCGCCACGGCTGGGAGGGAACCGCCGCATGGGAGTTTTCGCCACTCGCAGTCCCTTCCGCCCGAACGCCCTGGGGCTGTCGTCGGTGCGGCTGACAGGCATCGAGCAGCATGCCACCCTGGGTGCTGTGTTGCATGTGACGGGGGCCGACCTGATGGACGGCACCCCCATCTACGACATCAAGCCTTACCTGCCCTATACCGACAGCCATCCCGACGCCCGCAGCGGTTTCGCCCCACAGCCTGCCGACACCCTGCTCGAGGTGCAATGCCCGCAGGAGCTGCTAGAGGTCCTTCCACCGGCATTGCGGCCAAGCCTGACAGCGTTGCTCGCCCACGACCCACGGCCGCAATACCAGCACGACCCCGGACGGCTGTACGGGATGGAATACGGCGGGTGTGAAATCAAATTCAGAGTGACCGGCCAGACGGCAGTGGTGGAGCGCATCGACCCGAAGCGTCACGACGACGGAGTCGCTCAGGAGCGGTAGCGCACCTCGTGCGTATCGCCGTCGGCGGCAATGAGCGTGGCGGGGAAGATGGCCTGCGCCTCGGCCAGCAGCTTCTCCGGCTCCTTGAAGCGGGCGCTGATATGCGTCAGCAGCAACTGTCCCACATTAGCCTTCTTTGCCATCGTGGCCGCCATGACGGTGGTGCAATGCAGCTTCTCGCGTGCCACACTGTCGAAAGAGTGGTCGAAGGTGCTCTCCATGCACAGCAGGTTCACCCCCTCGATATAGGGGAGGAAACGCTCGTCGTAGGTGGTGTCGGTGCAATAGGCGTAGCGGCGGACGGGGTTCTTGCCACGGGGTTTCTCCTCGACAAGATAGCCGTAGGTGGGGACGGAATGGAGCAGCGGGAAGGCATACACGCGGCACAATGGCGACTCGAAAAGCAGCTGGATGCCCTCGGTGAACGAGAGCTCGTGGTAGTTGAGCTCGAACTCGATATGGCTCCCGGTGACCTGCATCAGCAGGTTCATGGCGTCGCGGATGCCGGCGGGAGCGTAGACGTCGACAGGCTGCTGCCGCCCGCAGAGGTGCATGCTGCTCACCAGTCCGGGGAGCCCGAAGAAATGGTCGCCGTGGAGGTGGGTGAGACAGATGTGCGAGATGCCCTGCATCTTCTGGTGATAGACGCGGAGCTGGGTCTGGGTGTTCTCGCCGCAGTCGAAGAGCATCCTGAAGCCGTTGACGTTCACCACCTGTCCGCTGCAGTGGCGGGCCACGGTAGGCAGTGCGGCACCGGAGCCGAGTATGGTCGTGTAGAAATTCACCTTATGACAACCTCCTATAATTTATTGCTTGAAGGCTTCTCAATTCTCAACTCTCAATTCTCAAAATAAACAATGGCGCCGGTAGTGGGGTCGAACAGGGCCTTGAAATGGCGATGGGGCAAATCAACCACGGGTCCGAACTGGGCAACAGGGAGTGTCACCTGATAGTCGAAGAGTTCGCACGACAGCTTCATCTGCGCTAGAGAGGGCAAGCGGTACTGGAAGTTGTGCTTGGCGAAGAAGGCGAGCCGCTTGGGATGGCGGCTGAAAGCGCGCACCTGCTGCATGGTCTTGTCGGGACGCAGGGTGCAGACCACGGGGAGGGCATCGTAGTCGTCGCTCTCGCAGATCCCCTCGCTGCGCGAGAAGTAGAAGAGAACAAACTGCTGCACCGAGTCCTTGGCGCTGCTGGCGGGCTTGGGGTCGATGAAGAAATGGACGGTCTCGACGACAGGCTTGCCGATGAACTGAGCCAGGAGGACAGCCTCTTTCTCCTCCAGCTGGTGGAGCAGCTCGCGTTTCCCCTCGGGGGTATAGCGGTCGGAGAGGGCGATGTCGGCGCGGGTATCCTCGAGCTCGGCAATCTCCTCGGCGGCACGCTGGGCACGCTGACGCAGCGAGCGGGGAGCCTTCTTGGTGGAGAGACCCGTGGGCTGGCCGGGACGGTCGCCACGCACATAGAAAGTGTCGGTGCGGTCGTAGAGGTTGTAGGTGGGCAGCATCTTGTCGGCGGTGGCGTTATGCAGCACCAGCTTGGCATCGCCGTCGGTGAGCTGGTTGACCTGCATGGCGGGTCCCAGCTGCTCGGACACCTCCTTGGGGGTCATGCCCACGGCGCAGAGCAGATGGCGGTTGTCCACCTGCACAGAGATGCCGCTGGGGGTGACCAGATAGTAATTGTCGGGGTCGGCAACGACGGTATAGGACGACGACACATTCTGGATGCGGTAAGGCTTGTCGACATCGAAATTGTCCAGCGCGAGCATCTCGGAGGCATACTCGCTGAAGACAGCATCTTTCAAATCATAATACTGGTAGGTGACATCGACACAAATCTGTGTACGGGGCAGGGAATAAAACACACCCTCGCCCATCACACCGTTGTCGCCGCTGACCGGGGTGACCGAATAGCACCCCCACAGCAAAGCCGTTGCGGCAAAAAGGAATGGCAGTTTACGAAACATATCTATACAATATTTATTTTCAATGAATACATTCTATTTCTCCTTCACCCTGATGGCCAGCAGGCCGATGAAGGTGAGCAGTCCGTTGACCAGCAGAATCTCAAACCCGAAATGGTAGCCTGTCCACAGGGGCATATACTTCTTCAATGCAAACGAGAGCACGGGGGCCATCACCGCGACCAGCGGCACCCAGCGGTCACGCACCTTCCGCTTGGTGAAAAGGCCGAAGGTGTAGAGACCCAGCAGCGGGCCGTAGGTGAAGCCGGCAATGTCGAAGAGGGTGTCGATAAGCGACTGGGTGTGGAAGGGACGGAAGGCGATAATCACCAGCAGGTAGAGCAGGGCGAAGCCCACATGCACCCAGCGGCGCAGACGCACCGACGACCGGGAGTCCTCGCGGCGGTCGAACCCGAGGAAGTCGTAGCAGAAAGTGGTAGTCAACGCCGTCAGCGTACCGTCGGCACTGGAATAGCCCGCCGCCACCATGCCGAGGATGAACACCACAGCGGTGAAGGTGCTAAGATGGAAAGCCACGGAGGGGAAAATCTTGTCACCCATGACAAGCCCCTTGGCATCCACAGGCAACTCGAATCCGGTGCTCTGAGCATAGGCAATCAGCGCGGCACCCAGGCAGAGGAAAATCAGATTGACGACAATGAACAGCAGGCTGCTGGTCATCACATTCTTCTGGGCATCGCGCAGATTCTTGCAGGTGAGGTTCTTCTGCATCATGTCCTGATCGAGACCCGTCATGGTGATGGTGATGAACATGCCGCTGAGGATTTGCTTCCAGTAATACTTGCCGGCTGTGGGGTCGGTCTCGAAGACGCGGGTATAGCCCGCATCGGCCGAACGGCGGAGCAGCTGCGGCAGGGAGATGTCCATCTCGTGGAGGATGGCCACCACAGTGGCGATGGCAGCAAGAAGCAGGAAGGTGGTCTGCAGCATGTCGGTCCACACCACCGTCTTCACTCCGCCACGGAAAGTGTAGAGCAGGATGATGCAGATGAACACCACCGCGATAGCCCAGAAGGGCACACCCCATCCCCTGAAGACAAACTCGTAGAGCACAAATACCACCAAGTACATGCGCAGCGCCGAACCCATGAGGCGGGAGATAATGAAAAAGAGGGCTCCGGTCCGCTCGGAAGCAACGCCGAAACGCTGTTCGAGATAGCTATAGATAGAGGTGAGGCTGAGCCTGTAATACAACGGCAGCAGCACAAGGGCGATGACCGCATAGCCCAGCACATAGCCGAACACCAGGGGCATATAGGTGAACTGGCCGTAGTACACCCCTCCCGGCACTGAGAGGAACGTCACCCCGGAAAGCGAAGCCCCGATCATGCCGTAAGCCACCACCGGCCACGGCGACTTGCGCTGCCCACGGAAAAAGGCATCGTTGTCCGCCGACTTGCGCGACGAGAGCCACATCACCGCAAAAAGCAGCACCGTGTAAGCCACAAAACAGATTAAGACAACACTTTCCATTGCACGTTTAAAATTTTTTTGCAGTGCAAAGATACTAAATTTTTCCCATTTCCGTTTTTTTTCGTAACTTTGAACTCGCAAAATTAGGTTCAAATACATCAAAAAGTCAGTACAACATATTAGTATAAAGAATATTATGAAAAATAAGCAAGTTCTGGCGATCGCCGTATTCTTGGGATTTGCGGGTTGTTTGGCCGCCCAAAACAACGACAACCTGCGTGGCCGCATCAACGACCGACCCACCCAGGCAGTACAGCGCCGCCCCAACGCACCACAGAAAAATGAACAGCGTATGCCCGAGCAGCTGTCCGACTGCCAGCGCGACGGTCTGCACGGGGAAGTGAAGAACGTCCTCTCCGTGATGTACGAGGCCGACAACCACGCCAACGCCGGACGGGGAAGCATCCTCGAACGGCTCAAGACCGTCTACAACCAGAAAGGGCAGCGTCGCAGCCAGTCGTACCTCTCGAACGAGGAAGACATGATTTTCCGCACCAAATACAAGCACGACGATTTCGGCCTCGTCACCCTCGAGCACATCCTCGACCCCGACGAGAACATCATCGGCCGCACCTACTACCTCTACGACCCCGACCTCATCCTGACCGAAGTCTATATCGAAGACGAGGAGCGCCAGATTGAAAGCCGCGTGCTGTACAAATACGACGCCCAGGGCCGCCTCAGCCAGCTCAGCTACAACGACCACGCAAACAACGTCTTCCGTCGCGAGATTTACATCTACGGCGAGAACGACAACATCTACAAGACCGTAGTCTTCAACGCCAAGGGCGAGAAGGTGCAGGAGATACGCTACGAATACGACGAGCACAACGAACCCGTCAGCTCCACACTCTTCGACTACTACGAAGACCCCAACGAACCCGAACTCACCATCACCCTCTACGAATACCGCTACGACGAGGAAGGCAACTGGGTCACCCGCTACGAATACCAAGTAGAAAACGACAAGAAAATCCCGACCTACATCGTCGAACGGGATATTAAGTACTACTAAACCCCTCGCAATCATACAGTCTTTCTTACCTATTTAAAATAGAAACAAAAAACTCACCTTTTCTTGGTGAGTTTTTTTATGTCAACCCATATTGCACCGCAACGGTCAGACACCCCAATCCCGCATCCCTCTTTAAAATATTGCACATTGGGGAACAATCCATTCTACCAACACCTTTCTTTCCTCGCAATCCATACAAATAAGAACAATTCCCCTGAAAAGGCTGGAATTGGAAGGAGTGTCCGCATTGTCCACATCGCCCAATAACACCCATCACATTACACTATAAATATAAAAAAGTGTCGTATCAACGACACTTTTTTTTGTTCTATAAAAGAATTCCCTCATAACCACTATCATTTCTATCCCCGCTTTCGCTCCTCTAAAAACAAAAAATAGCACCGAAATACTTTTCAGTGCTATTTTGTACCCCGGGGGGGACTTGAACCCCCACGCCATTGCTGACAGCAGATTTTGAGTCTACCGCGTCTACCATTCCGCCACCAGGGCAATTTTGGCTATTTCATGAAAGTTTCAAAAACATGTCTTTCAACATCTTTATGCTTTCCTTCTCTGTTGAAACCGATTGCAAAATTACACACTTTTTTTGACATGACAAATTTTTTTTTGAAAAAAGTGATTATTCAAGAAAAATGTTGTATCTTTGCAGTCTCAAAATCAACATAAAATGGGCGAAAAAAAATCTGATAAAGTATTCATTTTCGCGGGTCGTGCAACCGCTGACTTGGCACACCGCGTGGCCGATATTTACGGTATCCCCCTGGGAAATTCCACCGTTTTCCAATATGCCGACGGCGAATTCCAGCCGTCCTATGAGGAAACTATCCGCGGCGGTATTGTCTTCATCATCCAGTCCACTCTCCCCCCAACCGACAACCTCTTCGAGCTCCTTATGATGATCGACGCAGCCAAGCGCGCCTCGGCTGAGAAAATCGTCGCCGTCATCCCCTACTATGGCTTCGCTCGTCAGGACAGAAAAGACAAGCCCCATGTCCCCATCGCTTCCAAGCTCATCGCCGACATGATTCAGGCCTCGGGTGTGGACCGCGTTATCTGCATGGATCTCCACGCCGACCAGATACAGGGCTTCTTCAACATCCCCGTCGACCACCTTTATGGTTCCTCGCTGTTCATGCCCTACATCCGCGAAAAATTCGACATCGAAGATGTCATGTTCGCCAGCCCCGACATGGGTGGCAGCAAACGCGCCGGCATGTATGCCAAAACCCTCAACAACAGTTTTGTCATCTGCTACAAACACCGCAACAAACCCAACGAGATTGGTGAGATGCGCCTCATCGGCGACGTCAAAGACAAACACGTCATTCTCCTCGACGACATCATCGACACGGGTTCCACCATCTGCAAAGCCGCGGGTATCATTATGGAAAGCGGTGCCAAGAGCGTCCGTGCCATGATTACCCACCCCGTC
>JAEEGJ010025665.1_pt1 | contig 12045 bp, 9 predicted proteins | sample 8958761 | NCBI WGS metagenome assembly JAEEGJ01 (sample SAMN16246546, study PRJNA631951) | gut metagenome | biome: gut microbiome; feature: rumen; material: RS-attached | host: Bos | place: Iran: Karaj | collected 2018-10 | reverse complement strand
CTCCCTCGACGGCGAAAACAATGCCACTGGTACGCTCTCGCTCGGCGGCCCCTGGCTCAGGGGCGGAAGCCGAAGCGCTCATGCGCAAATCCACAGATGCGCGGGCTGGGGTCTCTTCCCCTGCGGCTTCTGCGAAATTGGCGAAAGCCTCCGATGCGCCCATGACGCGGACTGCGAGTCCGTGACGACGGAGGACGGCGACTGCACATGCCCTCCGCTCTTCATCCGCGTGAACATCGACGACGACGACGGCAACGGCGTCGAGGACCGGAACGACACCGCGCCCGCAGGCGATGACGACCCGGTGTCGTTCCGTCCTGTCGGCGTGGGGCTGACCTGCTGCTGCGACGAAAGCGGGGAATCGCGCGAGGGGCATGTGGCGGCAATTCCCTCCTGCCTCCGCGCCACGAGGAATGGCGACATATTCTCCGGCGGCACTGTCCAGGGGGGCGAATCGCTGCTCCTCGAGGCGATTGCGCCGTCCTCCACAAACGCCGCGATCTCCTACTCCGTCTCGGACGGCGAAAGCTTCACGCATTCCGTCTCGCGCCGCATCCTCGCCGCCAACGCGCTTTTGCGCCCCGACTTCAACGGAGACGGGGCGATCACCCCGGCCGACACGGCCTTCGCGGCAACGTGCGGCATGACGAACGGATTCTGGACGCTACCGCCGCGCGCCGCGCCGTACCTGCTGCGGGTTCGCTACGCCGTGCCAGCGGACTGCTCGCTGCAGATAGTGGCCACACAGTCCGTCACAGGCCTCGTCTCACGTGCCGACGGGACGCCATGCCCATCGGGCGACACCTTCTCCATTGACGTGCCGTCCGGCGACAGACAGTTCGACATCTGCATCTCCTCGCCGGGAACGAATGCACTGGGCGGCGTCGGGCTTTTCATGACCGACGCCGATGGCGAGACTTACGATTTCGGACTGCTTGTATTCCGGACAGTGGAAAGCCTCTTCATGCGAAGCAAATTCGTTGCGCTCGCGGGCGGCACAAACCGGCTGGACGTTTCAATAAACCCGCTGCTGATGAACTATCCCGCCTCAATCGGCGTAAGCCCGTCCGTGACGGACGGCGCGGTACTGTTCGACACGGGCTACGGAGGTGGAGCGGGAACGCTGCTGCCAAACGTTCATCATGTCCAGGCGCTTCCCGGATGGGTGAAGCGCGGCTACACGATCTACGCCGACATAGGCGTAGACGGCGCAAATGGCGTAATCCCGCTGAACGCGATCAGCCTCCGCTGCGAGCCGATTACGACTGACACGGACCTTCTGGGCAACCTCTACAACCCCGTATGCTGTGTGCTTGGCCGTCCGTCGAAGTTCAGAATCGTCATCGAGCCGTCCGGCCTCGTACCCGACGATGACATCGTCTGGCATGTGTCGGGGCCGGGGGCCGTGGCGCTCTCCCCTGCGAGGGGGACGGAGGTGGCGGTGACGCCATCTGTTGCCGACGAGTACGCGCTTGAAGTCCAAATCGACGGCTACGACGGCCCGCCCCCGTTCATCAAGTTCAAGGGCGTGTCCGAGACCGTCACCAGCGTCCGCGCGTGGATTCTGGGAGATGGCGTACGCTATTCCCGCACGGAGGCCGAGGTTCGCGCCATGTTCGATGATGTCAATACTATTTTTCGACAAGCTGGGATGCGCTTCGTTGTTTCGGCCGTCACATACACAAATATTCCATCTCGCCTTAAAATTGAAAATGATCATAATTATACCGCAAACCTTCGGGAAGTCTGCAATATCGCAACTGGTACGAATGGACTTGAATTCTACTTTGTAGACGAAATCGACAATCAAAACGTTCTGGCTTGCAATGTACCGGGGGCCAATGCCACCATTCTTGGTATCGCCGTTTCTACAAACGCATCAGCAAATACTTTGGGACACGAGATAGGTCATTCCTGCGGTCTTCAGGACCTTTACATTTCTGATTCAGCAACAACGAATATCGTTATGGGCAACATTTCACAATCTAGGCTTCCAGACGACTGGGGAACGACATCGGGTGCGGGCTATTATCCTCCAGCACTCACTCAGGCGCAACTAATACAGCGACTTCTTATGTACGGTAGAGGAATCCCCACGAAGTATGACCTGTCATACGGGGATGTCTACGGACTTTACTACATTCCCACAGTATTTTCAAAGGTATGGTTTCTTAACACGGCAACGGTGGGATTTGCCACGCATGCGAATCGGATGCCAACTCATCAGTAGAGGCTAATATGCATATGCAAATGACTAAGTGTGTATGGGCTTGTGGACTGCTTCTTCTTATGCGTCCGTGCGCCATTCTTGGACAAGACGCCATAGACGCGGAAATTCGTGATGAAATGATGGTTCTTCATCCCGATGTGCGAATGCCAGGGCTTGCTGCAATAAAGCGCAAGTATGGCTTAACTGACGATGATTTTTCGGCAAGACTAGTAAAATTAGCGACAGTCACAACTAATGATGTTGACTCATGGTTGCGCGGCTTCACCATATGCGCCATTCGCGATTTTGGAACGACTAATGCGTTGGTCTTTTTGGAATCCGAGGCTCTCTGCGGAGGCAGTTCCGCTGGAATCAAAGGCTATGGTCTTATTACACGCTTTGATGATCGTTTCTTTGACTTGGCAGAGCAAATACTCGCAAACAAGAACGATGAGAATACAGGGCGGAGAGATTCGACATACCGGGTTTTCCAGTCATTGATGTGCTCCGATCAACTATCAGGGCGAGAGGTTCCAGCACGTGCAAAAACTATGGCTAAAGAGGCCCTTGTGCGACATTCATTTTCTGATTCTTACCACCGTGTGCTTATAGACATGATTTTGGCAGAGAACGACTTTGTAGAACCATCGTACAAAAAATCGCCAGATCGTCTCCGAATAGCCAGAGTCGCATGCGACGATCCTAACTCTTCGGACTATGCGCGGGGATACTTCGGCGGCGTATTGGCACAGATGGAACGTGAGGCTGCCGCGACAAATACGTTTTCCAACAAAACGACCAAAAATGAACATGAACATAAACCGATCCCGAATCTTGATCATAAAGATGTACAACGCGCAAATGGCGAAGAGGCGCCCGCAACTAACGAGACAGCGCGTCATAGGCGAATTATCTTTTCCCTGTCGGCCATTGTGTTGGCCACGTTGTTGCTCGCAATAGCATGTGTAAGGCACAGACGCGAATGATGCGACCATGGGATTCGCCAACCTGCGAACCAGTGAGGATTAGAACATGAAGCATAACATAGCAACCATGGTCATTTTAGCAATGATTGCCGCGTCCGCATTTGCGGACTTCGATTCGGACGTGTACTTCCTGACCAACGGCGTGCTTGGAGGTGGCAGGGATCATGTAGACCGTTGTATTCGCGGTCTCCGCAAACGGGCGGACCTAAGCGACGATGATTTGGCGGAAAGACTGCTCTTCGTGGCCGACGCATTCGCGGAGTCGACGAACTTGTTTCAAAACAAAAAGGGAAGTTCTGCAATTAGCGCTGTAGGTCGTTTAAATACGACGAATCCGCTTCCTCGGTTGGAGCGGTATCTGTTTGAATTTCCAAGGTACCGCACTTCTTCTTTAGGAGCTTTTGCTAACTTGTCAAAGTGCGATGATCGATATTTGCAGTTATGCAGCAACCTTTTGTCAAAAGGGATTATATGCAGACCTCAGGCTCATAGCCACCTCTTTTTTGCCCTTGAGAGGAATGCGACCAATCCCGAATACATAAGCAACGTCGAGCGAGAGAACATAATATCATTTTTGCTTGCTCATCCAGAGCTAACCCGCTGGGGATTTTCATCTTATGACATGGATATGTGCAAGTATTACAAGCCGTACGCAATGAGTATTGAACGATTGCGCAACATCCGAATAATAGTGAATGATACAAATGTCAATTGGGCAGTTCATGAAAGGTTCAGCAACGAAGTTGTGCGACTCGAGGCATTTCCGATAACGAATTTACTGGATTTGAAGTCCCTCGGTGTGATAAACGCCGAGACAAATTTGGCGGTACAGTCAAAAGCGGTGCGTGAGTTCCTCCAACGCGCAAAAGATGAAGACGAGCGAGAACGTTCCCGAGAAAAGGCTAATAAGCCGAAGGCCAGATGGATCCAATAGCGACATGTCACTGGTACGAGTGGACTTGAATTCTTTCGTGCCGAAGAAAAAAACAACAGCGGGAAATCCGTAGCAGGGCAACAAGTACGGCCTCTATGATACAAAAGCGGCGGCCGCGCGAATGCGCAGCCGCCGCTCCAAAGCCCCCAGCCTCTACATGCTGAAGATGGAGAGGTTCTTCATCTTGTACTTGCTGCAGATGTCCATTGCCTGGACGAGGTAGCGCTGCTTCGAGTCGGACGTGCACCGGATGATGACGGTGGCGTTCTTGCTCATGCGCGAGTAGCGCTCGATCTGGCGGTCGAGCCCCTCGAGCGAGACGGCGCGCTGCTTGAAGATGAAGCCGTGCTTGTGGACCGTGATGTCAATCAGGTCGGGCTGCTGGTCGGGCTTCGCGTTCGGGTCGGGCGCCGGGCGCGAGGCCATCAGTTTGGCCAGGATGTCCTCCTGCTTCAACGTGACGACGAAGAAGATGAGGAGCTGGAAGACGACGTCGATCATCGGCGTCATTTCGACTTTCGGTTCTTCGCTTGAGCGTGATGCCATGTTAGGGCCTCCGTTTCTTTGTCTTGTCCTTCGGGTCCTGGACGGCGACGAAGCCGACCTTCCAGACGCCGTTGGCGGTGCACCGGTCCATCACCTTGCGGACATCCTCGTGGATGGCGTCCTTGTCCGCGCGGATGAGCACGGGGAAGGAGCCGAACTTTTGGTAGCGGGACTTGAGGATGCCGTCGAGCTGCGTGATCGAGCACACGGCGTTGTTGATTGAGATTCGACCGCGCGGCGCGAGAATCGGGTGGCGGCGGGCAACCTCGATCGTCAGCGTCTGGACGGGCACGTTGTCGGCCGTGATCGTCTCGCCGTTCTTGCCGTTTTCGAGGTCGATGTCGGGATTCTCGTTCTTCGTCATCTTCAGGGTGACGACGAAGAAGATAATCATCTGGAACACGACGTCGATCATCGGCGTCATGTTCATTTCGGCGGGTTCAAGTTTTCTCTTGCTCATGGATGCCTTGCTCCTTGGCGCCGCAGGCGCTCATGGCGCGCCTGCGGCCTTGGAAGGCCCGGGCGGACCGCCTACTCGACGACTTCGACGTGGCGGAGGTCCTTGACGAGCTCGAAGGTCAGCGCCTGCATGCGGAGGATGAGGCGGTTCGCGCTGTTGCGGACGGCATAGAACACGGTGATGGACGGAATGGAGACCACGAGGCCGCCGGCCGTCGTCCAGAGGGCCTGGGAGATGGCGAGCGCGAGGGCGCCGACGTCGGGCGAGCCGGTTGCCAGGCCTTCGAACGCCATGATCATGCCTTGCACGGTTCCGAGAAGGCCGAGGGACGGGGCGATGTTGCCGCAGACCGAAATCCAGTTGATGCGCTGCATGACGCGCTCGGTCTCGATGTCGGCGGCCGCCTGGATCGCCTCCTGGATGACGTCGAAGCCTTCCTCCACGTGGCTGAACGCGGAGGAGAGGATGTTGGCGAGCGGACCGGGCTCGGACTCGCAGGCCTTGAGAGCCTTGAGGACGTCGCCCTCGGCCATCGCGGCGGAGACCTTGTCGACGAGCGTCTTCGGGATCATCTTGTCAGCCTTGAAGAGAATTGCGCAGTCGAAGACGAAGTAGATCGCGGCGACGCCCGCGCCGAAGAGGCAGAGCCAGAGGATGATGCCGAGGCCGCCGGAACCGGTGACGACTGCGAAGAAGCCTGTGGAGCTTTTCTTAGTGGCGGCCGCCGGTTGCGACTGGTCGGGGTTGGCGGCGAGTTCCGTCGATTGCACGGCCGGCGCCGGGTCGGCGGCCGGAGCGGCAAAGTCAGGCACGGCTGGCGCGTCCTGAGCGACGAGAGCGCCTGCCGATGCGATGATAAGGCCGGCGGCGAGCATTGCGGATTTGAGCATGGTCTTCATTCTTAGTTCCTAGTTCCTTAGTTCCTAGTTCTTGGTTCCTGGTTCTTGGTTCCTGGTTCCAAGTTCGTGGTTCCTGGTTGATGGGTTGGGAGGTTGGGGTTAGAGTTTGCGTGCGTACTCGGACTGCGAGTACTTGGTGCGGAGAATCGAGCGCATCTTCTCCGCGTTGGCGTTCTGGTTCAGGGCGTCGAAGGCCTTGGCCGCCTTGTAGAGGGCCTCGGGCTGGACGTCCTTGACGTTTTCGTAGAGAATGACGACGCGCAGATAGCCGTCCTTGAGGGCGTTGATGGTCTCCCTCTTCTCCATGAGCATGTCGCCCCGCATGATGAGCGCGGCTGCGGAAGCCCCGCGGTCGCCTTCGGCAATGGCCTTGGTGATGAGGTCGCCGAGCTTTGCGGTCTTGCCGGTCTTGAGGAGCGCCTGCCAATAAACCGGGGCGACGTCGCCGAGATAGGCGATTGACGGCTTGGCCTTGATGAGGCTCTCGCAGGTGGTGACCGCGCCGACGGCGTCGCCGGACGCGAGCTGGGCCTCGGCGAGGTAGCGAGCCGCCTTTTCGTCCCACTCAAGCATGGCGTAGTTTTTCACGATTTCCTGAAGGACGGGCACGGCCGCGGCGGCCTTGCCGGAGCGTGCGGCGGCGATGGCGGGCTTGAGCTTGGCGGGTTCCGGCACCTGAATGCGGGCGATTTGGTCGGGAGTGAGCTCTATCTCGCGGGTCTGGCCGTTTTGGCCAACCTGGACGACCGTGTAGACCTTCTTGGCCGGGAACCAGCGGATCTTGCCGGTGACCACCTTCTTGTCCTTCGTCAGGATTCGTCCGTCGATCTGGGCGTTGGCAAGTGGCGCGGAGGCCAGAAGCGCCAGAAGCGCGAGGGCTGCGGCCCTGATTGTCTGCTTTGCCATGGTTTGCATGTTCGTGTGCCTTTCGTTCTGGATTAAGTGGCCCCTACTTGTTTCCGAGCTCGATCTTGGCCTGGTTCTTCCAGGCCGTGAAGTCGGTGCGGTACTTGCCGTGGGGGAAGGTTGAGAGATAGGCGTCGGCGTAGTCGTCGATGGAGGCCCAGTCGCCGGCGTCCTTGAGGAGTGGGATAAGTTCGAAGTAGGCCGTCTCCGCCAACGGGAGGAGCTGGGCGTTGGAGAGGTCGATCGAGTCCACGAAACTCATGTACGAGATTCCGGCCTGGCCGCGGAAATCCTCGGCGCGCGCCTCTTCGCCAAACTCCTTTTCGGCCTGGGCCTTGCGCGTCATGATGCGTCCGACCTCGATGTCGGCCTGGGCCTTGTCGACGGCCGTCGTGCGGCGCTTCTTGACGTCCTTCATCGACTCGATGGCCGTGTCGAAGAGCTCCTTGCGCTTCTTGGCGTCCTTTTCGACCTTGCCGGCCTCGGAGGCGGCCGTGCAGTAGAGGAGCTTGGCGTCGATCATGAGGGTGTAGTTCGGATAGTCCTTGATGAAGGCGTTGAGTTTATCAACGGCCGCGGCGTATTCCTTGGTGGCGACGAGCAGTTCGCACTCGGCGTAACGCGCCTGGGCCATGAGAACGGGGTTTTCCGCCGCGTTTGCCATGACACGGTCGAGGCCCTGGCGGGCGAGGTCGTATTCCTTCGCGTCGAGCAGGGCGCGGGAGGCGTGGAAGATGTCGGAATCGGAATACTTGGCTCCGGTGGCGGAGAACATGTCGCGGTAGCGGGAGACGGCCTCCTCGCGCATACCGAGTTCCATCAGGTTGCGGGCGAGCATCGGGAGGGCGTTCTTGGCCTGCTCGGAATCCGGGTAGTCCTTGCGGAGACGCGACAGGGCCTCCTCGGACTTGTCGAGCTTCTTGTCCATGGCGTAGAGAGAGCCGATTTGGATGAGAGCGTTTGGCGCGGAGCCGGATTGCGGGAAATCTTTTACCAGCATCTCGTAGGTCTGGATTGCCCTTTCACGGCACTTTGCGATGAAATCAGGAGCGCCGGGGAGCTGGGACAGGCAGAATGCCGAACCATACATCGCGGCCTCGCGCAATGACTGGTTGCGCTTCTTTTCCGCATCGTTGACCTGCGCCGTGGCCGGCGGGTTTTCAAGCGTCTTGGCAATCTCGTTGAAATCGCGGGCAGCGGTCATAAGCTCTTTGCGGCCGATTGCGATTTCCGCCTCGTTGGTCGTGCCGGAACGGAGTATTTCCACGCCGTAGTCCTTATGGGCGTTGGTGACGCGGAAGCGGGCCGTAATCAGATCCTGTGTGACGCGGCCGAGCGTCTCAAGCCGCTTGACGTAGTTCTGGGCGGCGGCAATCGTGTTGGTGATGTCCTTTGTCTCCTCGTAGATTGTCACGATGCGGTTGAGGGCGTCGAAGGCGCGCGGGGAGTTGGTGTAGTTGTTGGCCGTGATCTGGAAGTAGTTGAGGGCGGAGGAGTAGTCCTGGTCCTTGTACGCCTTCTCGCCGAAAGAGGCGAGGTAGATCGGACATGAAGAGTGATTCGGATAGAGGCGGAAGAAGAGGTCGTAGACTTGGAGACGCTTGTCAGCGCGTCCGTATTCGAGCCAGTTCTCGGCAAGGCGGATGAGTTCGTCGCCAGCAGGCTGCATCTTGTCGCTGCCGGAGCAGAAACGCTCGGCGAGGTGGCCGATGACGGTGTCGGTGTAGAGTTCTGCGTCGGGATTCTCCTGGATGCCCTGCATGTAGCAGCGGGCGAGGTCGCCGAGGGCCGGGATGGCCTCCGGGCAGTCCGGGAAGGAGTTGAGAACCTGGATGAGGCGGTCGCGGGCGTTGTCGATCTGCCCCTGCGCGAAGAGGGCGCGGGCGTCGCGGAACTGGATCTGGCGAACGCGCGCCGTCTGCTCCTCCGTGACCGGCGACTGAACCTTGCCGCCGAATGTGTCGACCAAGATTGTGCGGACCGCTTCGGCGCGCTCGCCGGCGTCCGCCGCCCAGTTGCTTTCGGGGTACTGCATGTATACGTTTAGGAAGTGGTTGTACGCGCCGTCGCCCTTGCGCTTGCCGGCGTTCTTGGAGCCGAGGAAGAGCGAAAGGACCTCTTCGCGCTTTTCAGTGTTGTTGACGTTGAAGCCATCCTCAGCCATGATGCGGTCGGCCTCGTTCTGCAGCATGACGGCCAAAAGGTAGCGGCACTCGGCCATCGGGCTGACACGGGTGAGCGGTTCGCCTGTCTCGGCTTCCTGCTCGACAAGGGCCTGATGAATGGCCGTAAGGGTGGGCATGTAGTCATTGACGAGCTTCTTTGCCGCCTCGGCCTTGTGGTTGATCATGAGGCTGTGGGCCTTGAGGACGATCGCCTTGCCGAACCAGAGGTCCTGCTTCCAAAGGAGCTTGTCGGCCCAGCCGTTTACATCCTTGCATAGCGCGGCCTGCTTTGCCTTGTCCTTTTCGTCATCGGCGATGGAAAGGGCGATTTCGGCCATTTCGGCGAGACATTGGCGCTCGACATGCTCGGGGAGCTTCTTCTTCTGGCCGAGAAGTAGCTTGTACATCTTGAGCGCGTTATCGCGCTCCTTGAGGTTGAGGAGCATTTGGGCGTACTTGTAGGCCGAATCGTTGTAGAACGCGCCCAGCGCTTCGGGGACTTCCTTCTCGTACTGCTTGAAGAAGCCTTCGTAGATGCCCTTAGCCTCTGGGTACTTGCCGAAGGCGTAGTAGGAGTCGGCGAGCGCGAGCTTCATGGCCCAAGTCTCGGGCGAGTTCTGGTTCGGCTCGCGGGCGATGCGCGCCTTGACGTCGTCGAACTTGCCGCGGGCGAGTTCGCCCTCGAGTTCAAGGACGGCGAGCTTGGCCTTCGCCTCCGGGAACTTCACGGTAAGTTCCTTGAGAACGAGGTCCGCTATGTCGGCGAAAAGGTACTGCTGGAGGCCCTTCACATAGCGGAGTCCTTCCCTGAGTTCGCGCTCGCGGGCGGCCTCGGCGTCCTCCTGCTGCGCAAAGGCGGCAAACGACGCGAAGACTGCCACGGCCATGATCAGGCGCGGCGAAAATGAAAGCAAATGCTGTCGAGAGTGCATACTCAATTTATACCTTGTTTTCGCGGTTTGGTCAATCCCCTAATTTCTCCCAGGCCTTGTCAAACGCCTCGGGAGCGACGAGATAAAAGTGGCAGGGAACGCCAAGATAATGGCGCAAATCTTTCCTAAGCGTCTCATCCACGGGATTCAAGAGACCAATGAGAAGTTCGCCGCCCACTTCTGCGAAGGCAATCGCGCCCTGGCGCATGAGGTAGGATTTCGGGACGCCGTGGAGGTCTTGAGGCTGAGGCTCGAAGGCGGAGAGGTCGATAAATGGGCGGCGGCTTTTCTCGGAAAGATGCTGCATGAGGCCGTCGAAACCTGGAATCTGGCGGTCTACCACCGAGTGGAGGACGGAAATGGCCGTGCCGCGCGACTCGGCGATCTGCACGGTGAGGTCCTCTATGATCTGCGAATACTCCTCCTGCTTGAGGCGGCCGGCAGAGCAGAGGTCCCAGGCGAGTGCCATTTCACGGTTGAGGATGATCTTGTCGAGAATCACGCCTGAAGGAGGAGGCTCCGTTGCGGGTGCCGGCGCCGCGCCGGCGCCGCCATCGGCCGCATCGGGGTTTTCCTTTACAAAGATGTCGAGCGAGGTCAGCGCTTCGAGGGCGTCGAAATCGGCCTCGGCATGCGGGCGAAGCATCTCGATGACGCGCGCGGCCGCAATGGTGTCGCGCTTGTTGATGAGGACTCGGGAGAGGCGAATGAGCGTGGCCCGGGCGCGGAGCGTGTTGCCGGCCTTTTCATAGGCGGTCGCAAGAGCTTCGAGCGCCGCCGAATCATTCGGGGACGACTCAAGCAGATGCTCGTAGAGGGAGATGGACTCCTCTACTGAAGGATTGGACGATGTGATGCTTTCGCTCATTAAGCAAGATTATACCCCAATGGGGAAAACGGCGTAAAGATTTTTTTACTTCAGCCTAGCTGCCCTCGCTCCGGAGATGAACTACGCGCTGCGGGAACGGGATGGATATTCCGGCGGCGTCGAACTGGTTCTTGACGTTCTCCTGGAGCTTGAAAAAGACATTCCAGTAGTTCTCGCGCTTCACCCATGCCCGGATGGCCACGTCTATTCCGCTCTCGCCAAGGTTCTTCACCACCACGGCCGGGGCGGGGTCGGGCAGGATGCGCTCGTCTCCCTCAAGAATCGATAGGGCCGTCTGCCGCACGAACGCGAGATCTGAGGCGTAATCGACCGAGACGATGACTTCCACGCGTCGCGTCGGGTAGACGGAGTAATTAATTATGCTGTCATTCGTCAGCTTGGCGTTGGGCACGATGACCCTGCGCCCGTCAAAGGTCTTCAGCACCGTCGAGAAAAGGCGGATCTCCTGCACCGTGCCGCCTACGCCGCCGCCCTCGATGTAGTCACCAACAAGGAAGAGTCGCTGCATGACTATGATCAAACCTGAGGCCAGATTTGAAAGCGACCCCTGTAGCGCGAGGCCGATTGCAAGACCGGCGGCACCTATGACCGCCACGATCGACGCGGTCTGGACACCGACTTCGCCCAGCGCCGCGGCCAATACGACCGCGAGAATCACGGCGTACACGAGGTTGGCGACGAAAAGCCCAACCGTCGGCTCGGTCTTTCCCAGCTTGACCGCCTTTTTCACAAGCGCTTTAATCAGCCTGGCGAAAAGGTAGCCCGCTGCGAAAATGACGATGGCGATGATGATCTTGACCGAGTACGGCGCTGTCTTCCGAATGAGTTCGGCGATGTCGATGTTGGGCATGGCGGATTCCATGAAGGTTGATGCCATTCCATAGTATCAGATTCATGAGGCTGAGGCAAGATGTTTACATCTCAGCATCTCAGCGCAGTTGCTCATAATATAGGACACCGTAGTTAAAAGAAGAGGAAGCCCGTTGCTCAAATTCGCGGACACCAACGGGCGGGGAGAGGAGGGCGGCATGCCGCCCTCCTCTCCCCGGACGGGGGCGCAGCCATCCTTGAAGTCAACTGTGTGTTTTAGGGCGGGGGGAGACGCGCCAAAGGCGCGGC
>JAEEGJ010025660.1_pt1 | contig 12047 bp, 9 predicted proteins | sample 8958761 | NCBI WGS metagenome assembly JAEEGJ01 (sample SAMN16246546, study PRJNA631951) | gut metagenome | biome: gut microbiome; feature: rumen; material: RS-attached | host: Bos | place: Iran: Karaj | collected 2018-10 | reverse complement strand
AGAACGCTTGCGGTCTTTTGGACATCGTTGAAAACCGCCTCGTCGGCCTCAAGAGCCGCGGTGTTTATGAAACTCCGGGTGGCACGCTCCTTTACAAGGCTCACGAATGCTTGCAGCAGCTCGTGCTTGACAAGGAAACTTTGTTCGAAGCCCAGAAGATGTCTATGACCTATGCAAACCTTGTCTACAATGGCCAGTGGTTCACTCCGCTCCGCCAGGCTATGGACGCCTTCTTCAACGAAGTGAACAAGGTTGTGACTGGTGACGTTACCCTCAAACTTTACAAGGGCAACATCATCCCGGCTGGCATCAAGAGCCCGTACAGCTTGTACGACATGGGCCTCGGTGGCTTCACGGACGTTGACATGTACGACCAGAAGGACGCTACTGGCTTCATCCGCTGCTACGGCCTCCCGCTCAAGACTCGCGCTCTCTTGCTCGGCAAGAAGACGAACGTCGACTTCGGTGGCGTTCCGAGCCTCAAGAAGTAATTTTCTTGATTATGTCACCCCGCACTTGTTGCGGGGTCGCCTTTTCCCGACTCATCCGAGCCGGGATTTTTTTATTTAGAATTTGTACGCATACCCGACTTGCCAGAGCACCGTCGGTTCGTCATGCTTCATGAAGTAGTGGAGCGGAATCCCCAGCTGCGTGAATACGCCGTAGATGTTGGCGCGGATTTCGGCGGAAATGTCGAGCGATTCCTTGTAGTTGTACGAACGCACGTATCGCTTCTTGTTCGCGTTGTTGAGCGCCCTGTGGATTTCGTTGGGCGCCTTGGCGAATGCGTATCCGCCGCCAAGCCCGAGGTCGAGCGAAAAAGGCAATTCGCGGAAAAACTTCCATGCCAGGCTACCGCGGTAACCTACCCAGAATTCGTTAGGTTTCAGGTGCCAACCGCCAGCGGCGACCCTGAAAAAGCCGTTTTTGTAGCCTACGCCCGCATTTAGCATTATGGGAGTCGGCCTGCCTACCGATGCCCCGACTTCGAACTGCCATGGTGAATTGTTCTCGCTGGCTACAGCATTCCCTATGCACCAAGAGACGATTATTGTTAAAATGAGGCGTCGGAGTAACATGTTTGTAATAATAGTAATTTGCGTTCACATTTTTCCAAAAAAAATAATTATCTTTATGAACAAACAAGTTCAATGTGGTCTATGGGACGGAATGACCATAAAACAAGGAAGGAATATGAAAAAGTCATTATTTGCAATCGCTTGCGCAGCTCTCGTTTCTGCCTCGACGGCTTTCGCTGAAGGTGGCATGTTCGAAGGCTATCTCCCGGAAAACTGGACGGCTGACGTAGTCGCCGCTCTCAAGTTCACCCGCATGGATTTCCACAACTGGAAACAGGAAAGCGGTACGTCTTCTTCGACGTGGCTCTTCACGTACGATGCAGACCTCAAGGGACACTGGAGTGTTGCTGACTGGCGTACCAAGGTGAATCTCGCTTTGGGTCAGACTTGGACGGACGGTTATGGCAAGCGCAAGTCTGCCGATAAGATCTTTATCGAAACGATGGGCGATTTCCACGCGGCCGAATTGTTCAAGCCGTATATCGGTGCCCGCTTTGAATCTCAGTTCTTGAAGGGCTACGAATACAGCGAAGACGAAGATGGTAACGAAATCAAGACGACCGTTTCCAAGTTCATGGATCCGGGTTACGTGACGCAGATGGCCGGTATCGGTTACTTCCCGAACGACAACTTCTCTACGCGCCTCGGCTTTGCTAACCGCATGACCATTTCGAACAAGTACCATTACGCCGACGATCCGGATACTGAAAAGTTTGAAAAGTTCAAGGACGAACCGGGTCTCGAAAGCATTACGGAATTCAAGTATTCGTTCTCTGACTTGGTGAGCTTCAAGAGCCGTCTCTGGGCTTTCGTCAACTTCAAGGGCTTCAAGGAAATCGATGGCAAGTGGGAAAACCTCCTCTCTGTCACCCTTTCTCCGCTCTTCGAAGTCCAGGTCGGTTACGATGTCGCTTACGACAAGGACTTGGACGAAGATTCCCAGCACAAGAACATGGTCCTTCTCGGTGTGACCTGGCGCTGGTTCTAATTCGTTGTGACGGATATAGACATTGTTTAAAGGAACCGCTTCGGCGGTTCTTTTTCTATCTTTGTGCGTACAAAATTGAAGAGGTTTTTATGGCTATTACTGTTGTGGACTACAATGCAGGCAACTTGACGTCGGTGATGAATGCGCTCAAGCACATAGGCGTGGATGCCAAGGTGAGCCATGACGCTGACGAAATTGCGAAGGCCACACGCTTGATTTTCCCTGGCGTGGGCGCTGCGGCGTCTGCCATGGAAACCTTGACAAGAACCGGAATCGGCGAGGCCATCAAGGCGGTGGTCAAGGCCGGGAACCCGGTGCTCGGCATCTGCATCGGCTGCCAGATTATTCTCGAAGAAAGCGAAGAAGATGGCGGCGTCAAGACGCTCGGGCTCATTCCGGGGCGCGCCGTGCGTTTCAAGGACGAACCGGGCCTCAAAATCCCGCACATGGGCTGGAACCAGGTGAACTTCACCCGCGAACACCCGATTATGAAGGGCATCCGCAGCGGTTGCGATTTTTACTATGTGCATTCCTACTACCCACAGGTCCCGGCCGAATACGCATTTGCCGAAACGACTTACGGCACGCAGACATTCACGGGACTCATCGGTAAGGACAACTTAATTGCTAGCCAGTTCCATCAGGAAAAGAGCGGCGAAGTCGGCCTTGCCATGCTCAAGAACTTCTGCGACTGGAACGTTTAACTCCGAATCCCTAAAAAAATCTTAACTGCAATTTTATAAGTTTAAATCCTTTGTATTTTATGTATCATGAAAATACTATTTTTGTTAAAATTCATAAAAACTTATAATTTTTAATAAAAAAATGAATAAAAAGTATCATGAAGTATTGCTTTATTTGAAAAAAAGTAGTATATTAGATAATGCGAAATCCGTTGCGGATGGAGCGAAATAAGCTTGTTCTGGATTTTAATACACCTCGGAGATTACGGATGAGAACCGTATGTATAGGAGGAGGAAAGTTCTTCATCCGTAATTTCTTCGAGGGTGGTTTCCCGAAACTGGACAGCATGGGTAATGAACAGGAGTATCTCTCTGCCTGTTCAGCAAGGCGCGGCTGGGATGTCTTTCCTCCGTGCCTTGTTTTTTCGATGAGAGTATCATGAAAAGGAGACTTTTTTAAGAAAATGCTAAAAATTAACTATTTTTAAAGGAAAATACTATAGAAGTATCATAAAGAATTTCCACACAAAAGAAACAAATATATATTTAGAGTTATGAAACCGGTTACGGAATATCAGGATTATCGCGTTTATATGCAGGACTACTATAACGAACGAAAGAGAGTTTCGTCGTTTTCGTGGCGTGAATTTACGCGTGCATCGGGCTTTACTTCTCCGACATACCTCAAGTTGGTTTGCGAGGGAAAGACACGTCTTTCTCCTTTGGGAGCCGACAAGGTCGGGGCGGCGATGCATTTGGCCGGCTTTGAACTTGAATATTTCAAATCGATGGTGACCTATTGCCATGCCAAGACGGACCAGGAACGTAAAATCGCCTATGAAGGTATGCTGGAGCTTGCGCATAACAACAAGGTTAAGATCGTCGATGGCGAGGCGTTCCAGTATTTCGAATCCTGGGTTCATCCTGTCGTGAGAGAACTTGCACCGGTGATGCCGGGAGCGACGCCGGGCGAAATTGCAAGGCGCTGTTGCCATGAGGTTACGGCGGCGGATGTCCGTGAATCGCTCGATTTCATGGTTAAGGTGGGCCTGCTCAAGAGGAAGGGCCTCGCCGCTTACGAACAAACGGACAAGCATTTGAAAGGGGCTTCGGACGTAATGCCGGTGGTGTTGCGTTCCATGCACCGTGAAATGGGGTCGTTTGGCACGGAGGCCATTGATCGCTATGCTCCGTCGGAAAGAAATATTACGGGCCTCACTATGGGCATTTCTGCAGAAGATTACGAAAAAATTGTGCAGGAACTGGACGCTTGTCGCAAAAGGATTACGCAAATTGCCTTGAACAGCCGGGGCACCGAGCGTGTTTATCGTTTGAATTTACAGTTGTTTCCGTTGACGTGGAGAGAGGATGATGTTAAAGAAAATAGTTAGTGCTTTTTCTTGTGTTTCTTTGTTCGGGATTGTCGCTTGTTCGGAGAATACCGCTGGTGTCACCGAAGAGGAAAATCCGGCGTTGGCATTTGAAGTGAAAGAGCCGACCAGTTATGATTTGTGGACTTTTAACAGTCAATCTGGAAACAATAATAGCGGATACTGGTTCGATTTGGATGATGCCAGTGAATCCGATGCGACCATCACGTTGCCGGCTCCGCTTGGCGATGGATCCTCTGAACGCGCGATGAAGGCGGTTGTGGATGCGTGCGGCGGTATTTGCGGTACGGTCGAGTTTGCTGAATCTTCGAAACCGCTCTTGAGTGCCGGTATTGGGTTCAGCCTCGGCAAGGAAAATTCGACGGTGGATGCGTCTTCGTGGAATGGCCTGTGCGTGACGTATGAATCCGAACTCGATATGCGGTTGAAGTTCAGTCTTGGCAAGGATGATGCTAATGTCGATAGCGACATGCCGTTTGCGGAGTTCCCCAAGGTGTCGAAAGTTGGAACCCGTTGTGCCAAGTGGGAAAACTTCAAACAAAATCGTTTGAACAACATTACGGGCGAAGAAGCCGCGAAAAAGCTCGGTGCTGTGCTCTTCGAATTCGTGGGCAAGTCGAAACAGAAGGGCTCGTTCAACATCAAGGGCCTTGGCTCGTATAAGGATGTTGAATCCCAGCAGAATGGTGAAAAGAAGCCGTTGTCCAGTTCGTCCACGGGTGAGATGTGTTCGTATGAACCTGTTCATGACTTGTGGTATGGACCGGATCACATGGGTCAGGTAGAAACCGAACTGTCGAACGAGACGGAATCGAATGGTTATTGGTTTGATTTCATAGATTCTACACAAAATGCAATGTTGATGTGGCCGGTATCTAAAGGAAATGACTATTCGATCGAATCCCTGGATCCGATTATTGAAAGCTGTGACGGTCTTTGCGCGAGAGTTAGTTTTATTGACAAATGCTCTGTAGGTGTAGGCTTCCATATTGTTGGTGAAACTTCTGGCACTGAGAATGAACCTGCATTTGGCGATGCGGAAAATTGGGGAGGCCTCTGCGTGACATATTCCTCTGAATTGGGAATGGATGTTGTGATGAGCACCGCTAACGAAAGCATTATTTCACAAGCTTCCAATATGCCGAGGGTCTCTTTGCCCAGTAGTGTTGATGTTACGACACAGTGCATGAAGTGGAGTGATTTTAAGAATCCTGATGGCGAATTGGGCGATGCGTCCAAATTCAGATCGCTGTTGTTCTTTATTAATGGAGATCGCGGAATCGAAAGCGAGTTCAAACTCGTGGCGCTTGGACGGTTTAGCAGTCTTTCTGATGCTAGTTGCAAAGTCAACTGGAGTTCCAGTTCGAAGAATACCGTCAGTTCTAGCTCCCGCTCCCACTCAAGTTCTAGCGCCGATTCGGACAGCATTAGATTGTTCAAAGGAAATGAAGGGTATGAAGATGTCTGTTCGTTTAGTTCCGTAAATGATTTGTGGTATGGAATAGATAGAATTCCTTATGTCAATACGGGATTGGCCAATGAGACGGAAACGGCTGGCTATTGGTATAATTTTGGATATATGAGCGATGCTGGGGAGGGTACTGTATTCACTTGGCCTACGGCTTTGGGGAATGAATACGATGATTTGGCGTTGGATTCGGTTATTGATTTTTGTGCTGGTGTTTGTGCAGAGATGTACTACAAAATGGATGCTTTTTCGGGTGTAGCGTTTAACGTTGTTGGTGCAATTTCTATAACGGACAATTCATTGTCGGCGGGGGATGCGTCGAGCTGGGGCGGCCTATGTGTGACGTACGCCGCTGATGCGGATATGGATGTCGTGATGATTAGTTCTTTGGAAGGCGATAATGCTGGCAAGATTCCGCTTCAGCCGAAAGTGACTCTCCCGAAGAGCATTGATGTCACGACAAAGTGCATGGAATGGAGCGATTTTGTTTCTTCGGACGGAAAAACATCCGGCGATGCGTCTGCTTTAACAACGCTTTTGTTCGGTTTTTATGGTAGTGGCGGACAATATATTCGCTTTAACATAATGGGCTTGGGTCAGTACCATCGTCTCTCCAATCCTGAATGTACTGCCAAGGAACACTTCGTCTCTGGAGAATAGCGAGTCCTTTGCTTATCCTATTATTGACTTTTGCAGCGGATTAATATAAATTAAGTTTGTTGTAATGGAGGATAGGATTGTGTATAAGGCAAATCTTGGTATCGCCGCCGCTTTGTTGTTGGGTGTCGTCGCCTGTTCTGACGACAATCCGTCGGACGCATCCGTCGTTTCGCCGGAGTCTAGCGGGACTCCGGTGGTGTCTGGCGAAAGCAGTTCGTCTGTTGCGGAGTCGAGCAGTGGCGGGAGTGCCGCGAATGTCTCGTCGAGCAGCGAAAATGTCACGATGTCATCGAGTAGCGTGACTGCAAATTCCTCAAGTAGTGCAAAAGTGCCGAAAAATACGGCCGCTTGTTTGTGGCGGGGCACGGATGAATACGTTCCTGTGAAGACAGGACTTGATCCTGACGATAAATATGGTGCCGGTTACTGGTATAATTTCGGAGATAGTTTTAAAGGTGGAAAGTCGTTTATTGAATTTCCGATTAATGACGATGATCAATTGAATGAATGGGAAAATATTGTACGTCTTATAGGGGAATGCGGCGGCTATTGTGGTGCGTTTGTTTTAGATAGGGGTTCTGCAAACGAAGCGTATGCCGGTTTTGGTTTCAATGTTGCTGGCGTTGAAGACCCGATGAAGTCGAACCCCATTGATGGTGTGAGAGAAGGGAATATCAGCGATTGGGGTGGTGTATGTGTAACATACGCCGCAGATCAGGATGTTTATTTGGAACTCGAAGCTGATAGTGCTGCTTTATATGAAGTTAAGCTTGATAAATCTATTGATTTTGCAGAAAAGTGCGTTACATGGAGTGAATTGAATGCTGAAGAATCTTCAAAGCATGCTCGTAGCATTAGATTGAAAATGAAAAGTACCGAGAAAATGACGGGGCACCTTACTGTTTCGGCAATCGGTAAATATGATGCGAATGGAGCTTGTGAAATTGATGGCCATGCTGAAGTTTTACCTAAGGATAATGGCCCTGCAGCTGCCTATGAAGGGATTATTGTACTGCGCAGTTCCAGTTCTGGACAATGCACTGAACCGAAAGAAGTTAGCGAAATGTGGAATGGATTTGCATCTCCTCTGACGACCGTTGAGACGGGATTAGATAATGGTACCGAAACTTCGGGGTATTGGTTCAGCTTTGGAGATGAAGAATCTGGTAACGGAAAAGTGGTTTACCCGTCAACGCCCGGGATTGATTATACGACGACCGATCAAGTTTTTGATTACTGTATGGGCGTTTGCGGTTCGCTTGAATTTTCAAAGGAAGGTTATTTGGGCGTAGGTTTTCATGTTGCTGGTCTAGTTGATCCTATGGATGATAATTCGCTAGTGGCTAAGGCTAATATCTCAAGTTGGGGCGGCTTGTGTGTAACGTATGCTTCGGAATCTGACTTGGAAGTTGTTTTGACTTATGCTCAAACTAGTGGATTTGGAAATTTTTCAAGAATGCCTAAGACAACATTGCCGAAGTCCATTGAGTTAAAGACGGTATGTCTCGATTGGGAAAAATTTATGTCGGTGTATAGTGAAGTGAGTTGGACGTTTATGACATCAGTTCTCTTTGTTGTCCACGGCGATGCAAACGCTAAGAGCCGATTTAATATAAGGGGGCTCGGCAAGTACTCCGACAAAACGAACTTCTGTTCGCCGGGCGATGACCCGTTCGTCTCTGGGAAAATGGGACTGGTTATCCCTTGATTAGCCTTTATTACGTCATGTAGAAAAACATATGCTTAATAAACTTCTTGGCCTTGCTACGTCTGCTTTCTTGCTAAGCTTTGTTGCCTGCTCCGATGACAATCCGTCAGACGCGTTTGTGGAGTCGCCGGAGTCTAGCGGGACTTCGGTTGTGTCCGGTGAAATCAGTTCGTCGAGTGATGAACATCTGAGTTCAGGCGAAGTGATCGGAGAACCATCAAACAGTGGCGCCCAAACGACTCGGTATAACTTGTGGGACCCTGCCGTCGACTACAAGGTCAATACGGGGAACGATAGCACTGGTTTTTGGCAAACCTTTGGCGATAACTTGTTTGGCCATCAAGGTGAATCGAAGGTCATTTTCCCTGTGGAACTGGAAAAGTCGTCGACGCCGTTGGCATCCGTCTTTAAACATTGCGATGGACTGTGCGGTTCGATTCAACCTGACTATTTAATGCTTGGTCCCTGGGCTGGTGTCGAAATCCAGCTTGCCAAGGAAGGCTCTACGGCTGATGTCTCGTCCTGGGGCGGTATTTGTGTCACTTACGAATCTGATTATTCAATTAGTGTTTATTTAAAGGTTCAAGTTGATGGATTTGATTCCAACAGCTTTACGATGCCGTTTGAAGCGTATCCCGCTAATTATCTAAGTAGAACGACTCTTGAGGAATCTTATGCGCCTACGCTTTATAATCTCTTCAAAACAGAAGATGTTGTTACGGAATGCCTAAAATGGAGCGATTTTGATGTAAGTTCTTGGGCAAAGAATAGTGGTTCTTCGCAGATTAGCAAAGTCTATACTGGGGAAGAGGCGGCTAAGGAAATCCAGTCCATAATGTTTAGAATTCAAAGTCGTGGTGACGACGAAAAAAAGGTGTTTAATATAAGGGGCATTAGTACTTATGATCCAAGTTCCGCCACGCAATACTGGTGGCGACCTGATGATAAATTTTACGAAAGATTCCCTGTCGATGATACATTGACCTGCCTGTGGAAGGGTGGTTGGGATGCAACTCATGTGAATACGGGCTTTAATGACCGTGATGAATATGCGGGAATGTTGGCCCCCTTTGATGCCTCTCCAGGAAATTCTTATGCTCATATCAATTTCCCGGCGTATCCGTCAATGGAATATAGTCCTTATATGTATGAAAGCGTTATTATGGAATGTTCCGGTTTTTGTGGAACGATGGATGTTAATTTGGAAGGATCCGAATATGCTGTTGGCGGAGTTTCGTTTAGTATTGCTGGTTATGGTGACGGTGAACCTAATTATGAAAATATTCAAGATTGGGGTGGAATTTGTGTCACGTACTATTCCGAAAAAGATGTTTATCTTAACTTTGTTGTAAAAGGTGTCGCTTACGAGAGTTCTCCCAAGGTGGATTTGCCCAAGTCTAATGAACTCGTCGAACGGTGCTTTACCTGGAATGAAATTGCTCCGAATGATCCTGATATGGGGAAGGCCGTTGGAATCATCCAGTTTGCAGCAAAAAGTTCTGTCAATTATGAAAAGTTCAAATTTAACTTAGCGGGTATCGGAAAGTATTCTGCCAATGGAGCTTGCGCTATCGAAAAGCCTGTTATCACCCCGAAGAGTTCGTCTTCTGTGTGGATTCGTAGCAGTTCTAGTATTGACACGACTAAAAATAGAAAGCTCTATAGCGAAGAACAATGTATAGAGCTGTCGAACTTGTGGAGTTTTTTTGGTTATGTTGAAACTGGTTATACTAATTGGGCTGATTATAAATATGCTGGCCGTTGGTATAAAATTGAAGATACAAGTGATGAGCATAAGTCTAACTTTATACAGCCTTTGACTGAAGAAGAATTTGAAGGGCAAAATGTAATTTATAATGGTGGAGTCGGATTCCCGGATTCTTGTGCGGGTTCTAAACGTTCAGACTTGCATGATTATGGCGTTTGTGGAACTGCTGAATTTAAGGATGATTATTTTGCTGGACTCGGATTCTATGTTGCAGGGTTCGATTCTAAAACTGATTCTTTGCTTAGCGGCGATGTGGACAAAAAATGGGGTGGCATTTGCGTGATGTATGCTTGTGAAGCGGATGTCGATGTCGTGATGAACAGTAGCGGAGTCCATGATATTCAACAGCTGCCAAAACAGCCCAAAGTGACACTTCCCAAGAGTTCTGATGTGGTGACTAGCTGCTTGCCGTGGAGCGAATTTAAGTCAGTCGATGGTCAAAGCGTTGATCCGAAAAATTTGACGACCGTAAACTTTATTGTTTATGGAGAAAAAGGAACTCAAAAGAAATTTAATATTCATGGATTGGGCAAGTATGCCACTTATGCGGAATATGATTATAGCTTGAAGTGTTCGATCGAAGAGCATTTTGTTTCGGGGAAATAAAAAAACGGGCGTGCAAAAATGCACGCCCTGTTTGTTTACTCTGCGCTCTAGTCTCTACTCTAAACTACGGCAGTTCGCCGCCGATGAGTTCCATCTGTTTTTTATAGATGTCCTTGCAGGCGTTTTCGCCGAGGTCGAGGAGCGTGTTGAGCATGGCGCGGTCAAAGCTGGCGTGTTCGCCTGTTCCCTGCACTTCGATGAAATTCTTCGCGTCTTGCATGACGACGTTCATGTCGACGTCGGCGGCTGAATCTTCCACGTAGCAGAGGTCGCAAAGCGGTTTGCCTGAGACAACGCCCACGGAAATTGCAGTAATGCCGTGCTTCAAAATCTGCTGCGTGATGCCGAGGCGTTCCTTGATTTTTTTGACGGCAATGGCGAGGGCGACAAAGCCACCGATGATGCTTGCGGTACGTGTGCCACCGTCGGCTTCGATCACGTCGCAGTCGACCACGATGGCGTTCTCGCCGAGGGCTGCAAGGTCGGCTGCGCCGCGCAGCGAGCGGCCTACCAAGCGCTGGATTTCCTGCGTACGGCCGCTCGCGCCCTTGCGCTCGCGTTCCACGCGCTTGCCCGTGCTCTGCGGGAGCAAGCTGTATTCAGCGGTAATCCAGCCCGTGCCGCGACCGGCAAGCCAGTCCGGGACTTTCGGGAGGAGCGTTGCGTTGCAGATGACGCGGGTACGTCCCATTTCAATGAGTACGGAACCGTCGGCGCTCGAAATAAAGCCCGTGGTCATCTTGAGATTGCGGTATTCTTCTGGTTTTCTGTCTGTACGTGTATAGGCCATATATTCTCCTTACTTTGTCACCCCGGCCTCTGTGCCGGGGTCGCCTTTGACAGTTGTTTTAATACGACAACTTCTCCGTTGTTCCTTCGCGGAAACTTCCGAGACGGTAGATGAAGTCCGTGTACTGCTGCAATTCCTTGAGCGCTTCCACCACGTTCGGGTCCTTCGGGTTCCCTTCGAACGAAAGGTGGAAAATGTATTCCCACGGACGGTCCGGATGCGGACGGCTCTCGATGCGCGTGAGGTTCAGCTTACGCTTGGCAAAACACCCGAGCGCTTCGTACAACGCTCCGGACTTGCCGGAATCGCTTAACATGAAAAGCAAAGTCGTTTTAATCGGCGGCCTTTCTTTTTTGTTTGCGATAAAGTCAGGCAATTCGATTGCTGTTTTCTGAATCGCGTAAAAGCGCGTGAAGTTCACGCCCGGCAAATTCTCGAGTCCTTGCTTCAAAATTTCAAGACCGTAGAACTTCGCGGCGTAAGCGCTTGCGATGGCGCCCACATGTTTGTCTCCACGCTTTGCAATTTCTTCGGCGCTACCCGCGGTATCGTAAAACGCCGTGCTCTTGATATTCGGATGTTGTCCGAAAAAGCGGCTGCACTGCGCAAGCCCCTGCGGATGGCTCAACACTTCGGTAAGGTCTTCGAGCTTTGTGCCCGGCAATGCGCAAAGCGTATGCTCGATTTGCAATTTGACTTCGGCCACAATCGGGTGACGCCACTTGTAGAGCAAGTCGTAGTTGTCGTAAATGGAACCCGCGGTCGAATTCTCTATAGGAATGGCGCCTCCGTCAATGGCTCCCGTCTCGATGCCCTGGAAAATTTGTTCGAACGTGTCCATGGGCACGACTTCGATATCGTTTCCAAAGAGGTGGTATGCCGCGCTTTCGCTATAGGCCCCGCGAC
>JAEEGJ010025659.1_pt1 | contig 12048 bp, 15 predicted proteins | sample 8958761 | NCBI WGS metagenome assembly JAEEGJ01 (sample SAMN16246546, study PRJNA631951) | gut metagenome | biome: gut microbiome; feature: rumen; material: RS-attached | host: Bos | place: Iran: Karaj | collected 2018-10 | reverse complement strand
GTTGCCGGGAACCCTTATCACGGACTGCTTTTCTCGATTCTTTTTTATCCCTCATCCACCAAAGCGCAGGCGCTTTGGTCCCCCTTCCCCCAAGAGGAGATTTTTGCGCCATGCAAGGCGAAAAGCGGAAAAATACGCAGTGATCGGGTTTCACTGCAGAGACTTTTCTTTTTTTCAAATCTCTTGAAAAATCGCTTTTATTGATATATACTTATTATACTATACCAAGGAGGTTAAACGTTATGAATAAGTGCACAGTATGCGGGGGCGAGACAGAGGGCGCTTTCTGCCCCAATTGCGGATCGCCCGTTCAGGCTCAGCCTGCGCCTCAGCCCGCGCCGCAGCCGGCTCCTCAGCCCACGCCGCAGCCCGCGACGAGGACCGTTTATCAGCCGGCTCCTCAGCCCGCTCCTCAGCCGGCTCCCACTGTGAATAACTATATCAGGACCACCGTCATGTCGGAGGAGGATCTTCCCGCCAAGTTTAAGCCCGTTGGCACATGGGGCTATTTCTGGCTCAAGCTTTTGTATTCGGTCCCCATTGTCGGATTCGTCTTCCTGATCATCCACAGCTTCAGCAACGGCAACATCAACCGCCGCAACCACGCGAGGAGCTATTGGTGCGCCTTCCTGATCTACCTTGTTCTGGCGATCATCGTGCTGATCATACTGCTCATCATCTCGCTTGCGACGGGCGTATCCCTCATGGAGCTCATAAAGAATACCTCAAGTTACTCTTATTGATCGAATATATTTGATTTTTTCAAAAAAACGCTTGACACGCGGGCAGTTTATGTTATAATAACTGAGCTTGAAGCAGAAGCTGCCCGCTTCTCACTCGCCGTGTTCCGTCATGGCGCAGTCTGATTGGCAAAAACTTTTATGGAAACATGGGTTTTTTCGGGTGGCTCGAGCCGCCCGTTTTGTTTTTGTTTTGAGCAAGATCTTATCGGAGGTGACGTACCATAGCAGCTAATGATTTGATGATCAATGAACAGATCCGCGACCGTGAAGTCCGCCTTATCGGCGAGGACGGGGAGCAGATGGGCATCGTTCAGATCGCCGTCGCTCTGCGCGTTGCGGAGGAGAGAGGACTTGATCTCGTTAAGATCGCGCCGCAGGCCAATCCGCCCGTGTGCAAGATTATGGATTACGGCAAATACCGTTTCGACCAGTCCAAGCGCGAAAAGGAACAGCGCAGGAATCAGACTGTCGTCGAAATGAAGGAGGTCCAGCTCTCTGCGACCATCGACACGCACGATCTTGAAGTCAAAGCCAAGGCGTGCAACAAGTTCCTGCAGGCAGGAAATAAGGTAAAGGTTTCTATCAGGTTCCGCGGCAGGCAGGCTGCTCATGGTGAAATAGGCGTAGAGGTTATGAATACCTTCCTCGAGCTCGTGAATGAGAATGCGACGGTCGAAAAGCCGCCCAAGCAGGAAGGTCGTAACATGTATATGTTCCTTGCACCGAAGACCAACAAATAACAGGAAAATTATTATTCAGGAGGAAATCCCATGCCGAAACTTAAGACCCACAGGGGCGCCGCAAAGCGTTTCAGCTTCACAAAGAGCGGCAAGATCAAGAGGGGCAAGGCTTATAAGAGCCATATCCTTACCAAGAAATCCACCAAGCGTAAGCGCAACCTGCGCCAGACCGGCTTCATTGCGGAGGAAGAAGCAAAGAAGATCGGTGCTCTGATACCGTACAAGAAGTAAGGGAGGAAATGAACTATGGCAAGGATCAAGAGAGCAGTCAACGCCGCTAAGAAGCGTCGTAAAGTTTTTAAGCTGGCAAAGGGCTATTGGGGCGCCAAGTCCAAGCTCTACCGCGCAGCGAGCCAGCAGGTCATGAAGTCCCTCGCCTACGCTTACGTTGGCAGGAAGCTCAAGAAGCGCGAGTATCGCCGTCTTTGGATCGCCCGTATCAACGCGGGTGCAAGGCTCTGCGATACCAACTACTCCAAGCTCATCCACGGCTTGAAGCTCGCCGGCGTTGAGGTGAACCGCAAGGTCCTCGCGGATCTCGCCATCACCGACATGAACGCTTTTAACGAGCTTTGCAATATCGCAAAGAACGCGCAGTAATCGTTTGAACAACAAAAAAACTCCCGTTTATTAACGGGAGTTTTTGTTATTCGATCATTTCATGATAAGCGATTTGAACAGCTCGAACATACGCTTTGCGCCGGAGCCGAAACCGATGACGGTGATAAGCCGCTCGATAAGATAAAGCACGGGACCGACGAGCAGGGTCCACCAGTTCTTATCAAAGCCCTTCTTTATGCAGAGCCATAACGCAAGACCGAGCAGCGCGACGCATACGATCAGCGCGATGACGGAAACGATCTTCGCAATGGGGCGCATCTTCATGTTGAGGTTTATCCTGGTGAAGCGGTTGGAGGAAGCGTCCCCGCCTTCCGCGCCGGGCTTGGTTTCGATTACCTCGGTGAGCGTGCCGCTCAATATGGGGGAGAAGTATTTCAAAAAACCGGTGTTGGGAGTAAGCTCAAAGCTGCCGTCAGCCACCTTGCCGAAGAAAGTGCGAAAATCCTTCTCGGCGGGATCACGCTGCTTTTTGGGAGCTACGTTGTCTGTTATGAGCGCTCTGACCTGATTCAAGGACATGGGCAGGGAATGCTCATAATCTTTCTGCGGATTGTATTTCATCAAATCACCTCCTGATCTGCTTAATTATATCATATATGCGGGAATTTGCAAATAGGAAAAATAAAATGTTGAGTTAAGTTGATTTTGATCGTATGCCGTGTTATAATTAAATATACAAAAATATGCCGGAAGGCAAGGAGGGAAATATGGAAGAAAAGAAAACCCCCAAGGCCGCGGAGCCGGAAAAGAAAAAACTCTCCGCTGCCGCATTGAAGACCGCGCTCGCACAGCAGGAAGAGCTGGAGAGCGGGAAGAAAAAGAATACGGTCATATTCCGTATCCTTGCTTTCGTTTGCTGGGCAGTCGCGGCGATACTTATGTATCTGCCGAACATTGGTCTGAAGCTGCCCTTCGGCGCAGTACGCATGCTTTTCCTTAACGAAGCGCAAGCCCGTCTGTTCTACATGAACAACATCCTTGCCTGCGTTATAGACATTATCCTTGCCGGCGTTCTCTGCGTCGTCGGCGCAAGGCTGTGGATCCACGCTAATCACATTCATCCGACCAAGAGCCATAACAAATTCGTCCAGTTTATCTGGAACCAGCTCGGCGTTATCATGGCGGGCATCATATTCATACCCATTGCCGTCCTGCTCATAATCAGGAACAAGGAGCTTGATCAGAAGACGAAGGCGATCGTTGCCATAGTGCTTGCGCTCGTATTTGTCGGCGCATCCGCCGGCTCCGCCGATTATCATCCCGTGACGCAGGACGAGGTCAACGAGGTCGTTCAGCAGCTCACCGAAGAGGCGCAGGGTTACGGCTTCACCGACGGCGACGGCGTACGCTGGACGAAGTACGGCAAGAAGTATCACATCTTCTCCGACTGCCAGGCGATCAAGAATTCAGAGGACTTCACCGACGGATCCATTGAAGACGCGGTAGATAATCATATCCTTTTCCTCTGCACTTTCTGCATGAGGAGGTATGAGGAAGCGAAGGCGAACAACGAAGAGCTCGCAAAGATACCTCTTCCCACGCCGGCGCCTGAAACGACCGATCCCGTCGACGATACCAACGAGGGCGGAAACGAATAGTATTTTTGAAAACGAACAAGTGCAAAACAGCCCGGGAGCATGCTTCCCGGGTTGTTTTTTGAAAAAAGAATTTACAGGTCGTGTCCCAAAAGCTCCCGCGCGGTATCGATCCTGCCTTGTGCAAGAAGGGCGCGTATTCGGGTGGAGGAGATCTTTTCTCCGTTTGCCGTAACGGGCGGCACGACGGTCACGGCGACTCCGAACGGCGCCGCGGTACGCTTCAAAAGCTCGGGATCGCCCTTGGCCATGCAGCCGAAGCGATGATCCTGCCCGCAGAATATGCGCCTTGCGTTAAGGCGTCCGATCAGTATCTCCTTTACGAAGCGCTCCGCTTCGATCGAACGGACCTCCTCGCTAAAGGCGGGGGCGAGTATCAGTTCAGCGCCAAGCTCCTCGATAAGCCGGGCCTTCTCTTCAAAGCCCGTGAGCTGCCATGCGCCGGGCGCGGATCTTAACGGCCCGGAGAAGGTGAAAACGGCGGGGACAAGCCCTTCTTTTTCTGCCGCCTCGACCGCCGCTCCGATAACAGCGCGGTGCCCCAAATGCACCCCGTCGAACGCGCCGAGCGCGACGGAGGTGGGTCTTTCCGAAATATAGTCTAAATTCTTTAACAAAAGCATATCAATTCGCCTTGTTTTTTGCGGCGGGCTTTGCGCCGCGTTTAAGCGTGAACGAGAAGCAGGTCATGCCGCTGTCGGAAGTGACGGAGATGCTCTGCTCGTGCTGGTCGATTATTAGCTTCGCTATCGAAAGCCCGAGCCCCGTGCCGGACGTTCCGGTGGGAGTATGCGCCTTTTCCGCTTTATAGAAGCGGTCGAATACATGGGGCAGCGCCTCCTTGGGGATGCCCGGTCCGCTGTTGACTATCTGCACGCGGGCGATATGCCTTTCCGGGCGGCACTCGATCTTGAGATACCCGCCCTCCGGCGTGTACTTGATCGCATTGTCCACAAGATTATGCAGCACCTGCGTGATCCTTGCGGAATCCGCTTCCACGTAAAGCGGCTCGTCCGGCAGGCGGAAATCGACGGAAAGCCGTTTAGCGCCTATCCTTGCCTCAAAGGTGATAACCGTGCGGCGTATGAGCTCAGTCAGGTCGAAGTCCGTCATGCTGAGCTTGTACTGTCCCGATTCGATCCTCGCAAGATCGAGCAGATCGTTGACCATCACCGTCATGCGGCGGTTCTCATCAAGCACTATGTCGATATAGCCGTCGCGGTCTTCCGCGGGTATAGTACCGTCCGCCATTGCTTCAAGGAAGCCGCGCATCGAGGTGAGCGGCGAGCGCAATTCGTGCGAAACGTTTGCAACGAAACTTCTTCTCGCGTCCTCAAGCGTGTTGAGCTCGTCCGCCATTGTGTTGAACGATGAGCCCAAATTCGCAAGCTCGTCCCTGCCTTTGAGCTCGACGCGCCGGGAAAGATTGCCCTTTGCGAAATCCTCCACGACGTCGGTCATATGGGATATGGGATGCGTGACCGAGCGGACGAGCACCATGACGAGCGGTATCGAAACGGCGACTGCGATCGCGCAGAAAAGGAGCACGCTCATCATCGCGTTCCTAATCGAGGTGTAAACGCCCGTCATATCGTAGTGGAAGAACGCCACCCCAAGCGTTTCGCCGTCTTTTGTTGTGATGGGGCGCATCACGGTCAGCGTGCGGAAGCCGGTCAGCTTTGTCAAAAGCCCGTACTGGCATTTTTCGTATTCGCCGCTTTTCACGCTTTCGATATAGCCGGAAAGATCCGCCTGCTCCGCTACCGCCCAGCGGTCGCCGGACGAGCTGTTGTACAGGCTGTATCTGCCGAGCTCCTCGCTGTCGAAGCAGAGCTGGAGATAAGCATCGTAAAGACGGACGATGAACTGGAACTCCTCGCGCGCGTTGGGGCGCTTGTCGACGTCTATATAGCGGGTGACGGCGATATCGTTGATATCGTCGAGCTCCCTCAAAAGGCGGTTTTCGATCTCATCGATATAAAACGAGCGGAACGAAAGCGATATCACTATGCCGAGCACGACCAAAAGCCCCAGCACGAGCGCCAGGACTATGGTGAGCATTCTTGAATAGACGGTTTTGAACATCGCTCGTTCCCTTATAAACGGTTATTCCGCCGACTCCTCTTTCCTGATGTTGAAGCGGTAGCCGACGCCCCATATCGTTTCGATATCCCAGCCGGGATTCGTGCCGAGGCGGTCGCGCAGGCGCTTGATGTGCACGTCGACCGTGCGGCTGTCGCCGTAATAGCCGAAGCCCCATACGTTGTCGAGCAGCTGATCGCGCGTGTAAACGCGGTTGGGATGCGAAACGAAGAAGTGCAGGAGCTCGATCTCCTTGGGAGGCATCTCCTGCTTTTTGCCGCGGAGGGTCACGGTATAGTTGTCGAGCGAAACGGAAAGATCGCCGATGGTGATCGTGCGGACTTCTTCGGGAGCGGCGGCGGAGCGGCGAAGCACCGCCTTAACCCTTGCAAGAAGCTCCTTCGGCTCGAACGGCTTGACAATGTAATCGTCCGCGCCGCAGTCGAGACCCTGTATCCTGTCGGTGATGTCGCCCTTCGCGGTGAGCATTATGACCGGCACGGAGCTCGTCCTGCGGACGTTCTCGAGCACCTCCCATCCATCGAGCCCGGGCAGCATTATGTCGAGTATGATTATGCCGAGCTGCGGATCGAGGGCGAGGTCGATCGCCTCGTCCCCGCGTTCGCAGGTAACGACGTCGTAGCCGTCCTTAACGAGATAGAGCTTCAATATCTGGAGTATCCTGATGTCGTCGTCAACGACGAGCACCTTCGTTTTTGTTTCGGGCTTGTTGTCCATAGCGGTTCCTTTCTTGGTTCAGCGGGTCTCGACCCTTATCCCCGCGGTCTTGAACAGCGCCGCGGTCACTCCGTCGCCCTCCGTGAGCTGACCGGAGAACGACCCGTCGTAAATCTGCCCGCACCCGCAGGAGGGGCTTTTGGCTTTGAGTATCGCTTTTTCGGCGTTAACGGAACGGGCGATCTCGAGCGCCGCGTACGCGCCGGTAATGAATTCGCGGGTGACGTCGCGTCCGTCCCGCGTTACGGCGCGGGCGCTGAGCTTGAGCACCTCTTCGCCGGAGCCGGTAAGCTCCGCCGGAACGCGCGGCGTGGGAAGGAGCCCAAGCTGCTCCGGACAGACCGCGACGGCGAGCCCGTTTTCAACGAGCGCGGCGATCTCGGGATCGGGGGTGCTTTTTCCGTCATAGCGGCAGCATTCGCCCGTAAGGCATTTCGAAACGATCAGCATCTGTTCCGTCCCCCTTTCGCCGTAATCTTTCACAAATAAATTATACCTTATACGGCGGCAAAAATCCACCCCTTTTTCTTTTGCCGCCGCGGGAACGAAAAAAGCTCCCCCCCGAAAAGCGGGTGGGGGAGCCTTGACGTTTGTCGGTCATTCCTTCACCGACCGCATCGCGAGCATCGTAGGCACGTTCAGCTCGTGCAGGCGGCCGGAGCCGTTGGTGTCCTCATACATATCGGTCAGCCTGAAGCCTGCCTTGAGCTGCCCGCCGATCTGCTCCGTAATGGTGTGCGAAAACTGCACGCCGCAGTCGTTTTCCTCAAGCTGCTTCATCTGCCCGGGGTTTTCGAGCGGGTCGAAGGGCAGGCGGTTAACGATGCGCTCCTCGTCGTCGTCCACAAGGTGGTTGACGAAATGATCCGTGCCGGAAAGCAGCACGCCGCCCTTTTTCAGCACGCGCGCGCACTCGCGCCAGACGTGCAGCACGTCCTTTACATAGCAGTTGGAAACGGGATGGAAAACAATATCGAACTCGCCGTCGTCAAAGGGCAGGCGCTTCGTCATATCCCCGCGGACGATGCGGATCCGATACCCTTCCCTTTGGGCAACGAGGCGTTCCGACTCGAGCTGTTTTTCGGAATAATCGAAAACGGTGCAGTCCGCTCCGAGAGCGGCGAATATCGGCATCTGCTGACCGCCGCCGGAAGCGAGCCCGAGGAGCTTTTTGCCTTTAAGCTCGCCGAACCACTCGTGCGGAACGGGCTTTGTCGGGGTGAGCAGGACGTCCCATTCGCCCGAAAGCGCCTTCAGGTACGTCTCGTGATCTATGGGCACGCCCCATTCCCAGCCCTCCTCGATCCAGCGGTCTATGGTCGAGGCGTTTATATCGGTGTAATTCATTGTTCTTTTCCTTTCAGCAAAAGCCTGAGCGCCGCCGCCTGCATACCGAACGGCAGAGCGGAGAACAGCTTGAGCTTGAGCGAGGTGTTTATGAAATACCGCCTTCGCGGGCGCTTTTTTTCGGCGATGCGGACGAGGCGTTTCCCAAGGCGCGAGGGGTCCTTCGCGCTGCCCGTCTGCGATACGACGATCTTGCGGAACCGCTCGGTGATATCGGGATACAGCCGCGTCGTTTCACGCATCCTGTCCATCGAGCGGACGGCGCCTTTCGTCATACCGTCGCCGAACGCGCCGGGATAGACGGTTATCACGCGGGTGCCGATAAGGTCGAGCTCGAGCGTAAGCGAATGCGCGTAGGAGTCGAGCGCGCGCTTCGTCATCGAATAGATGCCGTTGAAGGGCAGTGGATCGAGCGTAGCAAGCTCGCTCGCGACGATCACTATCCGCCCGCCCGCTTTTCTTACGAGCGGCAGGAAGGCTTTGTTCACGCGGTACACGCCCATGAGGTTTACGTCGAGCATCTTTTGAAGCGTTTCCTCGGGTATCTCGACGAACGAATCCATGGTGTAAACGCCCGCAAGGTGCAGTACGGCGTCGAGCCCCGGCGCGATTTCCTCAATAGCTCCGAGGGCTTTTTCAACGCTCTTTGTATTCGTCACGTCCATTTCGACGGGGACGACGCCCTCCGGGAGGCGACCGGTGTCGATATCGGCGGCGAACACCCGCCATCCGCGCGCGGAAAACTCAAGCGCGGCGGCAAGCCCAAGGCTTCCCCCCGCGCCGGTTATGAGTATGCTCTTCTGCGAACGCGCTTCCATGGTATGTCAGTTGATAAATTCGAGGTCGGTCCTCTCCCACGGCAGATCGATATCCGTGCGGCCGAAATGACCGTACGCGGCGGTGGGACGGTAGATGGGGCGCCTCAGATCGAAGCGCTTTATTATCGCGGCGGGGCGGAAATCGAAGGAGCGGAGCACCATTTCCTCCAGCTCTCCGTCGGGCAGCCTGCCCGTGCCCTGCGTATCGACGCGCACCGAAACGGGCTTCGCGACGCCGATCGCATAGGCGACCTGTATCTCCACGCGCCTGCAGTAGCCCGCGGCGACGAGATTCTTCGCAACGTAGCGGCAGGCGTATGCGGCGCTGCGGTCGACCTTTGTGGGATCCTTGCCGGAGAAGCTGCCGCCGCCGTGACGGCCGTAACCGCCGTAGGTGTCGACGATTATCTTCCTGCCGGTAAGCCCGCTGTCGCCCTGCGGACCGCCTATAACGAAGCGGCCGGTGGGGTTTACGAGTATGCGGGTGTTCTCGTCGATGAGCCCGCCGGGGATCACCTTCATAATGACCTCGCGCTTGATATCCTCCGCAAGCAGCTTCATATCCGCGTCGGGATCGTGCTGGGTGGATATGACGACGGTGTCCACCCTGATGGGCTTATCCCCGTCGTATTCGATCGTGACCTGGCTCTTTCCGTCCGGGCGGAGGTAGTTGAGAGTGCCGTTCTTCCTGACCTCGGTAAGCCGCCTCGTCAGCCTGTGCGCGAGGGATATCGGCATGGGCATCAGCTCCGGCGTTTCGTCGCAGGCAAAGCCGAACATCATGCCCTGGTCGCCCGCGCCGATGTCGAGGGGATCCGCCTCGCCCTGCTTCGCCTCAAGGCTCTTGTCAACGCCCATCGCGATATCCGCGGACTGCCCGTTGATGGCGCTTATCACGGCGAGGGAATGCCCGTCGAAGCCGTACTCCGGCTTGTCATAGCCGATATCGAGCACCACGTCGCGGACGAGCTTGGGGATGTCCACGTAGCAGTCGGTGGTCACCTCGCCCATAACGACGACCATGCCGGTCGTCGCCGCGACCTCGCACGCCACGCGGGAGGACGGATCGTTCGTAAGCATTTCGTCGAGCACGGCGTCGGCGATATTGTCGCAAACCTTGTCGGGATGCCCTTCCGTAACGGATTCGGATGTGAATAAACGATTCCTGCGTTCCATAGCATAAAACTCCTTTGAATATTTAATTAAACAAAAAAGCGCTTTTGGAGCGCCGCCATTAAATGCCGCAACGCTCATCTTTACGGGTCTCCCCGCCGGAATTGGCACCTTGTCCGCGCATGGATAACACGCTTGGGCAGGTTGCCGTGGCATCACAGGGCCGTTCCCTCAGCCACTCTCGATAAGACGCTGTTCTGTTGTCTGCAATATAACACATGCCGCGAAAAAATGCAAGTGGGGATGGGATTATATTTGAAGGCGGAAAGCGAAATAAAAAGCCGAAGGGCTTTTATACCTTCGGCAATAGGCCTTCCGACCTTCGTCAGTCCTTATCGAGCACGTAATCATAAACTATCTCGGCGTTTATGAGGACGTAATTATCCGTCCAGGGGGAGGAGCCGACGTCCATAGCGTCCCACTCGGCGCGGGAGCCGGAATACAGAACGGTGGTGAACGCGGGACAGTCGAAAATGACGTTCACGCCCACGGATCTCACGCTTGAGGGAATATAGATGCGCTCAAGGTTTTCGCAGGAATTGAAGAGCTTTGCGGGCAGGCTCGTCACGGTGGGGGGGATGAGCACCTCCTTCAAAGAGGGGCAGTTGGCGAAAGCCTTGGTCCCGAAGCCGATTATGGGATAGCTGCCCAAAAGGTTGGGGAGCTTCAGCACCTCGTCCGTGCCGCGGTAGGAGGTGATCTCCGCAGTGCCGTCTTCATATATGGAAAAACAAAAATCGCCCACCCAGCGGGATTCAAGCACTATGTGCTTGTGCTTCACACAGCCGCAGAGGGCGGCGGCGAGCACCGCGAGGAGGAGAACGCAGATCCGAATTTTACGCATAATTTTCATATTACCTTTATACATCAAATCGGGGCGGAAGTCAAGAGGGCGCCGGGCGCGCGGCTCACCTTCTCGGCAAAAGCCTGCTCCTGAGGTATGAATCGAAGAACAGCGCAAAGAGACGGTAAAGGAGCATATAGACGGCGAATGCGGCAATGAGCGCCGCGGCGATGAGATAGGGCGGCACGTCGGGAAGCAGCGCGTAAGGATCGAGCCCCAGCACGAGACGGGCGAACACGAGCCCGAGGAGCGTGACCGCCGTCATTATGAGCAGACGGATAAGCACCGTGAGGAAGCGGTCTTCCAGCTTGCGCCTTAAAAGCCAGCGCACTATCCCGTAATAGCCGAAGAGCCCTATATAAAGATAGGTCCACACGCTCGAACGGGCAATGAGCAGCGCTGCGCCGCCCGAGATCAGGGAGGTGAGGACGGCGAAAAGCAGGCCGTGCTCCTCCCTTATGGGGATCCAGGTCTGGAGCGAGGCGATGAACAGGCAGAGCGCCGATATTGGGATGAGGCTCGTCACTCCCGCGCAGAAGAGCATGAGCAAGCTTATCGCTATGCTCATCCCCACTCCCGCGAGCATGAGGCCGGGGTGAAGACGTTTCATGAGATACCTTTGTGACGTTGATGGGGCAGAGGGGTGGAAGACCGCTTTCAATTAAGCAATGCGCCGCGCCTGCCTCGCTCCTTCCCCTGCTGAGGGGAAGGCTTTTGGTCGGCCGCATTCATTCAAGCGCTGCCGGATCCTTTTCGAAACGGCGGCAAAGCCGAATTCACGGAGGAAGAAAACCCCGTTTTCATCCTCTTCTGCAGCAGCAGTTACAGAACAGATTCATGCACAGGATCGAAGAGCACAGCGAGCAGCACTCCATGGAGGCGCCGCTTGAGGGGAACCCGCGGGAGGTGGTGTAGCCGCCGCGCATGGAATTCATGGCGGAGCGGTACTCGGCGTTGTTGGGATCCATGCCGCAGGCGCGGGAGACGAGCTCATATGCGCGGCTGTACTGCCCGTTGCGGTAGGCGCACATGCCGGAAAGGAAGTACCACTCGGCATTATGCAGGGGGATGGCGTCCAACACGGCCCCTGCGGCGGCAATGTCGCCCGAATTTATAAAGCTGCGCACCTTGTTGAATTCCGCCGCGTACTGACCCGTATAGGCGGACTGCCTTGCGGAGCCGTACGAGCCCGAAGAGCCGTACGAGCCGGAGCCCCATGAGCCGTAGGGGTTATATCCGCCGTACGATGAACCGCCGTACGATGAACCGCCGTACGATGAGCCGCCGCCGTAGGAGCCCGAGGAGGAGCCCGCGCCGTACGCGCTCTGCGAGCCTGCGTTCGCGCCT
>JAEEGJ010025652.1_pt1 | contig 12053 bp, 10 predicted proteins | sample 8958761 | NCBI WGS metagenome assembly JAEEGJ01 (sample SAMN16246546, study PRJNA631951) | gut metagenome | biome: gut microbiome; feature: rumen; material: RS-attached | host: Bos | place: Iran: Karaj | collected 2018-10 | reverse complement strand
GATCACCGCTCTCATCGATGTGAGCTGTAAGAACAACTGCCTTGGAATCCTTAGTCTCAAGAGTTCCGTCCTCAGACAGTGCAAGTGCCTCATCCTTGAGCTTGCCGTTGTTTGCTTCCGCTGTCATTACCTTGTTTGTCTTTGGATAGTAAACAACTACCTTATCACCATCGTAGAAGTTTCTCTTAAGAAGTGTTCCGACAGTACCTACCTGCTCTTCTTCCTGTGCCTTTTCAAGTTCAGGATATGTGTATGCTATAAGCAAGTAATTATCTTTTGCTCCACCTGTAGTGTAGCCATATACCGTAAACAAGTCTTTAAAGAACTCTACATACTGAGGTTTTTCCTTATAAACAGCATTTACATTCTTCAGCATGAATGAACCATTTTCTTCAGGCTCAAAAGTCCAAAGACTGTATTCATTCTTCTCAGTCTCAAATGTAAGGCTGTTTCCGGTTGCTCCGGATGTAAGATATTTGGTTGTAACGCTCTCGCCATCTTTTGTTTCAGAAACGACGTAGTATTGTCCTTCAACTTCACCCTTAACAAGCTTAAGTGTAGCAATTGCTGCACTCTCGTCAGTGTATGTAAGGCGTCCTTCTTCATTAAGTTTAACGTCCTCACCCTCTAATTTCTGTCCATTAGCTGTTGTTGAAAGAGCTTTTTCATTATTGAAGGTAAGAACAAATTCTTCTCCGTCATAGAGCTTTGTAAGGTCAGTAAACTTTACTCCACCCTTCTCCTCTACAGGAGTCTCAGTTTCTTCAAGCTCAGGCATTGTGTATGCCGCAAATGTATAGATATTCTCTTTGCTCTTATTAAAGCTATATGTGGTAAAGCCACTGTAATACTCCAAATACTGAGGCTTTGTATTATTATAAAGAGCATTTACATTCTTTAGATAAAACTCACCTGTTTCCTTAGACTCAAATATCCAAAGACTATATTCATTCTTCTCACTCTCAAATGTAAGGCTACTGCCTGTAGGTCCTGATGTGAGATACTTGATTTCTGTTTCAGTTGTAAGATTGTTATTCTCAATTACAGGGAACTCAGAAGTAATGTAATACTGTCCTTCTGTCTCAGCCTTTTCGAGATTGAGTCCTACAAATGAAGCATTTTCATCTGTATATGTTAGATGCTTGTCATCATTAACCTTAACATCAGCACCAGCAAGCTTACTACTGCTTGCTGTTCCTGTAAGAGCAGTCTCGTTATTAAATACGAGAACAAAATCCTGGTCTGCCTCAAGCTTTGTTACATCAGTGATCTTAGATCCTGCTACGAGCTCATACTTAAACTCAGCTCGATCACTCTGTGTTCCATCAAGTTCTGCATATGCAGAAAGAGTCGCATTCTTAGTAATTTCAACTGCACTCTCATAGCTCTTGAACTCTTTGCCATCAAGGCTATACATGATCTTAGCGCCTTCTGTTACGCAAGAAAGCTCTACCTTAGAACCGAACTCAACCTTTGATCCGCTCTCTACAGATGCTGTAGGTGCAGCAACTGAAACAGAAGCTGACTCCTCAACAACATAGAAATCTACAAGGCAATAATTCTTATTACTTGCGTTGTTAGTAAGAACTGAAAAAGCATTATTCTTACATGACAAATACTGATTCTTGCTATTAGTCGTAAGAACTGTATTGCTCTTTACGTTAAAGTGGCCTGAAGCATCTTCCAGAACCCACTTGCCACAATCTGTGTCTGCAGAACCAAGCTCATCTGCAAATACAAGTCCCTGTGTTGTTGCAGAAGGTGTAGCAAGGTATTTGCCCTCATCATTCTTAAATGCAACATAAGAATTTGCCAAAGACTCAACTGTAAATACTGCAACGTCATTATTCAAAGTTGCAACATCATCAGATACAGAAACTTCAACTGAATCTAGCTTATTGTTTGAAGCAGTATTCTTAGTCAGCGCTCTGTTACTAACAACAATGGCAACTTTATCGCCATCATTCAATTCGCTTGCTTTAGTTCCCGTGATCTCAGCTGTAGCTGCAAGCGCTCTCATTACAGACTTGCTGTCATCAACTGCCTGAGCAGCCTTGTACTCAAACTTAACCTTCTCTCCGTCTACGGCATCCATAGACTCTGAGTCATAGCTTGCGTATGCCCAGATCACGATGTCCTTGGAAGTATCAAGTTTGATCTTGTCTTCATATTTCACAAAGCCGTTCTTGCCGTCTTCGTTGTATGAGTAGTAGATGGTTGCCCCCTCTACACCACAAGACAAAGTTACATAGCCGTCCTGTTCAGACGCTGTAACTGTAAGGTCAACACTCTTCTGCGCATCTGTTTCTTCAACAGTCTCTGCGACAGTCTCAGTGTCTGCCTCCTCCTTAATTTCCTCTGTCTTCTCGGAAGCTTTAGTCTCCTCAGCTACTTTCTCAGTAACTGTCTCTTCCTTTGAAGCGCCGACTGTAGCTGCCTTAGCATCGCTATCAACTTCTGCGTTGCTATCGACAACTGTCACAGTCTCTTCAATAGCTGTGGGCTCACTGGCCTCTGCAACTAAAAAAGCATTTCCGAATGTAGAGAACACAATCAGAAATGCTGTTGCAAAGGACAAGAATCCCTTGGTCGCGCGTTTCATAACATATTTCTCCCTTCAACAAAATTTCATTTTTATCTGGTCCCCACCAAATAAAGTTGCGAGTAGGAGAATCGTACCAATATAGCATATGTTATGTCAACTAAAAAACGACCAAAATTTTATAATTTTTTTAGACTTTTTTCATAATTGACTGCAATACTTTTTCAAGAAAATTACCCACATGCTCCCTGTAGGCATCAGGCCCTGCGATTATTGACTCCGCATGTCCTGCCCCGGGAATCATGTAAATTTCTGCATATCCGGCAGTTGCATTCTTCATGTCTTCAGAGTTCTTCGGAATAATGAAATCATCCTCAGCACCGTGGATAAAGAGAATAGGCACTGAATTTTCCGGAAGAGAATCGATAGGTCTCATGTCTTTTAATGACAAATGAAATCTCATTCTGGCGCCAAAGTCTGCAATATCAAAAAACCACGCAGGCAGTTTCCTGCTTACATACGCACCTCTGATCACGTTCTCAATATCAGAGAATCCACAGTCTGCCACAACAAAATCAATTTCAGGTTTATATTTCAGCGCTGTTATGGAAGTTGCAGCTCCCAAAGATTCACCATGAATACCCAGAACAGCTATATCAGCAAAGCGCTCTCTGGTATCCTCTATCACTCTGCACAGGTCTTTTGCCTCATAAATTCCATAAGTAGTACAGGTAGGATCATTCTTTCCATGACCACGAAGGTCGTAGAGCACACAGTTAAAACCATAATCCAGATACATCTTGACGTACTTAAGATCCCCGTTCCTGTTGTCCGTGTAGCCGTGGGAAATGATCATGTATTTGTCAGTAGGCGCGGGATTCTTAAGATACAGCGCATGAAGCACGTACCCATCATACCCTGTAATGGTATATTCCGTCTTCTCCAGCGGATCATAAAATGAAGTGTCATAGTGGTCCTTCTGCCAGTCAAAGGCTTCCTCCAAAGTCTGCCTTTCGCCCGTCATCACGTATCCCGCCATCCACCAGGATAAGCCCAAAATCACTATAAGCAGAACCAGAACTGCACATACTAATATCAACAATCTTTGTACCCCCTACCCCTTTTGCTTTATGTCAAAAGACCTTTTGTCTTAACCGTAAGCATATTGAGAACCCTCTTTTTATCAAGGCTCCACAGTGGCTCGACCAGAAGTTTCCTCGGTCCGTCACCGGTCATCCTGTGCACCACAGTCTCTTTCGGCAAAAGAGCTATTGCCTGTGCCACAACATCAGTATACTCCTCCATGGACATAATGTGAAACTCTCCATCTCCTCTTTTTATGCTATCCATGTATTCCCCATACATGTCAGCCCCTTTTAGGATCTGGAGATTCTGTATCTTGATGCCGTCAAGCGCCGGCTCAAGGCCTGCCAGGAAGCGTATCGTATCCAGCATATCTTCTTTGCTCTCACCGGGCAGTCCAAATATCACGTGAACGATAACCGTTATCCCGGCCTCTTTCAGGCGCCTGTATGCATCCTCAAAAACAGCCAGCTCATAACCCCTGCGGATCCTCTCTGCCGTTTTCTCATGAATGGTCTGAAGCCCCAGCTCTATCCATACAGGTTTTATTGCCGAAAGCTCTTTTAACATATCCATGACTTCCGGCCCCAGACAATCCGGCCTTGTTCCGAGGGAAAGCGCCACTATATCATCGCGGCTTATGGCCCTTTTGTAGAGCTCTTTTAACCTTGAAACATCACCGTAGGTGTTGGTGTAAGACTGGAAGTATGCGATAAAATGCCGGGCATCAGTCTTACTGCGTATCAGCTCCTTGGCCCTTTCAATCTGCGCATCGATATCAAAAAACTCCGGTGATGAGCTATGGTCCTGATCTCTGATGAAATCGGGACCCTGTGCAAATTCACCGGAGCCACCCTCCGAGCAGAAACTGCAGCCCCCATATCCTATACGGCCGTCCCTGTTTGGGCAGCTGCAGCCTGAGGATAATGAGAGTCTGTAGATCTTCTCACCATATGTATTTTTCAGATAAGTTGATAGTTTAACCGGCATTGTTGTTTACGTTGTTGTTTGCGTAATTGCTGTTAGCCTGCTGAAATCTGAGCGCATTGAAATAATTGCTGTTCTCTGCTGTATATCCGAAGCGTACCTGTGGATTGTAGTACTGGATAGCATTAAAGATTGTCATCTCAGCCTGTTTCTTCTTAGGTGTGAAAAGACTCATCTCAGCAATGCCAAGCGTTCTGAAATCGCTGGTAAATACCTGGATATTTGAATAGATCGGAATGAAATTGTATCTCTGTGTAAACTTGTAAGTCCAGAAAATATTTGCATAAGGAATAACAGCGCAACGGCTTCCAAGGCTTACAATAAATCTTGGTGTAAGATATGTATGCGCCTGCTTAACATAAACGGTCTGAGGGCTGTCAAGCTCAGCTGCGATAAGCTGCTGATCCATCTCTGACATACGTCCGAATGCGCTGCTGAATCTCGAAAGCTCGACGATACCTGCAATTAAAGTGATAAGGCCGAACACTATAAGCATCAGTGTTGCAAAGAGAAGGAGTCCCTCAGCATGTGTGATATCATGCACGGAAAGCGCCACACCCTGGAAGTACCAGTCGAAATCTTCTCTGTTTATGATCTCTTCAGGGTCATCTTCGTCTTCGTTATATACCTCGATTGCCAGATCAATAACTTCCTCATCAAGCTTGGAGATGGTACCTATGCACTCATAGCTGCCGTTTTCTTTGACCTGCTGTGCTATCTCGTTATACTCACTCTCGCTGCACTCGATGATATAAAGATCATAACCATCAGACACATAGTAGAACTGACGCGCCTCTCCGTAGCTTCCGATACCATAGGGCTCCTCTGTTATATCTATATAAACATAGATATCTTCATCAAGCAGCTCATCGTTGTAAGCCTGAGCAAAAGCGACCTTGTCAAATCTCCTGTCTACCCTGATGTTCTCCCTCAAAAAGAAGCAAGCAATTGCTGCAAGCAGCATTATTGCTCCTACGATAAGGCATGCGACTTTCCCCCTGCGTGCCTTTCTTACCTTTGGATGATTCTTAAAATTCATTTTTTAACTCCCACTTCCTAACAAAACAATTGTAATTTCAAACGTCATAAATCTACCATATAACGTCTTGGATTACAATGTCGAAATGGGGAGTTTCCCAAATCACGTCAAGTATTTCTCGTATTTCGAGATGTCTTTTGCGGTTAAAAGAGCTTTCACAAGAACGCCGTCTTCCTGATATTCGGAGGATCTTACTATGCCGCGGCTGTTAAGCTCTCCAAGGATAGCACCTTCCTTATAAGGAAGAAGCATCTCTACTTCTGTCTCGCCCTCGGCAAACTTTTTGTCGATAACCTCGATCAGCGCATCGAGACTGTCCTTGTCCTTGGCCGAGATATAGACTCTGTCAGCTCCTGTGCGCGGAAACTCAATCGGAAGACTTCCGCTTTCTATCTGCTCATCCTGAAGGATGTCTGATTTGTTAAAGACATAGATAACCGGGATTTCTCCTGCTCCAATCTCCTGAAGAGTCTGCTGTGTGACCTCCATGTGGTGTCTGTACTCAGGGTCAGAGAAATCAATGACTTCCAAAAGAAGGTCTGCAAACTTAGCCTCCTCAATGGTTGAGCGAAATGCCTTGACCAGGTCATGGGGAAGCTCACTTATAAAACCTACGGTATCCGTTAAAAGAAATGGTCTGTGGTCCTTCGGCTCAATCTTTCTTACGGATGTATCCAGGGTTGCAAAGAGCATGTCTTTTTCAAAAACCTGCTTGTCTTCTGTTCCGGAAACGCCGTAGAGATCAATGAGTCCGTTCAGTATTGTTGATTTGCCCGCGTTGGTGTAACCCACAAGTGCTACTTCCGGAAGACCAGAGCGCATTCTTCTGCCCCTCTGGGTGTCGCGCTCTTTTTTGATTCCTTCAAGATCGCGCCTCAGCTCTGCCATGCGGTGTTCAATGCGTCTTCTGTCCAGCTCAAGCTGTTTCTCACCGGAACCCTTGTTGGACAATCTTCCGCTTCCGCCTCCCTGCCGGGAAAGAGATGTCCTCATGTGAGCAAGTCTTGGAAGCATGTACTGGAGCTGAGCATACTCAACCTGAAGACAGGCTTCACGGGTCCTGGCTCTTCTGGCAAAGATCTGAAGGATAAGACCTGTTCTGTCGATGACCTCAGTGTCCAGCGCCTTTTCAAGGTTTCTTGCCTGCATCGGAGAAAGAACTCCTCCGACAACCACCAGGTCAATGTCGAACATATCAAGAGAAGCGGCAATTTCTTCTACTTTACCGCTTCCTATGTAGGTGCTGCGATCCGGAGATGGCAGGGCCTGAGTAACTGTCAGGGCTGTCTCAATGTCGATTGCCGCTGCAAGCTCTTTTAACTCGTCCATGGACCTGTCAAAGTCGGATGAACTTATTCCTGTATTAAGTCCCACCAGAACTGCTCTGGTGGGACGTGTCTGTGTAATGTTTTCTATCATGTGTTTACTCGTTTCGTCAGATCATTGCGTAATCAGGCGCAAGGCCCTTCTCATCTACCTTACAGGTAAACAGGCACCCGTCATAATCTCCGGAGAGCTCGTTTCCGCTGGTTGTGATAAAGAGTTCGTCTAAGTTATCTCCAAAGAAGCAGCAGGAAGATACGTGCTCTGCAGGAACTTCTACAAGTGCAAGAAGTTCACCTGTCTTAGAGCTTCGCTTTTCTACTCGCCTTCCACCCCAGACTGCTATCCAGAGGTTATCCTCGCTGTCGATGCACATTCCGTCGGGCACTCCGTCCTCAATGTGGATCAGCTCCGTGCGATTTGCGATATTTCCTGTCTCTAAGTCATAGTCATATACGAAGACTGCATGGTACTCGGAATCGGCAAAGTAGAATTTGGTCCTGTCGGCACTCCATGCCATTCCGTTGGCAATGATGGTATCAGGCTGCATAAGAGCCACTCTTCCGTGTTCATTTCTGTATAGATCACCTGAGGGTTCAACCCCCTCGCCCTCTGCCATTGAGCCAAACCAGAGTCTTCCAGCCGGGTCAGCCTTGGCGTCGTTGGAGCGATGGTAAGTCTCATAGATGTCTTTTAAACTGCGGTTTAGAGAAATCTCTTTTCCGTCATAAACATAGAGTCCATCGGCCGCTGCAACCAGATAGGAACCGGCCTTCTCCGAAGGAACTGCTGCTCCGATCTTCTGGCCAAAGTTTGCCTGTTTCATAAGGCCACCGGCTTCTATTATGTAGAGCTTGCCTGCGATAATGTCTACAAAGGAGCGGCACTTTGTTCTTGGATCATAGAACGGCGACTCGCCCAAAAGATATTTTCCAAGTCCGAAAGGTTCAGCTTTGTATGTCTTCATAGGTTGGCCCTCCTGTATACTTAGTTTACGCGGCGATTGCCTGCAAGGACTTCACGGTAGTCCTCAAGGTTCTTTCTAAGAAGAGTAGGTATCTCAAGCTCGTACGGGCATTTTGAAAGGCATGCTCCGCAGCCTATGCACTCCTCAATCTTATTCATCTCTGCCTGCCAGTGGTCAGAAAGCCAGCTCTCACTTGGAGCGCGGCGAAGCATCAGCGACATACGGTTGCACTGGTTTATCTGGATGCCAACGGTACATGGCATGCAGTAGCCACAGCCTCTGCAGAAGTCTCCCATAAGATCTTTTCTCTCGGATTCGATGAAGGCCTTAAGCTCATCATCAAGCTCAGGGGTGTTGTCCATAAATGAGAGCCACTCATCAAGCTCTTTTTCCTTCTGAATGCCCCAGATGGGAACTGCTCCGTCGAACTGGCTGATGTAGGCCATTGCTGCCTTTGAGTTGGTTATAAGTCCGCCTGCGAGGCCCTTCATGCAGATAAAGCCCACGTTGTTCTCGTTGCACATCTTAATGAGGTCAGCCTCCTGGTCAGTTGCAAGGTAGCTGAAGGGGTATTGGACGGTCTCATAGAGTCCTGATTCTATCAGCTCTTTTGCAATGCCGATCTTATGGGCTGTTCCACCGATGTGACGGATCTTGCCCTGCTCCTTGGCCCTTAGCATGCACTCGTACATGCCTGTGCCATCGCCGGGCTTCCAGCACTGTCCCATGAGGTGGAACTGGTAGATGTCGATGTAATCGGTCTTTAAGTTGTTAAGTGACATATCAAGGTGCTGCCAGAACTCCTCAGGTGTCTTGGCGCCTGTCTTGGTGGCGATCACGATCTCGTCTCTCTTTACGTATCCGTCGCCAAATGCTGCGCCAACCTTCTCCTCGCTGTCGGTGTAGGCTCTTGCTGTGTCAAAGAATCTCATTCCGCCATCGTAGGCCTTTCTGAGGATCCTGACTGCATCCTCCAGAGGAATTCTCTGGATAGGAAGTGCTCCAAAGCCGTTCTGTGGTACGGTTATGCCTGTGCGTCCCAGTGTTATGTTCTTCATAAAAAATCTCCTTCCGGATATCAAACTATGTTTAAGGTGTCCGGTGTAACTTTGCATTTAAGATGCAGGACCTGAACTCCTGCACCCTGCGCCTCGTAAAAGGCCTTGGCAAATTCAGGGTCTGTCTCGACGTTGGGCTCAACATGATCGATCCCCTCGCCCTGGATTACGAAAGCAATGATTGCTTTGTATCCTGCCGCCTGTGCCTGTGTGAGTTCCCGAAGATGCCTTGCTCCGCGCTCAGTTGGCGCATCGGGGAAAAGACCTATTCCATTTCTAAAGAGAGTACAGCCCTTAACTTCCATAAGGTATTTGTCCGGGCCTTTCTCCATGTAAAAGTCTATTCGGGAGTCGCCGTATTTGTGCTCGGGCTTTATCAGGTCGTATTCGCCAAGGCGTTCCAAGTACTCTTTTACCACCTTGTTGGGTGCCTGGGAGTCGATGTTTATGATCTTGCCATCATGTTCAACGGCCACCAGGTCGTAAGGTGTCTTACGCTCGGGGTTTTGTGCCTTATCAAGATACACTGCAGCTCCGGGAAGCAGGAGTTCTCTGCATCTTCCGGTGTTCTTGACGTGAACGGTGAGCTTTTTGCCATCAAGTTCTACCTGAGCAATGAAGCGGTTCGGGCGGGATATGAAATTGGCCTTAACTATATTGTCATAGGTCATAATGGTTCTCCCGGAAATCAGCCGCCGAAGATGCTGCCAAGATCAAGCTCTTTACCGGTGTGATTGTAATAGATCTCATCAAACGTGCATCCCTGATCCTGTGGGTCAAAATCCACATCCTTGAGGCGTTCTTTCATAGGATCATCATCTTCGACCAAAAGGTAAGCCAGATTGTGGACCTCCCACTCGTAGACCATGTCGTCTGCCGTGCGGTAGCTCACCATATCTTTGCCGTGAATCTGGTGCAGATCGATCAGAGCCTGGCAGATTATATGCATGTCAGCTTCGTTGTTTATGTCGCAGGAATCAATTATCTTCCAATGATCCGTCTTATGAATAGCCGTGTATTCCCTGCCGTCATAGGTAAAGCTGTAATATCCGTCTTTATCACCCTTAGGAGCGATATTCAGGTCAGCGGCGGAGGTGAGAGTTCCGGGTGTGGTTGTAGTTATGGCATTCAGGGCTTCATCAGGCTTATCAGTATAATTCTCTGCTTCTTCCAGGACCTGTTGTTTGGCATCCTCAAAGGCCTGTTGTGCATTTTCCGCAGCCTGCTGAGCCGCCTCTTTGGCAGCTTCCTGTGCTATCTCTTTTACCTTGTCACCGGTCTCTTCAATTGCCTGACTTGCAAGGCTCTGTGCAGTATCCGAAACCTGCTCGGTCAGTATATCCTCCGGTATCATGCTGCAGCCTGCAAGTGCGGCGGCAAACGCAGCCGATGCTATTGTTGTTATGACTTTTATTTGTAACCTGTTCTTCATTTCTGATTAAAGATTGTCCTTTATCTTCTGAATAAGCTCATCGTACTCAGCGTCTGTGAGGAACTTCTTCTGCGGATTCATCTCAAAGACTCCGCCCCACTCAAAGCCGTCTTTGTACTTGGGCACGAGGTGCATGTGAAGGTGGCAGCCTGTGTCACCGTATGCTCCGTAGTTAACCTTGTCAGGATTAAATGCCTTGTGGATTGCCTTTGCAGCTCTGTTCACATCTGCAAAGAATGCGTTTCTGTCCTCATCTGAGATATCAACGATCTCACTTACGTGGTCCTTGTAGGCCACGATGCATCTTCCAAGATGGCTCTGCTCCTTGAACAGGATGAGCTGGCTCACTCCAAGGTCACATATCTTGATTCCGAACTTTGCAAGAGGCTCTCCTCCTACGCAGTATCCGCAATTGTTGTCTATAGCCATTTTTATTTTCCTCCGTGTTTTACTTTTCTATCATATTTTACTCTGTTATAGCTGTTGTAAAAAGAGTTTTATGTGTTTTCCTTAACCACATAGTTGTTATCCGAATTAAGCACAAGCTCCAGATCAGCTTTCTTAGAATGTTCAAGACACAGTCTCACGTTTCGCATATCACTGAAGTCCACAAATTGCTCAGCCTTTTCGCGACTGTTGCCGCTCTTTTCCTTGCGGTCGATAAGGCGGCTTCTGAGCATATCCGGGTCTGCCATGATCTTAATGGTGTAATCAGCCAAGTCAGAGAGTTCTGACCAGCCGGGTTCCTTCAATAGCAGGTAGTTGCCTTCAAGAAGCAGGATATCCGCATCGATGGCGATGGCATCCTCTACCGGATTGTGAAGGTGCCTGTCATAGGTTGGCCATGTGCTCACTGTCCCGGCCAAAACGCCTTCTATGCTCGCCCTGAGTTTATCAAGATTGAAGGTTTCCGGGCAGCCTTTTACATCGACCATTCTGATCTCTGCCCCCTCTACCATCATAGTATGCGCAACAAGATATTCCTGCCTGCGGTGGAAGCCGTCCATACCGATGGCCTGTACCTTAAATTCCGGAATAATGTCTTTTGCCAGGTATTCAAGAAAGCTTACAAGCGTGCTCTTCCCGGCACCGGGAGGCGCAGCAAGCATGACGAGAAGTTTTGCGTTCTTAGTTCTTCGCATGTCTGAAAACTTTAGGAGCAAAGGCTTACAGATGGTTTCTATAGCCTCCTCGCTATAGTTGGCATGTACATCTATTCCATTTATGTTGATATTATAATCCATGTCGTCTCCTGTAATTCAAATAAAGGGCCGACATCTGTCAGCCCATGGTCTCTTTCTCTTCTGTCTATTATTCAGCGTCAGCCTTCACCACATCCGCATACTTAAAGCCCACAACAGACTGAAGGTCTGCCGGTGTCAGCTCAACCTGAAATCCCACTTTGCCCGCACTGACAAAGATATGGTCATAATCCTGCGCTGCTGTATGAACAAAGGTCGGGAACTGCTTCTTCATACCTACAGGCGAGCATCCGCCGTGAACATATCCTGTAAGAGGTAACAGATCTTTCTGCTTGATCATGGCAATTGCTTTCTCGCCTGCCGCCTGGGCAGCCTTCTTGAGGTCCAGCTCAGCCTTTACGGGAACAACGAAAACATAAT
>JAEEGJ010025649.1_pt1 | contig 12053 bp, 12 predicted proteins | sample 8958761 | NCBI WGS metagenome assembly JAEEGJ01 (sample SAMN16246546, study PRJNA631951) | gut metagenome | biome: gut microbiome; feature: rumen; material: RS-attached | host: Bos | place: Iran: Karaj | collected 2018-10 | reverse complement strand
GACCCCTCTTTGCGAGAACGTCGGGCGCATGTAGATATCCTCAAGGGTGAAGTACTTCTTTTCCTGCGCGGTGGCGAGGAGGGTTCCCATCAGAAGGAACAAGGTAAGGAACAGAGATCTGGTTTTCATTTTTCAAATGGATTTAATGATGGGCAAAGGTAAGAAAAACTGCGACACAATCCCAACGACATGAATAAAATCCTATCTTTGCCTTGTCAAAAGAATGTTTTTACGAATCCACAAAACGCCACCCACCATGAAAAACAATGCCATTATGATCTGCGCAATAGCCCTGTTTTGCTGCCTTGGCGCAAAAGCACAAGACCCTTTCAAGGATTTAACCAAGAACGATGTTGTCGTCACGGTCAAGGCTCCCTCCATCATCGATTTCGTCACCGCTTTCTTAAGCGAGCCTGAGGACGAATTAAGGGGTAGTATCGCACCGGAATGGAACAACTATCTGAACCATAAGCCCCTAAGCAAAGGCGTCTCCCTCTTTGTGGATCAAAAGAACGGTTATGTTCGCTACGAGATGGATTATGACGTCGCTTATCCGGAAGAACAATTGGGGATTAAGTCTTATGTTGAGTATTGCTATTGGAACTGCGCCGACGGTACCCACAAACTCTTCGCTGAAAATGTTGGCATGACTGAAAACGGGGAACCTGCCTTTGCACAATTTGAAGGTTTCTACATCTATGCCTACGACAACGCCACCAAGAAACTCTACATGATTGACCAGGAACTGCTCGGATTGGGCGATGACATCCGTGGCGAGGTCACCTTTGCCCTCCCCCTTAAGGGCAAAGACATCGATGTGTGCATCATCAATGGCTCCGAGAAAATCCAGAAAAAGTTGGTTTGGAACGGCAAAGGCTTCAATCTGTCAAAATAAGCCTTGTCTCCAGATACTTACAAAAAATAACCCACTGGTTTTCAGTGGGTTATTTTTCTGTGGGACGTACTGGACTCGAACCAGTGACCTCTGCCGTGTGAAGGCAGCGCTCTAAACCAACTGGGCTAACGTCCCCCGCTTTGATTTAAAAGAGACGCAATGCTTTGCGTCTCTACGATGTGGGGCGAACAAGGATCGAACTTGTGACCTCATGCCTGTCAAGCATGCGCTCTAAACCAACTGAGCTACCGTCCCATTTGCGGATGCAAAAGTACAGCTTTTTTTGTTATCTCCAAGTTTTCGGACAAATATTTTTTGATTTTTTTAAAAAAACGCTTATCTTTGCCCTGCCAAATAAATCGGCACTTTGTTTTAACTTAATGAAAATCAAATCATTTTTATCATGATGCAAAATAACATCGTCCCTGTTGACGTAGTGAAAAAACTCTTTGAAGAAAGTGGTCTGGCCTGCATCGGCAAGGCTGGTATTCGTGAAATCAACAAATTAGCCCGCGACATCGAAGCCGCCTCCGGTAAGAAGTTCATCCACATGGAAATCGGCAACCCCGGTCTGCCTGCCGCACGTGTCGGCGTGGAAGCTCAGATCAAAGCCATCCAAGACGGCGTACCGGCCAACTACCCTCCTATCGACGGCGTTCCTATTTTAAAGAAGGAAGCCTCACGCTTCATCAAGTGCTTCCTCGACCTTGATGTTGACCCCGCCAACTGCGTACCCACCGTGGGTTCCATGCAGGGCGCCTTCGCCTCTTTCATGATTGCCGGTCACACCAGCACCAAGAAAAACACCATGCTCTTCATCGACCCAGGCTTCCCGGTGCACAAGTTCCAGAACCGCGTCTTGGGGATTCCGATGGAGCATTTTGATATCTACGACTACCGTGGCGAGAAACTTCGCGCCAAGCTTGAAGAGGTGCTGAGCAAGGGCAATATCCACAGCTTGCTCTACTCCAACCCCAACAACCCGACTTGGGTTTGCCTCACCGACGAGGAGTTGCGCATCATCGGCGAACTGGCCAACAAATACGATGTCATCGTCATGGAGGACCTCGCCTACTTCGGCATGGACTTCCGTAAAGACTATAGCCATCCTGGAGAGGAGCCTTTCCAACCCAGCGTGGGCAAATATACCGACAACTACATCCTCATGATCTCCAGCTCCAAGGCATTCAGCTATGCCGGCGAGCGTTGCGCCATCCTCGGCATCAGCGACAAGCTGGCCAAGCGCCACTATGCCGACCTGAAAGCCTTCTGCGGACAAGAGATCTTCCTACGCGCCATCCTCTTCGGTGCCCTGCACCCGTTGAGTTCAGGCACCTCCCACTCCGCCCAATATGCCCTCGCCGCCGTGCTGAAGGCCGTCAACGACGGTACCTACCGCTATCGCGACGACGTGCTCGAATACGGTCGCAAGGCTAAGCTGATGAAGAAGGCCTTCACTGAGAACGGATTCTACATCACTTACGATGAGGACTGCGGCGAACCCATCGCCGACGGCTTCTACTTCACCTTCTGCTATCCTGGCTTCACAGGCGCCGATCTGGTGGAAGAGATGATGTACTATGGCGTCTCCGGCATCTCGCTCGACACCTGCGGCAGCCAGAAGCAAGGCATCCGCGCCTGCACTTCGCTCATTCAAAGAGATGAGATCCCTGTATTGGCCGAAAGACTGAAAGCCTTCGCCATGGATCATCCGGTGAAAAACTGAAAACGGAAAACTATGAAAAAAGTTGGAAGACGAGTTTGGGTTTGGATCCTTTCGGGATTCGCACTGCTGTTTGGGACTTCGTGTCATTTCCACAGGGCTCCCGAAACGATTTATGGCCCTCCAGAGGAGCTGTATGGCCCCCCAACACCCGAGATGGAAGTTGACTCCATTTCTGAACCTGACACTAACGTCGAAGAAATCGGATAATTTATAGCAAAGCCCTCAGCGCAAAAGGGTTAATGACTGGTCATAATACTTGAAATAGATCAGTCCGAATTCCTCGTTGTAGTACCAGTTGTAAATCAGTTCGCCTGTATATTGGCTGTAGAGGATTTGCTGGAGAACATGTTCATATTCGATGCCATCGAGGGTATAGGAGTCTGCGGCTTGAAGCAGGCTCCCGTTCATGTCTATTTCATTGCCATAATAAACAGATAGTTCTTTTTGGGGACATACGGTGAAGCCTAGACGCTCACCAGTTTCCGCACATTCAAGGATGACTGTCCGGGCATAACAGAAATAATCTTGCCTGGGCTGCATCTTCGATTCATAGCTGTAATAGCGATCTGCGTCGTATGGATAGGTTTCATCGTAAACGACCTGATATGCAAGCGTATCACCATTTTGATTGACAAAACTGACTTTCTGATCCATCTGATATGGGATGGCCGCCGCGTCTTCGTTGGAGAGTAGCATAAATATATCGGGGTATTGGACGCACGATCCTCGTCGGCCCGGTACTTGTCGCGCACCTCGCTGACCACTGCCGCCATACGCTCCGTCTTGGCCTTCGAACGGAAGGTGCACGACGAGAGCAGGGTAGCTGCGATGATTAGCCCCAATAAGAACCTTATTTTGAAAAAATGGATCATTTTCCCCATCTCCAACCTAATGAATATGACATCAAAAAGCCTATTTCTCCAGAGGTTGTAGCGAATCCAGTCCATGAAACACGGAGCCATCTCCCCACGTCCAATCCTATTCCAAGTTGCGCCAATGCGGCGGCTTTGTCTTCATAATGGTATTTCCAAATATCCCTCTGAAAGCTTGGAGCAATTCCACCACGTAAAAACCACGCGGTATGTTTTCCTGAAGTCAAGGCATAATCAGCGTAACCCAATAGATAGAGGTAATTGGAGTAAACCAAAGTGTTTTCATCGATGAACTCCCATTCGAAATCCATGAGACCTGGATTCATGAGTCCAGCTGTAATTCCCCATCTCCACCGGGTGTTATCAATTCTTTGGCTATATCCACTTTCATATTTCATCATGAAACCTGCGTTGGAATTGGATCCACCAACTCCAATAGTACTCAGATCAATCTCATGTTTATATTTGAATGCGATTTGACCTTGAGCGTGGAAGCAGTTGAAGCCAAACAATATTGCAAATGCGATTGGTAGTTTTTTCATTTCGCTTTTTTGTTTCCGCAAAAATAGGAACTATTTTCGGGATTGGTACATCTCCTAGAGGTTATTACAAACTATTCCAAAATATTGGTATTGATTATCAAAGCGTTAGGATTTTCGATTACAACTATTTCCTGACAAAAAACGTCTTAAAACAACGCATGAGCCAACCGCTAAAAAGATTGTAGTGATTTAACGTAATTATCCACGAATCAATATGATAGATTTACAAAAGTTTGTAGCGGCCTTCCAGCTTGGAATTTCAGCAAAATTTTGCTATACTTTTGTCCGTTGAATGAACAAACGAAAATCAACCTAAAAATCAACCTAAAAAGTTAAGCTATGAAAAAAGTACTTTTAATTGCTGTAATCGCATTATTTGCGTTCAGCTCCTGTGAGAAAAGCGGCATCATTCTTCTGGAAAAAGCCCCTGAACTGAAGGGGGAATGGGTGTGGACTCACACCGTAGTGGGTGGTGTTGTGGGGGTCATTCTTGCCGAACCGAAAAGCCTTGTCATCGATTTCAAGGACAACAACACCCTTAGTGTGAAATACGATGGCGAAACCATCGTGAACAATGCCTCCTACACCTGCAGGGAAGCCGCCAACACCACCTATGGCAAGTATCAGATTACCCTACCCAAAGGAGTACGGACCAAGGTCGCCGAAAGACTTGGCATTTCGGAAAGCCACATCGTTCTTGACGGCTATATCCTTCTCGATGACGCTGTCGATGAACTTCCCACAGCTGATGATTTGACGTTATACATCACCAATGTGGACGTTGAGGGCAGTAGCGATTTCCATTGCACTTCGGGATTCAAACCCAATAGAATAGTTTTATATTAAAACCCAAATATCATGAAAAACAGAAAATTAAGATTCGGAACGCTGCTGGTACTTTTGGCGGCAATGACTTTTACAATGAGCTCTTGTAACTATGAGTATATGGTAAATGTCAGCTTTGAGATTGCTCACAGCGACAACGACGCGCTTGAGATGACAGGATGGAGTGGGACAAACGGGATTTATTACACTTGTCCTTATCACAGCAACTCGGGCGAGTCGTCAGACAAAACAACGATCAGCGCATGTAGCGCAGGCGGTGGTCCCACCACTATCATTACGGAAGAGCAAGCCTTCGCCAAACTTATGTCGGACTTCGACAGCGTAAAGATTATCCGCCGTTCCGATGGGGCCTCTACCCTCACCTATCGTCACGACGAGAACGCCACAGAAGAACAGCGCTATTTCTTCACAAGGGAAGCGTGGAAATGTGACCCAGAAGGAGAGACGGAAAAAGACAGGATATATACACTTATCCTTACGGAGGAGATGTTCAAGTGAGCGAAAGGCCCGATTGAACGTATTTATTCCACCACAACTTTTTTGACGGAATCCCCCAGCTTGGCAAAATACAAGCCCTGGGGGATTTCTATTGTGGTTTGACCATCAATCTCACGAGTCAGGATGGTCTGACCAAGGGCATTGGTGACGACCAGTTGGCCTTGGCCTTCGACAGTGATGCTGCCACAAGATGGATTGGGATAGAGTTTGAAAGAGACCTCTTGGTCTTCGACGATTCTAACAAACGAAGCCCTGATGGGACCAACAGCAGGTGAAGTGACCGTTCCCACACAGTTCTCTGCGGAGACCTGCACGCTGATTTTTGAATTGACATCCGCTTCGACCAAAGTATAGGTCTGGAACACGGCACCTTCAATGACAATACTGTCTCTCAGCCATTGGTAATGCAATTCGCCAAGGTCAGGGATGGCAGGTGTGGAACTCAAAGCGGTTTCAGCCGTTAAGGTTTGTCCACATACGGTATCCCCGGCAATCTTGGCTTCACCCGTCAAAACAGGGGTGACCGGTACATTGAGCATCTCTTCGATAGCGCCATAGGCATTCAACCTTCTGCTATCGGCCACTAGGCCTTCGAGGGACGCAAGATGGTCGGCCCCATCAAGAAGCGAATGCCTCACTGAAAGGCAGAATTCAGCCGGATCGTTTTTGCAAGCCATCATCATCTCTTCAGGCATCGCCGCATACATCAGCGCGATGGTTCCTGTGACCTGTGGTGTGGCCATCGAGGTACCTGTCTTGTTGCCATAGCCGTTGTTGGACACTGTGGAATAGATGGTGGTGCCAGGCGCTCCGATATCGATGTTATTGATGCCGTAGCCAGCACTATTGTTCTTCACGTCAGCTGAGGTGGTGTTGGTGACGCCAATCAGATAGTCGCCTGGGCAGGTGGAGGGCACATCGCCAACCACATCGACATTCACGTTCATATTGGGCCCTGCGCCACAACTCAAAACACCCACGGCGCCCATCTCGTCGTACATGGAGCACCAGATCGGGTAATTGTTGGGGTTGCCGTAGTCCACACCGAAGGACGAATTGGTGGCTACGACGAAGGCTCCTTCCTGGCCGTTGGTCTCGTTATAGCGGGCTCGCATCTCCAGGACGTAGGCATAAGCCTCCACCACGATGGACTCGTTGCCCGAGCTGCCACCCACAGGCATGACCTGCACGTTCCAGTTGACGCCGCAAACGCCCGTGCCGTTGTTTCCAACAGCACCGATGATGCCTGAAACATGGGTGCCGTGGTCGTTGCTTGGGACGTTTCCGTTGTGGTTATAGGCATTCCATCCGTTATAATCATCGACATACCCGTTGCCGTCATCATCGATGCCGTTGTTGGGAATCTCCCGATAATTTTTCCAGAAGTTCAAGTCTTCGTGATTCAGCGAAACTCCTCCGTCGATGACGGCCACCACAATGGTGTCACCCGTTGCCGTGATGCCGCCCGTGGTGAACGCCTCCCAGGCCTGAGGCAGGCTCATGATGGCCGGTGCCCATTGTTGGGTAAAATAAGGATCGTCGGGGATCAACTCACGCATCACAATGTTGGTATGGTTGTTCTGGACGACCCGCACATCGGCATTTTGAGCCAGACGATCCATCATGTCTTCTCTCTGTTCTCGGCTGTCGTTAATCTCAAAAAGCCAGATGTTCAGCCGTTCCGATAGCAGCCGTTTCGGCATAATGCCGGCTTTGGCGTTTTCGGCAAAAGTCGAGGCATCGACACCTTGTTCCAGCCAGATGATCAATTCGTTCTCCACATACTTTTCTTCTTGGCCGAATGAGACCAAGGAAATAAGCACCAAGGTCAAAATTACGATGATTTTTTTCATATGATTCGGTATTTGATATCGCAAAAGTAAACACATTTGTCGGATTTGTCAATGGCAGGACCGCAAAAATACCATGCAAAATACCGGTCCAGCATTTAATTTTTTTTTAACTTTGTCGCCAACAAACCACTACCATCATGAAAAAGTTATTGTATATGGGCTTCTCCGGACTTTTCATTTTGTCGCTGTTCTTCAGCTGCAAGCCCGAGGACAATCCTATCCAGCCCGACCAACCACATACGGTCACCCTTCTCTCCACCCAAGAGGCCGTTTATCCATGGTACAATTATTTGACGGGAAATCACGATACCATCACGTTCGTTGAGGCACGCTATTCCGATAGTACCCGGATGTACTTCCGCCTACTTTCCCAATCGACAGCCGAAGTGGTCAATTATCGTGGTTTTTATCCTCCGGCACAGGAGTCGCAGGGCTGGATTTACCGAGGTGACGTGGAAATTCCGGAAACGTTTACTCATCGGGGAAATACCTATTCGGTGGTGAGTATTGGTGAATCCGCATTCGGAAGCGGCTCATGGGGTTTGGACGACTATTATTTTTATGCTGCCAGCCTGGTGACTTCGGTCAAGATTCCCTCTTCGGTTACCAGTATAGGATACCGCTCATTTTGCGAATGCAAGAGCTTGAATTCCGTGGAGATACAGGGTCCCGTCACTATGATCAGCAGAGATGCGTTCGGTTGCTGTATCAACATGGAAACCATCACCCTCCCCAATACGGTTACCGCCTTGGCAAGCGGTGCTTTTGGCGGGTGTTCCTCCATGACCGAATTTACCATTCCGAAATGGGTATCGGAAATGGGCTCTTCAGTGTTTGGAACCACCCCACTGAAGACTCTGACATGCCTTCCGCTGGAACCGCCTGTCAAAGCAGTCTGGGATTCCTATGGCGAGGAGTTCTTCTTGCCCGAATCATTGGAAACCATTTACGTCCCCGCAAGCAGTGTGGACGCATACAAGACCTCGCAGTATTGGGGGCAGTTTGCTTCGATAATTGTTGGACAATAAAACTTTAATTATGAGTACAATGCGAAGATATAGCCTTTTAGCAATCTTTCTCTTAGGCTTGTTTGCGACGGCCTGCCGTCCAACAGAAGAATTGGTCCCTGAAATTGTTTCCACTCGGGAAGTGAACCACGATGGCCGCATCATTGTTGAAGCCACGCTCGACGATGAAAGCCAGATGTATTTTGAGATTCTTTCCGGCACCACGGCCTGTGTGTGTTCAGCAATGGTCTTTTATGACGAAATTTCACATGATTCGCCCTATTATGGATCCTATTCTGGCACAGTGGTCGTGCCCGAATCGTTTGTCCATTATGGTCAGTCTTATACTGTGACCAGGGTCGACAATGGTGCTTTTGAAGGGAGTGGCGACCTAGTCGAAGTGGTGCTTCCCAACACCATTGAGGACATTGGAAGTAGCGCTTTCGCAACATGCAAGGCTTTGAAAGCAATAAACCTTCCCGAAGGAATACAATACATTGGCATAAGTACTTTTCTTAGTTGCCATAGCCTGAAAACAATAAGAATACCTGATTCGGTGGAAGGTATCTATTTATCGGCTTTTTATGACTGCATCGGGTTGGAGTCGATTGAGCTGGGAAAGCAATTAAAAGGTTGCGGAGCTCTTCCATTTGCTGGTTGCACCTCATTAACGACGGTGATTTGCCATTCGCCGACGCCCCCTGCACTTTTCGACGAGACCGATTCTTTCTTGGACGACCCCATTCAAGAAATCAGGGTGCCAGCAGCCAGTGTCGATGCTTACCGTGAAGCTGTGGGCTGGAATCGTTATGCCGATCAGATTGTGGGTTATTAAAAATATAGGGACAAAAACCATTTTGATGGGGACATGAAAACCTTTGGGGAAATGCTACTGCATTGATAACCATTTGTATAGAAACAGACGTTTCTGGGAAATACGGGACAAGAATTTGACGGCCTCCGAAAGCCCCTTGACAAGCGTTTTTTTAGTATACTTTTGCAACGAACAACTAAAACAAACGCTTATGAAAACGACAAAACAATTCTTGATGATTTGCTGCCTGATCGTGACGGCAGTGACAACTTTTGGCCAATCCAACCCTTGGAACGGCTATGACTTCAGCGCTGAATGCGAAACGGGACAAACCCTCTATTACATCATCACAGACCCCATTGATAAGGAGGTGACCATGACGCATCCTGCTCCTTATAGTTATGTCACCTTGGATTTTTGGGACGGCTATGAGGAACCCTCGGGCAACATCGTTTTTCCATCGGAAGTGGTTTACGAGGGGCAGACCTACACTGTTACCAGTATTGATGACGGAGCATTTAGGGGATGCGGCGGAATGACTGGCTCTTTAGTGATTCCGAACACGGTGACTTACATTGGCAATTATGCTTTCGACGGTTGCTATCAATTTACTGGCAATCTGTTGATTCCCAGTCAAGTGGTGATCATAGGAGACTGGGCTTTCAATGGCTGCAGGAACATCACTGGCGAGATCAATATTCCCAACTCTGTGGTTTCCATCGGTTCATATGCCTTTTCCAGTTTTTGGGAAATCACCGCCTTCAGAATTCCCGAGTCGGTCACTTATTTGGGACCCGGTTTTATTTGGGCCTGCTCGAAACTCGTGACCTTGGAGGTCGATGAGAACAATCCAGTCTATTATTCCGAGAGCAATGCTGTCATTGAGCGAGAGACAAAAAAACTATTACAGGGCACAAAAACAACCGTCATCCCCGAAGACATTACCATCATTGGAGAGCGAGCGTTTTTGGCCGTTGAAAACCAAGGCCATCTCGTCATCCCTCAATCCGTTGTTTCTATCGAAGACGAGGCTTTCAAGTATGCCACGTTTACAGGTACTTTGACGCTTCCCGAGAATTTGCAGCATATCGGAAAATACGCTTTTTACACCACTTATTTCACTGGGAATCTGTATGTCCCCGACGGAGTTTCCACCATTGGCGACCATGCGTTTGCCCGTACACGATTCGCCGAAGTTCACCTTCCCGAAGCCTTGAAAACCATCGAATGGGATCTTTTCTGGGATTGTGGCCGCTTGGAGCAACTTGAGATCGGTTCGCAGGTTGACACCATCCAATCGGGCGTTTTCCAGTTTTGTGATCGTCTGAATTGCCTGAAAGTCCATTGTGAGGTCCCGCCAACAGCTTGGTACAATGCCTTTTACGATGTGTCCAAAGACATTCCTGTCTATATCCCAGTGGGTACACTATCGGCCTATCAAAATGCGCCTTATTGGAATGAGTTCAGCAATTTCATTGAATACGACTACACTTCAATTGGCGAACATGAAACGAATTCTGTTCAGGTGTCTTGTTATCCCAACCCTGCAACAACAACGGTAACCATAGATGGCCTCGAAGTCGCTGAAGTACAGGTTTTCAACCTCCTTGGGCAGTTAGTGAAAACCGAACGCTGCACGAACGAGATCAGCGTGGAAGATATGGCCGGAGGCATTTATTTGCTGCGCATTATAGACACTAAAGGAGTTACAAGAACGGAACGTATCGCAGTGACAAAATAATCAAAATCAAACGCTTATGAAAACAAACAAATTAAAAAAGCGGATTTGGGTCATCATGGCCTTCGCTTTGCTTTTCAGTTTGCAAACCAAAGCACAAAACACCAAAGAATGGTCGATCATTCCTTTCGCAAGGATAGGACATATGTTGGATGGAACAATATGGATGGATGAAACCTACCACGTGGACGCGGGGGTGCATGCCAAAGTCAGCTTCAACGAGCATTGGTCGTTGCTGACAGGCATTGAATATGATTACCGATGGGGGTTTAACAGGGAAGGCAGTTGGATGTTCCCGGGTGACCACAGGGAAGGCCTCCAGCATTTCATCCGCATTCCAGTGCGCGCCGAGTTCACCCACAAATGGTTTTATGCTGACGCAGGACTGTTTGTGGAACGGGCGACGAACACACACTATAATGCCAACAAGACGATGGATTTTGGTATAGGCTCAGAGGTGGAATTAGGCGGGCGCATTCGTCTGTCAGAAAACGATCATCTCCGCATTGGAGGGCAAGTGCAATTAGGTGCTCCTACGCATTGGACCGAAGGAGACCAAACACATTCTTGGGGAGGGGGTTTCTCCGGCTACCTTCTTTCAGCGGGTTTTGAGCATAAGCTCTAACAAAATGTAATATTCACAGCATTTGCTCGACAGGCCATGGTTGCCTTGGCCGCGATTAGGGAGCAAAAGACACTGGCCGAGCTGTCGAAGGAATTCGAAGTAAGCCCCAACCAGATATCACAGTGGAAGCAGGAGGCGATAAGGAACATGGAGAAGGCGTTCGGCGGCAAGGGAGACGAGAAGAGCGAGGAGTCTGTTGATGTCCTCCAACAGGCGATTGCGCGGTTCGGAACCCATGAGATCATCAACTCCGATCAGGGGAGCCAGTACACGAGCGGGCTATGGGCCGAAGCCTGCAGGAATACTATGAAAGTCAGCATGGATGGTCGCGGACGCGCGAAGGACAACATCTGGATTGAGCGCTTCTGGTATCCCTATGGCACAGCCATCTATATATCCTCAAAAGGCAACAAACCTCCACGGGAAAGATCAGAAGTTATGTGGAAAGGGTGGATTTTTAAGCCAATTACATCTTCTTCCCCACCGCCTTCTGCATGACGATGGCGCAGGAGGCGTCACCCGTGACGGACATCACCGTGCGCCCCATATCGATGATGCGATCGATACCTGCAGCGACAGCCACACATTCAACCGGAATCCCCGCCGAGGCAAACACCATCGCCATCAAGGCCAAACT
>JAEEGJ010025648.1_pt1 | contig 12054 bp, 13 predicted proteins | sample 8958761 | NCBI WGS metagenome assembly JAEEGJ01 (sample SAMN16246546, study PRJNA631951) | gut metagenome | biome: gut microbiome; feature: rumen; material: RS-attached | host: Bos | place: Iran: Karaj | collected 2018-10 | reverse complement strand
GGCTTTGGAGGACACTATGTAACCGCCTATGTGGCCGCTCCTGTCATATACATACTTATATCAGTTTTTTTGATAGTTATAGGGAAAATAGCTTATGACAGATTTCAGGTTACTGGAAGATAGGGGAGTAAGACGATGGGATACTCATGACACAGTTTATGACGTTGTTTTCTTATGAATTCAAAAAGATATTTTCGCCCAGAATGAAACTGCTTGTTTTGGCTGCAGTAGCAGCGTTTCTGTTCTTTGCGTCAGCGCAGAGATATTTCACAGAAAATCCTGAAACGGATGCATGGAAAGCAGAACATCTTCTGGATGGCAGGCTCATGGACGAGGTGTTCTTTTCAGAGATGCGGGAAGATGATAATGCTGATCCTGATGGATTATGGCGTTATGCAACACTCCATGTGATGAGGGTGTTTAAGTATAATGAGCCGACCTCGATTATCCATAGCTCGGAAGAGAGGGAGAGCTGGACCGAAGAACAGTTTTATGCTACAAGAGAGCGCGTAATTAGGGAGTTTGAAGATGCATTCTTCCTTACTAATGAAGAAAAGAACTATTGGGAGCAACTAGAAAATGCCAATGAGAAGCCATTTGTCTATCGTAGTACTCGGGCTATTCGAAACCTACGAGATACTTACCAGTTTTCGGCGGCCATTACATGTATGCTGATAGCTGTCTTTTTAGCTGGAAGCTTCGCTGGGGAAAGGGAAAACAAGACGGATGCAATTGTTTATACCAGTAAGCTTGGTCATGGGTATACCCTTGCTGCAAAGTTGGCGGCTGGATGTGCCTTTTCCCTTGTAATAAGTGTCGTTATGCTCCTTGCAGCTCATATCCCCGTCGTTATATTCAGTGGACTTCACGGTCTTGGTGCTCCGTGGTACATGGTTATGCCCTTATCCCGGTTATCTATAAAAGCCTGGAAAATGCTATTTATGCACTCTTTAGTTTGCATACTTGGATGTGTGCTTACCGGGCTTCTTACGATGGTTCTGTCGCTGGTTTTTGACAGGTCTATCACAGCAGCTGGGATCATTTTTGTTGCAATTTTGCTGGATCTTTTCGGCAATGTTCCGACAAGCATGCGCCTACTGAGTCAGATAAGATATCTTACGCCTATTACGATCTTGCTGAATACAGATATTCCGGATATGCGTTTGACTAAACTGTTTGGGAAATATCTGATATCATTCCAAGTAGGACCTGTTATCTATGTGCTATGTGGGATTATTCTTGTTATTGTAGCAGTCAGCATTTTTCAAAGCCGGCATGAGTGGAAGAAAAATTGAAAAAATTTAATAACAGCTATTAACAATTAACTAATGTTATCCGATAATAAGAGTGTAAGGAGTATTTTAGCCATTTCCTGCACTCTTTTTATTAGTGCAGGAGGGAGTTTACAAGAGTGGGAGGTTCATATGCCAAGAGAAGAGATGCTTCCAAGTGAGAGCGAATGGCTTATAATGGAGACTTTGTGGAATTGTGATCACGATCTTACATCGTCAGAGATAACAGAGAGACTTCCAAAGTCATCCAGCATGACTCAGAGGATGGTAAGGGTGCTTATCAATCGCCTTTGTAAAAAGGGACTTCTTTCATATACAGTAGATCCACATGACAGCAGAGTCTATCACTATACTGCAACTAAAGGAAGGGATGAACTTAGGCGTGAGAAGAGCAGGGCTTTTGCCAACAGCTATTTTGGTGGGAATACTGCCGGAGCTGCATTTGCTTTTTTAGAGAATGAGAAACTTACCAAAGAACAGATTGCAGAACTTGAGGCTATTATAAAGAGATCTAAGAAACAGTAAACCGGGAAGTTGTTAGGAATATCAGATAAGTGCTCACGGATGAGCGCATGGAGGACAAGGAATGTCGTTGCAAATGTTTTTACATGAACTATATGAATTTTTCCGTTTTGTATGCGTATATTATGCGACCATACTTGGTTTTTGTGCGCTTATGTCAGTGATTGTGATAGGGATTATCATGTTGCTCAGAAGTACTTTGCTTTCCAAATCCATATTTGGGAAAGCTGCTTTATGGGCCTTGATGATTCCTTGTTTGTTTTGTGGGAAACTGCACTTCTACGTGGAATCAAAGCTGGGCGTAAAGCTCTTTTACTGGTGGTATGCAATCTGTGGCAGGTGGCAGATCATCAGCCTGATGTATATGCTTGTTGGAATCGGTCTAGGAATCTGGTTCATGCTTCGAAGAAGAAAACTGCATAGATTAGTACGGGACCTTGATGACTATAAGGAGAGTATTTCAAGATTTAAGGTAAAGGTTATTGATGGAGATGTTTCATCTTTCTGCACAGGGTGTATAAAGCCAGTCATTGTTATTCCAAGCAGACTGGAGAATGCTCAGATCCAGACAATAGTAAAACATGAAGAAACACACATAATGCTGGGGCACCTGTGGATTCAGCTGCTATGGGAGATAATTCGAGTACTACTGTGGCCCAATGTTCTTCTGCATATCGGTGAAAGATATTTAAAAAGAGATCTTGAAGATGTCTGTGATGCCGTAACGATGCAGCGGAATGATATAGGAGCGATCCAATATGGCGAGATCCTTTTGGATAATGCTAAACGACTATCTGGAATAAGAGGAATTTCTGGAGCCGGAAGCGGGTTGTCTTTTTCCTGGGACGATAACTATAAGGTACTCAAGAAGAGATTAGGAAGAATAATGCAGCACAGGAAATATAATCGTAGTGTAATCGTGATGGGAACGCTGCTGTCTATAGTGCTTGTGCTATCGATGATAATTGGGATAAAGACTATTTCCTATGCCAGATATAATCCTATGAACCTTACCGGAATTTTCAGCGAGGAAAAGATGGAAATACTTGCGTATGATCGTGACGAATCCATTGTCACTTATGATGATGAGTTTATCTACATCGATTGTGCAGAGCTTAAGCGCCAGTGTCCTGAGATTGTAAATGAGGAAAAAGATATTTACTTTTCAGTAGGAGGTTATTACAAGTTCCCAGGAATGGGCGGTGGAAGCGATATTGGATGGGTTAATGCACAGACTATAGCAGATAATGAAGGAGTCATTAAGACGGAGAAATACAGCGGAATTGATTTCTGGAACAGGATAATCATGTGGCTCTAACACTACTAGGAAAAGGGATTTGAAAGGTGGTGGTTATATGATCGGTTGGGAAACTGAGATAAGAGGCAATACCGAACGAAATGTCAAAAGGCTTTATGATATGAATGGCAATCATGTAGGTACTATCTCTATATCACGGCCAAGAAAAACATCTTCAAGCGGAAAGAAAAAGAAATCAGCACTTTACAGCTTCAAGCAGGTATCATCTCAGGTCCTGCAGGCAAAAACATCTACCAAGGCCATGCAGGTATCCAATAGTATCAGGGCCAAGATAGGTCTTTTAAAGAAGCAGCGGGGGAATGGTGATGTGGACGAAGAAGAACTACTCAGAGCTATTCTTCATGCAGAAATGGTCATGAGGGCCTGCGATAAGAAAAAGAAGAACCTCAAGATGGAAGAAACTGCTGAGAGAAATCTTGAAGGAGAGGAAGAGATTCCTGTTGAGCCTGAAGAACCTATTGAAGATGTAGAATCTGAAGAAGAAATAAAAGAACTTGAGCAGGAAGAATTCGAAGCCCTCATGGAAAAACTGGAGATGAGCGCTGATGAAATGATGGAAATGGCAGAGGAAACGGTGGAACTTGATGAAGAGCTTGATGAAATGGCGCAGGCTCTTTCTGGAACAATGACACCGGAAGATCTTGAGCAACTTAAAGTGAAACACAGATCTGATGAGGCCAGGGATATTCTTAAAGCGGATCTTAAGTATTTGAAGGCTTTGTTTGACAGATTGCAATCGGAAAAAGAAAATGCCGGAAAGGCAAACTTTTCAGGATCTTATGATAGCGGAGTATCGCTTTCGCTTGGCGGAGGAATGGATATGCCAGTGATGACAACACAGGAAGTACAGCAACCGGATATAGGTGGATCGATGGATATTGAAGTGTAAATATATGCGATATTTTTTACCTTAATGATTAACAAATGTTAATAAAATGAAAGGAGGCGCAGATGGCTATTTCAAATGTAATGACGAAGTCTCTCTTATCTGCAAGTTCTGCGATGAAGCAGGTAAGAGCACAGGAAGGAATCAAAAAACAGATGGAAGGCAAGGCAGGTGTTCTGAAAGCCGAGATAAAACAGGATTCCGGCAGAGGCGGCGATACAGCAAAAAAGGAAGAAGAGCTGGCTGCTGTGGAAAAGAAGGCTACTGATATCGGAAATATGCAGATGAATCAGATGGCTGAAATGAACAAGAACATGAACGAAGCTTCCAAGGCAGATGCAGAGGAACAGAAGAGAGCAGAGAAACTTGAAGAGCAGAGAGAGAAGAAACGCGCTGAGAGGAAAGAGCATCTTGAGGAACTTCAGGAGAAGATTGCAGAGAGTACAGTTTCTGTCGATGGGGCAGAAGTTGCGGTTATTTCTTCACCTGATGCCAAAAGCGGAGAAGTGCATCTTGATGAAGTAATCGCTCCTACAAGCGCAGCTGAAGTAAAGACGGCAAGTACCGGTTCAGTGACTGTTGATGTGAAAGTTTGATGACAAGGAGGTTAAAAATGAGTATGAGTATTAGCAGTAATTATGGAAATTATGGTTATTACAACAATCCTGTAAACAGTACCCAGTCTGTACAGGAAAAGAAGGAAGAAGAGCAGAATAATAAAACAAACAAAGCAGAAGAAGCTGCTGTATATGACAAAAACTCCGATTCCGGCAATAAAGCCACTTATGATATCGCTAAGAAATCTCCTACAGATAGAGCCGCTATCGTCCAGCAGATGAAGGCTGCAGAAGAACAGCAGCGTAATCAGCTTATGGCAATAGTTCAGAAGACTCTGCAGGGGCAGGTCGGAGCATATGGAAAGGCAACAGGAGATAATTTCTGGAAACAGCTTGCCGGAGGCAATGTAAAGGTTGACGCAGCTACCAGAGCTCAGGCACAGAAGGATATTTCAGAAGATGGTTACTACGGCGTAAAACAGACATCTCAGAGATTATTTGATTTTGCGCAGGCCCTTGCCGGTGACGATGTGGATAAGATGAAAGAGATGCAAAAAGCAATGGAAAAGGGCTTCAAACAGGCAACAAAGACCTGGGGCAGAGAACTTCCATCAATCTGTAAAGAGACCATGAATGCAGCCAATAAGCTGTTTGAGGATTATTACAGCTCAAAGGAGCAGGCAGTTTAAGGCTCCTTGGCGGTCTGGCACTAGGCTCGAAAATACCTCGCCAAGTGCATTTCGCATACGAGAAAGATACGATTTGTGAGGAACCAAATCGTTCTTTCTCAGCAAAGGGAGGCTTATATGATCCGAACGATTATTGATTATATCAAGGATCTGTTTGATCCAAGTCCTATCAAATGCAACCGATTTGCTCTGACCAAGGAACAGTATGAGGAATTACAGAGAATAGTGGAGAATGCTTATGAACATAAACATGCAGGGACTTAATTTCCTAAGCAGTCCTGGTAGTAAGGCTGCTGCAGACAGAATGGCCCGTCAGCAGAAAAGAGATGATACGATCGCTTTTCTGGAAAAGCAGAAAGATAATCTTAAAAATATGAAGACGCATTCTCTTGAAGATATTCAGAGAAAGCTGGACCTTTTTGAGAATTATGATGAGCAGATAGATGCTGCCAAAGCAGAGTATAACCATTCTCAGATGTTCCATATACTTGATGAGGCCAGGGAGCGTGGTGAGAAGATTGCTGAAGCAGCTGAGAAGATGGCTCCTAAGACTCCGGAAGAGCGTCGTGAGGAGATGATTGAAGAGGCAACCGGAGTTGATAAGGATAAAGGCATTCTTTCTGATGTCATGGATGAACTGGAAGAGCAGATTGAGGAACTAACTGAGATGTCAGAGGATATGGCGGAGCTTAACGAGGAAAACCTCGAGGAGTTATCAGACGAAGCACTTGCTGAAGCCGATGCTGCTGCAATAGCACAGGTAAAGGAACAAAATAACATGCTGGTTGACAAAACGTTGCCTGAAAAATACAGGCATATTGATTACCATATTTAAGAGGAATGGATTCCGGGAAATATTCTGACGTGCTTACTTCAATATTACCTTCGAATATTGACAAGAAATAGTGACTAACGGAAGCACCCGTATTTATGCCAGGTAAGTGAGAGGCTTACAGAGTTGAGATAGCAACTTAATAACCAGCTATTTTGATTTAGGATGCTATAGAGTGCTCAATTAGTAAGGAGCATGCTAGTGAGTTGTGCTAAGAATTGATGAATGCATATAGTATAGCTAGGAATCTATGTGATTATAAAAATGAACAATGATTCTGCTATACCGTATAAGTGTTACATAGATGAATGAGTGGTTGTGGATTACCACTATTTAATAAAATTTTTATATTTTTAAAGCGAAGCACTATCAGGGTTGACACTCTAAGATCCGATATAAAATGTGAAAGCTGTAACTATGCTCTTTTTTGACAACACAGGGAGGTGTTTCATGAAGATACAGCAGAACATGGATGTGCAGAATAGCTTTATTCAGGATCAGACCGGCGTAAATTCTGCGTCTAAATCACATACTAATAACAAAAACAGCACAACGATATCAGGTGCAAATCTCACAGGAGATAGCCTGATAGCTCAACGACAGGGCCTTGCAAAAAAGCAGGCTCTTAAAGTCGTGTCCGATGCTTTTGGCGGAGAAAAGAAACTGGATGCCCAGATGCAGGGAATAAAGGATGAGATAAAGCGCCTGCAGGATGAGATCAATGAGAAGAGTGCTGATACAAGAGAAAATGATGCCAAGCTAAAAGAGCTCCAGGAAGAATATGGTATTGATCCGGACAGCAAAGAGCACAAAGAATTGTCGGTGCTGGCTGCCAAGATGAGAAATCCAAATGTAGGAGTTTCTGATGAAGAAATGAGCAGGCTCTCCGAATATCAACAGAAGGCTCTTTACTATGTGACTACAAACCAACAGAACTCGCTTGACATAGATCATGCAAAAGCCATGCAGATGGCTAATGTTCAGGGTTATGCTGACATGAAATCAGAGCGTGCCAAGTCCCAGGATATGCTTAAAGCCCAGGATGCTGCTGAGGACATTATGGAAGCAGCAAATGGCGAGACGATAGCTCTTTTGACACAGGAAGCTGTAGAACATGTCGATGAAGAGCAGGAGGAGCGCGAAGAAGCTGCAAAAGAAGCTTCCGAAAAAAAGAAAGAAGAAAAGAAGGAAGAGGCCAAGAAGCTTGAGAAAGAGGCAGCGCAGCAGGAAATGATAGAAAACATCAAGGAGCATGCTGCTGAAAGCGGAAGGACCAGTGCTGATATCAAAAAGGCGGTTGCCAGACGTGAGCGTGAAGATGCAAACAGGATGGATCTTGGTGATGTAGAAAAGACGATTATTTCCGATGCTACATCCATGGAAGATACCCAGAATGCTGTGAATACAGAGATTACCAATATACTTAACAGACTCAGTCTTTTATCAAATGATATAAAAGGAACGTCGGTAGACAGTCAAATCTGAAAATGTCTTTTGGATAATTGAAAGTGAAAATGGAGGTAAATGGCATGGCAGGATTATATGGTATATCAGCTTATCAGCAGACTTCACAGGCATATAGCAAAAGCACAGTGAATAATGACACTAAAACACAGAGCACAGCTAAAAGTGATCAGGCTGCAGCCACTAAGGGGTCACAGGCAAAGGTGGAAACAAAAGGCTGGTCTCCTATCGATACAAAATCATCTCTTGTACCAACCAAGACAGAATATGGCATGACTATTGGTGATGTCCAGCTGTCTGACAAGGCCAAAGATTATCTTGGTAAGCTTCAGTCCAAGTTCCATGGTATGGAGTTCATCACGGTAAGCAAAGATATGAAGGCTCAGGTACAGCAGAACGCTGCCGCATATGGCAATGCCAATAAAATGGTTGTCTTGATCGATGAAGAGAAGCTTGAGCGTATGGCTACCGATGAGTCATTCCGTAAGAAATATGAGGGAATCATCGCTTCATCACAGAGTAAGATGATGCAGGCTAAGATGGGACTTTCCAGCAGTGGTTCCAATGTTAAGAATTTTGGCATGTCAGTGGATTCCAATGGAAAAGAGAGTTTCTTTGCCACGGTTGGTAAATCTCAGGATCTTCAGAAAAAGCGTATAGAGAAGAAGGCTGCTGAGAAGAAAGAACAGAAGATAAAGGAAAAGAAGAAAGCCGAGAAAAAAGCTCAGGAAGACCGCATAAATAAGGCAAAAGACAGTAAGGCTGAAAAGGCAAAAGACAAAGATGATACGGACATTTATGAGGAAGAAGAGTTCGAAATAATAGAGGCTAATTCCCTGGATGATCTTCTTTCCAAGGTACAGACTTATTCTTATAACAACGCAGCTTCAAGGGTAATGACAGATACCGAAAGAGCAGTAGGTACAAGGGTGGACTTCAAGGGATAACGTTTACTGAGTGGAGGGACGATAATGAATATATCGTTTAATACACAAAGTCCATATTCGTCTTTTTATCAAAAAGGCACTCTTATGGGGCAGAACTCGCAGCAAAAGACTGCTGGGAGTAACTCTCCTTTTGCGCCTGGAAAAGATGCATCAGCAAATCCTCTTTCTAAATTTGCGAACAAGGTAACAGAAGATAAGGCTTCCATCTCACAACAGATGCGACAGATGATCAGAGATTTGAAGCAGGAACAGTATGCTTCGAAGACATCAAAGGATAAGGTTAATGGTTTTTCTGAGTTGTCAGGATCTCCTGATGCTGCAGAAGAGGAAGAGATAGATACTTCCGAAAAATATAATTACAAGACAGTAGCTTCCAAAATCCAGAGGGCAAAGACTTCCATAAGCGCAGGACAGGCCGTCCTTGCAGCAAAAAGGGAGACCTTAAAGATAAAAAGAAAGATATCTTCAGGAAACGGTGATCCGGAAGAATTACAGCTTGCGCTTACCCATGCAAAACGCATGGAAATGGTTGCCCGGAAAAAGCAGCATCACCTTGAGCTGGAAGAAATGGTAGAGCGCACCCAGAGCAGGGATGAAAAACTTGAAAATCAGCGAGACGTAGGACAACAGATGACAAGCGTCCTTGCTTCTGCCGAAGAAGAAAAAATCACTGAGAAGGAAGATGCCATATTTGATGCCCGTGAAGAGATGCTTGATGCAGCACTCCAGCAGATGCAGGAAGGAGAAGCCTCTTTTTCTGAAGAAGAGTTAAAAGAGCTGAATGAGATGATCTCCGAATTCGGAGAGGAAGAACTAAAAGAGCTTGAAGAAGCCATGGAACTAATGGAGACCATGGAAGTGGTCGATCCGCATATGAGTAAAGCGGATTTAGAAGACCTTAAACGTAAACACCGCGCATCTGAAGACAAGGCTATCATGAAAGCAAACATGGAATATCTTAAGGATATGATAAAACATGAGCTTGCAAAAAATGTATCCATGCCAGGAATGGGAGGTGGCGGGATTTCCTCTGCAACATCTGTTTCATTGCCACAAAGCATCGGGATTTCTGTTTCTGCACCACAGATGCAGGCTCCCACAATAGATATACAGGCATAGAGGTTTTTATGTAAACATAAATAGTGGAGGACGATATTATGCGTATTCTCACTGATGTATCAAAAGCAGAACTTGATTATCTGACAAGTCAGCCTACAGCCAAGGCTATGATTGAAAAAGTAAAGACTGAAGGGAAGTATATCGCTGAAGGCGATGCTCAGGGTGCAGCAGCATTTGTGGCCAGTCGGAAGCAGCAACGCCAGGAAAGTGCTTTGTCTATTTCAGAGGAAGGTATGGCTGCGCTGAAGAAAGATAAGGAAGCTAAGGCAGAAAAGACAACTACAGACACAGATTCTGTGGATAAAGAGATAGAAAGACTTAAAGAAAAGAAGGCTGAGCTTGAGCAGAAGCTGCGTACAGCTGACGAAGCTAAACGCCAGCAGATAGGAGCAGAGCTAAATCAGGTTAATGCAGAATTGTTGTTAAAGACAACTGAGTCATATAGGCGTGAGCATTCGTCAGTGTATTAAAACCTCTTATTTCAAAATAGAAGAATGCTGAACATTATGTGCGGCTTACATTCATAATGAGTGTAAGTCGCATTTTTTATTATGATCAAACAAGTTGTATAGCAAGTTATTATACCGCGTAAAATTCCTGTTTTATGTGGTATAATGTGTATAGAGCAAAAATAAAGATTTTATGAGACTCGGAGGCATTATATGGGTAAAGATTCCAGATATTATGCGGGTTTAAAGAAGGAAAAGCTCTCAAGGATTGAAGAAATAAAGCAGTTCCTTCCAATATATACACATTCTTATTTAGATTCATGTGTACTTAAGTATCAGATAAATACAGCGATTGCATATGCCAAGGATGTGATTCTTTTCTTTGAATTCCTCCAGGATCGTAATCCGCGTTGCAAATCGTTGCAGATCAAGGATATTCCTTTGGAAATTCTGGGAGTTCTTAACGCCGAAGACATTAATGAATTTCAGAAATACATGGTCATGAATGACGGTGGATCCGGGCATATGGTCAGCAATCGCACGCTTGCCCGGAAAATGGCCACACTCCGCAATTTTTTTGGATATATGACAGATAAAGGCTTTATTTCGGAAAATCCAACCCTCAAAGCAGATAAAAACCGCAAATTCGAGGAAAATGACATAAAACGTCTGGATGTTGATGAAGCTAAAAGGCTTATACAGGCTGTCGAAGAAACTAAAGCAAAAACTGACAGAGGTGCCGCCAGGTCAAAAAATACTGCAAAAAGAGATCTTGCGATTGTCATTTTACTGCTAAATCTTGGTATCCGGGTGTCTGAATGCGCTGGACTTGACTTAAATGATGTAAATTTTGAGGACAACACTATAAAGATTGTACGGAAAGGTGGCAAGGAAGCTGTTCTTTACATGAATGAAAAGATTCGCAACACACTACGTGATTACATAAAAAATGAGCGTCCTTTGCTCACAAATAAACCAAAGGAAGAAGCGCTTTTCATATCATTGAAAAACAACAGGCTTTCAGTAAGAAGTATTGAGGATATGCTGAAAAAATTCGGAGAAGGCGCAAAACTTACAGATCGTGTGCATCCACATAAACTCCGTCGTACCTTTGGAACAAGGCTCTATAATTCTTCAGGAGATATTTATATGGTCGCTGATGTTCTTGGTCATAAAGACGTAAACACTACAGTAAAACACTATGCAGCTGTTGATGAAGAACACAGGAAATCTGTAGCAAATTATGATCTTTTTGGAGATAACGAAAATAATTGATCGAGCGAAATGGATGTTCGGCTTTTTACAATTAAATGCTTTAATTATTAAAGTAAAAAAGTGTAAAAAGCCGAATTTTTGACTTTTTACACTCCTATCTTTAAGGATTTTACAGGGTTTGCTTTAACCGACAAGAATAGAGTAGAAGGATATATAGCTTGAATGAAAAAGTTAACGCAACCTTTTAGCGTGTATATCACGAAATGACCTGAAAAAGATTAAATTCAGGTCATTTTTTATGGCGAAAAGTGCCTAAAATTGGGGAACTTAAAAATCCAACTCCGTTAAGTTCGCAATCTAAGAAGACGACTCACGATAAGTTTGAAAAAGTTATCGCAACCCATTTCTACCACGAATTATGCTATTGGCAGGGAAATCAACTGCTACAATCAGTTTTTTTATAAAAATTACTTGTTCAACAGCTCTTTTGTAAGATTTACTTCATTTGCCGGGATTGGCTTGAGCTCAAGGAGTTTCATAAGCCTTCTCATATCCTCGTCATCCTCAGGTATCATCTCGTAAGGAGAGAGGTTGTTAAGCCCAGGCCTTTTAGTGCTGTTGATGTGATTCACAAGAAGAGTGATATCTTCCTGGGTGTAAGGGTTAAGTGAAGTGCCCTTGGGGATAACATAGCGTATGTATTCATGGTTCTTTTCCAGGCGACCTTTCTGGCCTGACTGCATAGGATCACAGTAGTAAATGCT
>JAEEGJ010025645.1_pt1 | contig 12054 bp, 5 predicted proteins | sample 8958761 | NCBI WGS metagenome assembly JAEEGJ01 (sample SAMN16246546, study PRJNA631951) | gut metagenome | biome: gut microbiome; feature: rumen; material: RS-attached | host: Bos | place: Iran: Karaj | collected 2018-10 | reverse complement strand
CCGACTATCATGTTGGGACTGTCGCGGTCTTTCCTGAAAGATAACCGACTGACGGTGAAACTGAACGCCAATTCCATCTTGCGCAAATACGAGGTGTCTAAGGGGTATATCACCCAGGGCGACTATGTGAACCATGGCGTGGGCCACTTCAACCAGCGCAACGTGCAGCTCAGCGTGAGCTACGCCTTCGGCTCCAGCAACACCCGCGTCAAGCAGACCGAGACGACCGTCGAGAACGACGATTTGGTGGGCGGCCTGAGAAACGGCAACTGACAGTGTTTGTGATACCAGCCATCTTAATGACAAAAGCCAAAACTGCCAGCAGAAGATATGGTTTTAGCACCTAAACACTTAGGCTCTTGAGATTGCTGCATGATTGAATAATTAAATACAGTTAAACGATCTTGTGATTTGAGATAATAGCGTATATTTGCAGCCAAACCCCCGAAAAGGTAAATATTGATGGCCTCGTCACCGAGCGCGTTAACACGTTGTATTGAAATCGCTTAAACGAAGAATAAAGTGTGCATAACATGAGATCAAGACAGCATATTTCGGTCATTACTGCGATTATCCTGTGCGCAGTGATGGCGGCCTGTGGTGGCCAGCAAAGTCGTGGCCAGCAAAAAAAGCAAGTAAAACAGGCGCCAGCCAAAACCGCTTCTCAACAAGCGAAATCAGACTCACGGCCAATCGCTACAATCTACATCTATCGCTATGATGATTTCCCCGAGGCCAAGGCGAGGCGCCTCAGGGACCAATTACAGAGCGTGTACCCGTCGGTAATACTTGTCAAGACGCCAATTCCGCTGCCCCAAGCGCACTATTACAAGCCTCGTGACAGATATAAGGGCACGGGGCTGCTTGATGACCTCATGAAGTTCAGAAATGGCGGTTACGCACTCGGTCTGACCCGCAAGATCATCTATGATAAGAATGAGAAATCGCCCACTTTTGGCATCTTCGGCATCAGCTACATCGGCGACAGCGTCTCGGTTATTTCATCCTTGAGGCCCAGGACATTAAAGCCACTGACTGATGATGACCTGCAGGAACTGATGCTGCATGAATTGGGGCATGCATTCGGCCTGCCTCACTGCAAGGACGAGCGCTGCATGATGGTGGATGCCGAGCATGGATACAAATTTGCCCAAACCGAATCCTTCTGCAACGACTGCAAGAAGTACCTTAACAGCAAAGGATGGAAACTGTGAATCAGCACAATCATGAGCAGGGCGTGTCATAACAAACGCACGGTATGGCAGCAGCTAGAGCCAGGAGTACCATAAGAAAATTAATTTTGAAGTACTTCATTCTCATGCGATTATTTTGGTTAATAAAAAAAGTTATCACCTCATTATTAGTCAGTTGGAAATATGGGGTATTGCTTCAGTCAAGCTTCAATACGCATTAAATTGCCATGCTGCCAATCGGGAAGAACATATTGGGCGCAAAGATATGTATTCTTTTTGAACATCTATATATAATTCTTGACTTTTTAAACAATTATTCAAAACCTGGCAATTAAAACCATATCTGCCGCAACTGTCGGCGAATTTTACGAATGATACGAAGGCATCCGCATCCCTTTTTTTTCACAGGATGCGGATGCCCCTCAACGAGAACCTTCAGGCCGGCGAATTTTACGAATGATACGAAGGCATCCGCATCCCCCTTTTTTTACAGGATGCGGATGCCCCTCTAAGCCCTAAGCTCTAAGCTCTAAACTGCAAGCGTAGCTCGCATAATTAGTCTAATTAGCGAAATTAGCATTAGCGCCGCAGGCTAAATCTCTAAGCTCTAAGCCCTAAACTCTAAACTGCGAGCGCAGCTCGCATCGTTTCTTACCACTCTCCGGTGAGCATGAAGTCGATCAGGGCGGTGACGTCGTTGATGTTGATGCTGCCGTCCTGGTTGCAGTCGGCATTATTCAGATTAATGGTCGAGTCATCTCCGTTGAGCATGTAGTCGATCAGGGCGGTGACGTCACCGATGTTCACGCTGCCGTCACTGTTCACGTCACCAAGATTAACCACAGGCTCCCCACCATTCTTCTTGCAGAGGAAGGTAGCCTTGGGCAGGAAGCTGTACTGTACGCTGTTTGAAGTGCCAGAATTATTTATATAGCAGCAAATCGAGTTAACTTCATCTGAAGTTTCACCATAGAAATAATTGGTACCCCAACTGCCATTTTCGGTAACGAGGGTTTCAATCAGCAGATTACCGCCATTGTAGGTATAAGGCTCATCAAAATAGATGATGAGATTTTCACTATGTCTCTCAGGCACGACATTACCGACAACAGTCAAGCCAGTGTAAAGAGTCGTATTCCCTTGTTCAAATGCAGCCTCGTCAATCTCCTTGAGCGACAATTGGATATTACCGCCACTAAATGCCAAATCCTCAGTAGGATAGAACGTCAGGGCAAATACTTCCTTGCCAACCATGTCGGTTAACTTCTCGGCAGGATAAATCATCTGGTCCTGACCACCAGCAACATCATAATAGAAACCATAAACAGGAATAAAGGAGCTATTCTGCGAGCCATTACCTTCACACACGGTAAATTCATCGGCAGCAGGAAGTGCCTTACCGCTGAGTTCCACTGTAAACAATCCAGCTTCGCCACAGTCAACAGTCATCACACCAGTAACATCGCCTTCCTCGGTAGGAACGAACTTCACGGGAATCTGCATCGATTCACCAAAAGCAAGAGCAACGGGCTCTGCTGCAGTGGTGAAGGGACCAGTGATACTGATGGCAGGAGTAAAGGAGTTAAGGCCAGCATTGAAAACCTCGACAATCAACTCATCGCTCTCTTTACCGACGCGAACCGGCTTGAAGGTGAGTTCTGCGGGATCCACACCAGCCGCATAATCGGCAGGCGTGAAGTCGAAAGTCGTCTTGGGAATGAACTGCACCAGCTGTGTGCGAGACTTGGCAGCGTCATAATACGGATTCTTGCCGATGAATTTTGCGGAAGAAGTCTCATAATTACCTACTACTTCTATAAAAGACTGAAATAAGAGATTACCGCCATTGTAAACATAGGGTTCATCAAAAGTGATCAGCACTTCTGTTTCGCCACCAGCGAAAGAATAGGTTGCCACCTGAGTCATATCAACAGAAAAGAACGCATTCTCCTCAAACCGATCAGTATCCACAGTACCGAGTGAGATATGAATTACACCACCACTAGCATTAGTTGCATTACTAAGATAGAACTTCATCGAGTTGATGGGACAACCCACCAAACCGGCCAAAGAAGACTCGGGATAAATTACCTGGGTCGTGGTTCCAGGAGAATCCAGCCAATAAATGTTGATGGGAACGGTGTTGACACTATTGCTTCCATCAAACAGCGTCAGTTCGGCGGCCTGAGCAGGGAGAATCATACCCAGCGCCATCAGCGCTGCAACAAAGAGTTTAAAAACGTTCGTCATAAGGCATTACAAGTTTTAAGTTAAACAATAGATATATACTAATAACAATCAGAGACTGTTTTATGGGTCATATGTCATATATTACGGTTACAAAGATAACACAAACATACAACATAACAAAATAAAACGAACAATAAACAAGGATACGAGACAAGGATATAATTAAAGACAACTTATTCAATCCACACCACTCACAAAAAAAGAAAACAATAAATGCGCCCCATTGCCCCACGCTAAGCCGCTAAGATTTTAGGTCTACGAATGAAACGAATTAAACGAAAGCATCCGCGCCCCAATTTGAACGCGGATGCTAACTCCTAACTCCTCATTCCTCACTCCTAATTACCAGAGGTTTGAGCGCGGATGCTCACTAAACTCTAGACCTCTCGCGCAGCGAGTACCTCCCTAAACTCTAAACCCTAGACCCTAGACCTCTCACGCAGCGAGCCACGGTTGGCTGGTGGCATGGGTGCGGGGAAACATTTATAAGGGGTGTTTGCCGGTGAAATATGAAAAATTGAGTAACTTAGCGGCATGAAAAAAGTTATTATTTCTCTGGTTGCCGGCTTGTGTGCAATCATCAGCATGAGCTCGAATGCCGTGGCCATTCAGGACGGCGTGTCGCTGGAATTGGCTACCTACCGCAGTGCCAACATCAACGATGTGCGCTACTCGCTATCGTTTACAGTTCCTGACCAGATAACCCGGCCTGTGTCGTTTGACGAGACGCTGACTTTTGTGTGGGCAGGCGATGAGGATTTACAAATCGATTTCCAGGGCACGCCCGACCAGTTGGACAGCGTTATCACCGTCAATGGCCGCGAGTTGACGACCGACCTGCGCCACGAGCACATTGTCATTCCTAAAAGATGCCTGTTGCCCGGCAAGAATCAAGTCATCATTTCGGGCCGTTGTGGCGACAAGGCACTGAACCGGCACGAGGATTACCTGTATTCGCTCTTTGTCCCCGACCATGCACGCAGTGTGTTCCCTTGCTTTGACCAGCCGGACCTCAAGGCCCGTTTCACGCTGTCATTGACACTCCCCGACGGCTGGATAAGCATCAGCAACGACACCCAGAAGCCGATTCCCACCTATCTGTTCTCTTTCACGGCGGGCCGGTTCCAGATGCAGACCGCCACGCGCGATGGCCGCGACCTGACGGCCCTGTACAGGGAAACCGATTCGCTCAAGGTGGCCCAGCTGCCCATTGTCTTTGACCAAGTGGCCCTCTCGTTGAGGTGGATGGAAGAATACACGGGCATCCCTTACCCGTTTGAGAAATACGGCTTCGTGGTTTTGCCCGGTTATCAGTTCGGAGGCATGGAGCACCCTGGCTGCATCCAGTTCACCGATTGGGAAATCTTCCTCGGCCCCCAGCCCACGCCCGACGAAGAGATGACACGCCTTAACCTCATTGCCCACGAGACGGCGCACATGTGGTTTGGCGACCTGGTGACCATGCGTTGGTTTAACGACGTGTGGACCAAGGAGGTGTTTGCCAACTTCATGGCCGACAAGATTTCGCGAGAACAGTTCCCTGACGTCAACCACGACCTTGCATTCATCAAGGCCCACTATCCGCTCGCCATGAATACCGACAGGACCCGCGGCACACACCCCATCCAGCAGCCGCTGGACAACCTGAACAAGGCGGGATTGCTCTATGGCAACATCATCTACCACAAGGCGCCCATCATGATGCGCAAGCTGGAGCAGGAAAAGGGTGCAGCAGCGCTGCAACAGGGCTTGAGGAGTTATCTCAAGAGGTATGCCTACAGCAACGCCACCTGGGACGACCTGATTGCCGAATTGGACAAATTTGCCCCCGAGCACAGCGCCCAGTCCTTCAGCGACGTGTGGGTAAAGCAGAAAGGAATGCCCCTAATCGGTTCTGCTCATCTCAAGAATGGCGTTGTCAAAGTCATGCAAGCCGACCCTTACGGGAGGCGTCTGTTATGGAAACAGGGCTTCAATATCGGCTATGTTGACCAGAACAACCAATTTTGCCAGGAGCCCATTTATATGAATGAATACGAAAGTATTCTCTCCTATCGCAATGGTAAGGACTTGTTTCTCAACAGCAATGCCGAGGGCTACGGACAATTTGCACTCGACAATAAAGCGCTGTCGATGATGTCCAGAGCATGGGAAACGATGCGCAATGATGACAAGGCCCGTTATGCCGCGGTACTCAACCTATATGAGAACTTTCATCTGGGCAACATCACGGCCGGGAAACTGATGATGGTGCTGCTCGACTTCCTCTCCCACGAGCGTAACGAGCTGATTGCATCAACGACATGCACTTTTATCAACAACCTGACGGGATACCTTAACCCGAACGACCGTGCCGCCACCGAGGGCCGCTTGTATGAATTGACGCAGCAGCACGGCCTGCAGTCGGTGCGCCAGACGCTGTTGCGCCAGCTCTCGCTCAAAGCCGTTTCCCCACAGGTCTTGAACCACCTCTATGACATCTGGGAAAAGCAGGAGGCCTCATTTCTCAACAACCGCGACTACATGCGCATGGCCTACCACCTTGCCATCATGTTCCCTGAACGGTGGCAGGACATCATTGCCATGCAGCACAGTCGTCTCACTACCGAGGACGAACGCCGTGAGTTTGGATTTGTCTCCCGTGCCTGCACACCAGATGCCGATGTGCAGCAGCAACTGTTCGATGACCTGCTCAAGGTCGAGAACCGACGTGTCGAGCCATGGGCCCGCACGATGCTGGCACTGCTCAATGACCCCGTGCGAGAGCCCCTGAGCAACCGCTATCTGGTACCCGGGCTGGACGTGCTGGAAGAGATTCAACGCACAGGCGACATCTTCTTCCCCGGCTACTGGTTATCAAGCCTGCTCGACGGCCATCACAGCAGCCAAGCAGTCGAAATCGTCAACACATGGCTGGACAACCATCCGACGCTAGCGCCCGTCTTGAGAAACAAGGTCATGGAGAACGCCTACTGGTTGCTGGACATTAAAGACCATTAGTGCCCCAGCAAACAGAGGCTGTTGCAAAACTCATTTGACACAACTATAAATCGGCCTACGGCCGAGAAATCAAGAGCAGCACCTACTCGTCCGTTCGTCCGTTCATTCATGCATGCGTGAGAAAGCGAGAAACAAGACACTGCGAGAAACAAGTCAGGTTTCTATCACGTATCCATTCGTACGAACGGACGAACGAATGAATGAATCATAACTATAGTATTGAGAGAAATAATATATATGATTTGAATAGGTTTGTGTCAAAACTTGCGATGACACAACCTTTCTATCCGTTCATCCGTTCGTTCATATTTATATATAATAGCGAACGAACGGATGAAATGACCAGTATTACTCAACACAATTCTTAATGCTAATTGTGCTAATTATACAAATCTCACGATAAAATACATAATAGAATTTCTCGAACTCACGTAAATTAGTTAAATTCGTGAAATTGGCATTAGCCCCGCAGGGGTCAGAGGCACATCTTTATCATTTCCTGATTCTAACGGGCACCAGTAAACCGGTTATATCTAATTCCAGGAGCCAGTCAGGATGATGTTGATAATGGCGTTGACGTCGGCGATGTTGATTTCGCCATCGCCGTTCACGTCGGCAGCAGTATTGTCATCATTTCCACCCAGAATCATGTTGATGACGGCATTCACGTCTGCAATGTTCACTTCACTGTCGCCATTCACGTCGCCCATAAATATATCTTCCACAATCCGCCCGAAATAGGGGTACCAGTTCACGTCAGCCCGGTAGGCATCAGCCGTCCCCTGCAGCACATGAAGCGTACGGCCTGAATAGTCGCCATCGAAGATAAAGGCTTCTCTTTCTACTGACACACCCGAGAGGTCGGTGATGTGGCTATACACATCCATCAAGTCATTGCAGAAATCGAATGCCCATATACCTATGCGGGTGACTGATTTGGGAATCGTAATACTCTTCAGGCCATAACACCGGCTAAAGGCCATTGTACCTATGGTCGTGACTGAATTGGGGAAGTTCACATTCGTCAAGCTACTGCACTCCTCAAACGCATAGTTGCTGATTGTGGTGACTGAATTGGGGATATACACGTTCACCAAACCGCTGCAGCGAGAGAACGCCCCAAAACCGATTTCAGTAACAGCTCTAGGGATGGTCACACTCGTCAGGCCCGAGCAACCCGAGAACACTTCTTTACCGATGGTGGTAAGGGCGTCTGAGATGGTCAGGCTCGTCACTCCGCTGCAGCCATAGAATGCATTGTCACCGATTGCGGTGACTGAATTGGGGATAGACATGGTGGTCAGGCCTTTGCATAAAAAGAACGCTCTGTATTCGATTTCAGTGATTGAAGAAGGGATGGTTATACTCGTCAGACCAGTGCAGCCCGAGAATGAATAGCTGCCGATTCTAGTGACCGAACTGGAGATGACCGTGTTTTTACAACCTGCAATCAATGTATTGCTTGACGTCTCAATAATGGCATTACAGTTGTCGCGGGAATCGTATGCTATGTTTCCGCTTTCCACGTCGAAACCCTCAAGGCTTTCACAACCCTCGAATGCACCATCGCTAATGCTGGTGACATGACTGGGGATGACCATGCTTGACAAACCCGTGCAGCCATCGAACGCAAATTTGCCGATGGAAATGACAGAGCCGGGAAGGGTCATGTCAGTCAAGCTGCTGCAGCCCGAAAACGCCATGTTGCCGATGGAGCTTAGCGTGCTGGGGAGGGTCACCTTTGCCAAACTGCTGCAGCCATAGAACGTATACTCACCGATGTCAGCAAGGGCGTTAGGGAGGGTGATGCCCGACAGGTCACTGCAGCCATAAAATGCATGGCTACCGATGGAGGTGACTGAGTTAGGGATGGTCACGCTTGTCAAAGCGCTGCAGCTATCGAACGCTCCACTGCCGATGGTGGTAACCGAATTGGGGATGTCCACACTCGACAGGCCCGTACAATTCTGAAACGCCCTACTACCGATTGAAGTGACGGAGTTGGAAAAGGTCATGCTTGTCAGACCCGTGCAATCCTCAAAAGCATAGTTGCCAATGGTAGTAACAGAGTTAGGAATGGTAAGGCTTGTCAAGCCACTGCAGTTATCGAACGCGAAATCAGTAATACTTAACGTACCGTCTTTTATTGTGATGCTTGTGCCATCGGGCATCGTGCCTTTGTAACAGTAAGCTACAGAGCCGGCATACACAAGCCCGTCGGGCTGGTTGTTGAACCACGGAGTTTGCTCAAACGCCCGGTAGCCGATAGTGGAGACGGAATTAGGGACGCTCACGCTCGCCAAACCAGTGCAACCCCAGAAGGCACCTTCGCCTATCGAGGTGACCGAATTGGGGATGTCCACGCTGGTTAAGTTACGGCAAAACCAGAAGGCTTCTTTACCGATTGAGTTGACGGTATTGGGGATAGTCACGCTCCTCAGTTCACGATAGTCATAGAAAGCCAAATCAGCAATACTTATCGTGCCGTCTTTTATTGTGATGCTTGTACCAGCAGGCATCGTGCCCTTGTAACGATATGCAACCAAGCCGGCATACACAAGCCCGTCGGGCTGGTTGTTGTACCACGGGGTCTCCTCAAATGCCCGGTAGCCGATGGAGGTGACGGTATTGGGGATGCTCACGCTTGCCAAGGCACTGCACTGATAGAAGGCTGCTCTGCCGATTGAGGTAACAGACTCGGGGATGGTCACGCTCGTCAGGCTGCTGCAACCAGAGAACACCATCTCGCCGATTGTAGAAATAGCGTTGGGGATGGCCACACTCCTCAGGCTGCTGCAGTTCCAGAAGGCCACTTCACCAATAGTGGTGACGGAGTTGGGGATGCTCACACTTGTCAAGCCACTGCAATCCCTGAACGCCGCTTCGCCGATGGTGGTGACAGAACTGGGGATGGCCACACTCGTCAAGTCTTTGCAGTTCCAGAAGGCCCAATCACCAATGGCGGTGACTGTAAAGGTGATGTCCTTGTGGGTGACTATGGCGGGGATAGCCACATCTCCCTGGTATTCAGGATCAGTTTGCTGTCTTGTGGACACTTCAACGGTATTGATGCCCGTGATGGTGTAATCCACGCCGCCATATTTGAAGCTATAGGCGGTTGCGGTGGCTGGTAATAGCAGGGCCAGAAACAGAAGGGCGGATGTAATTAAGTTTTTCATCTTCGGTTTGGGTATTTCGTGTTGTAGATTGCTGTCGCAAAGATAAGTGAAGTCTTGTAAGAAAACAAGCCTTTCGTCAACAAGAGAGCCAATTATCAAGAAAAAAACGAAAAAGTGTCAAAAAAATAGACACAGAGCAGCACCTATTCGTCCGTTCATCCGTTCGTTCATGCATGCGTGAGAAAGCGAGAAACAAGCCAGGTTTCTGTCACCATCACGTACCCATTCGTATGAACGGACGAACGAATGAATTATAGTATTGAGAGAGATTCTATATGATTAAAATTATTAGTGTCCCGTAAAAATGCAATAAAGTCCCATAAGTGCTTCAATATCAATTTCGTTATGGCATTTTCGCATAAAGAGGCTTACTTTGAAGCCCGTTAGGGCTGGTCATGGCCCTGGACGCCCCTAACGGGGCTTTCCCCGGACACCCTAATGACCGGTTATATCTAATTCAAGGAGCCAGTTAGGATGATGTTGATGATGGCGTTGACGTCGGCGATGTTGATTTCGCCATCGCCATTCACGTCGGCAGCAGTAGTGTTACCATTTCCGCTCAAAATGATATTGATGACGGCATTGACGTCTGCAATATTGACCTCGCGGTCGCCATTCACGTCGCCCGGCAGGGGTTCAGGTTCAGGGATTAAGTCCTCAATAACCTGATCGAAATACCAGTACCAGTCATTATAATAATAGGCTTCAGTCGTCCCTGGCAACACATGAAGCGTACGTTCAGAGGCATCCCCGTCATACAAATCGAATGCATTACCCGCAAGCGATACACTCAAGGGGTCAGCAATGTAGCAATACACATCCGTCAGCCCCGAGCAGTTATAGAACGCCTTGCCACCGACAGAAGTCACCGAGTTAGGAATAGTGACGCTGGTCAGACCGCTGCAGCCAGAGAACGCCTCTTTACCGATAGAAGTCATCGAGTTGGGGATATCGATGCTGGTCAGACCAGTGCAGCCATAGAACGCATACACACCGATGCTCGTGACGGATTTGCCGATTGTGACGCTGGTCAGACCAGTGCAGCCATAGAACGCATACCCACCGATGCTCGTGACGGATTCGGGGATTACAAGATCTGTAGTTTCCTCACCATCAATAAACAAATGCTGAGCATAATACAATGGATTTGAATAGAAATTATTAAAGTCTATTTTGCACCATGCATCTAAGTCATGAATGTTGACGCTGGTCAGACCGGTGCAGTCATGGAAAGCTCCGTCACCAATAAATGTTACCGAGTTGGGGATGGTGATGCTGGTCAGTCCGCTGCAGCCCCAGAAGGCCCCCTCACCAATAGATGTTACCGAGTTGGGGATATCGATGCTGGTCAGACCGCCGAAGTTGTCGAAAGCATAGTTACCGATAGCAGTTACCGAATTGGGGATAGCCGTGTTCTTGCAGCCATAAATTAAAGTATTAGAGGCGGTCTCTATAATTGCATTGCAGTTGTTGCGCGAATCATATTTTGGATTGCCACTTTCTACCACGATGCTGGTCAGACCAGTGCAGTTATAGAACACCCCGTAACTGAGAGAAGTCACCGAGTTGGGGATATCGATGCTGGTCAGACCAGTGCAGCCATAGAACGCATTGATACCGATCTCAGTCACCGAGTTGGGGATATCGATGCTGGTCAGAGATGTGCAGCCATAGAACGTGCTCTCACTGATCTTAGTCAAATATTTAGGCATGACGATGCTGGTCAGCCCGCTGCAGTCCTGGAACGCAGATGGACCGATTGAAGTCACCGAGTTGGGGATGTCGATGCTGGTCAGACCAGTGCAGCCATAGAACGTCAGCCCGTTGATTGTCGTGACGGAGTTGGGGATGGTGATGCTGGTCAGCCCGCTGCAGCCAGAGAACGCCCAGCCACCGATCTCAGTTACCGAGTTGGGGATGTCGATGCTGGTCAGACCAGTGCAGCCAGAGAACGCATAAACATCAATAGCAGTTACCCGGTAGGTGGTTCCATTATCGGTGACGGTAGCCGGGATGACGACAGAGCCTGAATACGCGCCGAAAGACCAGTTTTTGTGGGTCACGGTGGCTTCGTTGCCATTGATGTTGTAATAGATGCCATCGACCTCGAAGTCATAGGCAGATGCTGTGGCTGGCAGCATGAGAGCCAGCAGCAGGAGGGAAAAGTGGAATAGTTGTTTCATTACCTTGAGTATTAGAAAAGTTAATATAGGCTGATAGAATCATTGATTTAAATTGACCCACAAAGGTAATAAAGTATTTCCAATTTTCATCATCGGTTTGCTCAATTCCCTTACATCCAACAAAAAACGGCCGGCTGCGCGGGCAGTCGGTCGCTTCGTGTTTTTGATGTGGTACCTCCGGGGATCGAACCAGGGACACGCGGATTTTCAGTCCACTGCTCTACCACTGAGCTAAGGTACCTTTCAAAA
>JAEEGJ010025644.1_pt1 | contig 12055 bp, 9 predicted proteins | sample 8958761 | NCBI WGS metagenome assembly JAEEGJ01 (sample SAMN16246546, study PRJNA631951) | gut metagenome | biome: gut microbiome; feature: rumen; material: RS-attached | host: Bos | place: Iran: Karaj | collected 2018-10 | reverse complement strand
GTGATAAATTGAGAGTAAAATAATTAAGGCCCTCACCCAAAGGGCAATCGTGCGTTATGCGTTCAAACGATTGGGGAGCTTCGCGACGGTGGGCAAAAGCGGGGAGGGGGCTTGAGTTGAGATAATTATGCTACAGATAAATAATTTACATGCCACAATAAATGGCAAGGAGATTCTGAAAGGTATCAACCTGACCGTAAAAGACGGTGAGGTGCATGCCATAATGGGACTGAACGGTGCCGGTAAAAGTACGCTGAGCAATGTGATTGTCGGGCATCCCGCCTATGAGGTGACAGAAGGCGAGATTATCTTCAACGGCAAGGATCTGTTGAAGATGGCACCCGAGGAACGTGCTCACGAGGGTATTTTCCTGTCGTTCCAGCAACCTGTGGAGATTCCCGGTGTAAGCATGGTCAACTTTATGCGTGCAGCACTGAATGCCAAGCGTCAGTACAAGGGCGAGGAACCTTTAAGCGCCGGCGATTTCCTGAAGCTGATGCGTCAGAAGCGTAAGATTGTCGAGTTGGACAGCCGGCTGACCAGCAGAAGCGTGAACGAAGGTTTCTCGGGCGGAGAAAAGAAGCGCAACGAGATTTTCCAGATGGCTATGTTGGAACCTACGTTCAGTATTCTGGATGAGACAGACAGCGGCTTGGATGTGGATGCCTTGCGCATTGTGGCCGAGGGGTTCAACAAGCTTCGCACGCCCCAGACAAGCGCCTTGGTGATTACCCATTATCAGCGTTTGCTGGATTACCTGAAGCCCGACATTATACATGTGCTTATCGGTGGAATGATAGTGAAGACAGCCGGTCCGGAGCTGGCTTTGGAGATAGAGAATCGCGGTTTTGACTGGATAAAGGAAGAAGTAGGCCTGTAAGCTATGGCAGAGGACACAAGACAATATACAGATTTCTACGCTCAGGCAGGAAAACTTATCTGCGAGCGCTCTTGCGAGGTGATGAACGCCCCTCGTGCTGAGGCTTTGCGGACTTTCTCGGCCCTTGGTTTCCCTACAAAGAAGGTGGAACGCTACAAATATACGGATGTGGCGGAGGATTTTGCTCCCAACTACGGCATAGCACTGACTCCTTTGGAAGTGAAGGATCTGCCTTATTGCCATCGTATCAGCGAGGCTCCCGTGGATGTTACCCTTTATTATAACAAACTGGCGGACAGGCAAGATGCTGTGGTGGCACTGAACACCATGCTCAGTGTGGATGCTTTGGTCATCTATGTACCGCGCAATACCAAAGTGGAGCACCCCATTCAGATAAGCAATGTGCTGAAGGGTGAGCAGGACACGATGGTAAACCGTCGCATCCTTATCATTCTGGAGCAATGTGCTGAGGCTGATATCGTCATAACAGATAAAGCGGTGGATCAGATGCACTTCCTTTCTAATCAGGTGGTGGAAGTCTTTGCCGGTGACGGCAGTCATTTGAATCTGTACGAGGTGGAAGAGACCCATCTGCTTTGCACCCGTTATAGCAGTGTTTTCGTCCAGCAGGGGAGGGACAGTCATGTACATCACACCAGCTTTACGCTCTTTAACGGGCATACCCGTAACCGCATGGACGTAAGTCTGAAAGGCGAAGGCTCCGAGGTTATCCTGAATGGTTGTGTGATAGCCGATAAGACCCAGCATGTAGATAACAATACGCTGATAGACCATCAGGTGGGTTGCTGTCAGAGCAACGAACTGTACAAATATGTATTGGACGACAGTTCTGTAGGTGCCTTTGCCGGAAGAATTCTGGTACGCGAAGGCGCTCAGAAAACCATCAGCAACGAGACCAATGCCAATCTCTGTGCTACCTCCTCGGCCCGTATGTACACCCAGCCCATGTTGGAAATCTATGCCGACGATGTAAAGTGCAGTCATGGCAGTACGGTGGGTCAGATGAGCGATGAGGCCCTCTTCTATATGCGTCAGCGTGGTATATCGGAGCAGGAAGCCAGACTCTTGCTGAAGTCGGCATTTATCACTGAAGTGATAGAGACCATTCCCCTTGAAGCACTCAGAGACCGCCTACATGTATTGGTGGACAAGCGTCTCAGGGGCGAACTTTCAAAGTGCGAAGGATGCAAGCTTTGTAAATGAAGAGTGAAGAATGAAGAGTGAAGAATCCTGCGATTGAGCGAGAGCAATGGAAAGCGTGCTTTCCGATTGCCGAGCGTGAGCAGGATGGACGGAGTCAATTTGCTCCCGCTATGCTCGCTAACCGAATGTGAATTATGAATTATGAATTGATCCGCAAGGATTTCCCCATTCTGGATAAGACCATCTATGGGAAGTACCCTTTGGTTTATCTGGATAACGCAGCTACTACGCAGAAGCCCCGTGTTGTGGTGGAAGCCATGACGGAGGAATATTATAACGTGAATGCCAATGTACACAGAGGCGTTCACTTCCTGTCACAGCAGGCCACAGAACTGCATGAGGGCAGCAGGGAAACGGTACGGAAGTTCCTGAACGCCCGAAGCACCAGCGAGATAGTTTTCACTCGAGGCACCACGGAGAGCATCAATCTGGTGGCTCAGTGTTTCTCCGATGCCTTCATGAAGGAAGGCGATGAAGTGATAGTCAGTGAGATGGAGCATCACAGCAATATCGTCTCCTGGCAGTTGCAACAGCAGCGTAAAGGCATTAAGCTACGCGTAATTCCTATTACAGATGACGGACGACTGCGGATGGAAGAATATGAAAAACTCTTTTCCGACCGTACGCGTATCGTTAGTGTGACACATATAAGCAATGTGCTGGGAACCATCAATCCCGTTAAGGAGATTATCCGTATTGCCCACGAGCATGGAGTGCCCGTGCTGATAGACGGCGCTCAGAGTACGCCCCACATGAAGGTAGATGTACAGGAGTTGGATTGCGACTTCTTTGCTTTCAGCGGTCATAAGATTTACGGCCCTACGGGTATCGGTGTCTTGTATGGTAAGGAGAAATGGTTAGAGAAACTGCCACCTTATATGGGTGGCGGTGAGATGATAAAGAATGTATCTTTCGAGAAAACAACCTTTAATGAACTTCCCTTCAAGTTCGAGGCCGGCACGCCCGACTATGTAGCCAGCACAGGTCTGGCACGGGCATTGGATTACGTCAGTGCACTGGGTTGGGATGCCATCGGAGCTCATGAGCGTGATCTTACGGCCTATGCTATGCAGAAAATGAATGAGATAGAGGGTATGCACATCTTCGGTCCCAAGGATATTGAACAGCACGACGCTGTCATCAGTTTCCAACTATTCCTTCCCCTCGGGGGAGGTCAGGAGAGGGGTTTTATCCATCATCTGGATATGGGAACGTTGCTCGACCGGTTGGGGATTGCCATCCGCACAGGACACCATTGTGCGGAACCCTTGATGCACCGATTGGGTATTGAAGGAACTTGCCGCGCCAGCTTTGCCTTATACAACACCCGTGAAGAGGTGGATGCCTTGGTGGCCGGCATAAATAGAGTAAGGCAGATGTTTTGAGGTTTTGAGGTTCTCTCTCTTTGGAGAGGACCTGGGTGAGGCTACTAAATGATGTTAGAAGCATATTATAAAGAAGGACTGATTGAGGCCGGTTGTGATGAGGCTGGCCGTGGTTGTCTGGCAGGCCCTGTGTTTGCCGCAGCTGTGATTCTGCCCTCCGACTTCAGGAACGAGATGCTGAACGACTCCAAGCAGCTGACCGAGAAGAAGCGCTATCTGTTGCGGGATGTGATAGAACGTGAGGCCTTGGCTTGGGCTGTGGGAATTGTCGATAATAAGGAGATTGATAAAATAAACATTCTTAATGCCAGCATTCTGGCTATGCACCGAGCCTTGGATCAGTTGACCGTTCGGCCAGAGTATATCATAGTGGACGGGAACCGTTGGAAACCGTATCAAGAGCTTACGGCTAACGATAACGAGCCAAAAGTTGTGCCGGCTACCACCATTGTAAAGGGTGACGGGAAATACCTCTCTATCGCTGCAGCCAGCATCTTGGCAAAGACTTACAGGGACGACTTCATGCTGCGCATCCATGAGGAATTTCCCCAGTATCATTGGGACAAGAACAAGGGCTATCCGGCTAAGGTGCACCGCGAGGCTATCCGTCAGTATGGTACGACGCCTTACCACAGGATGAGTTTTAACCTATTGGGGGATACACAACAGTTGGAATTTGATTTCGGTTGAAAAGACCTTACAAAAACAGAAAAACAACAAATCTTAAATCAATATATTATGAATAAAAACAACATCAATGGAATTTTGAAGCTGCTGTTAGTAGCTATGCTCTGTCTCGTCTCCACCAGCGTCTGGTCAAGGACTGAGATTCATGTGGAAACGGCAGGTACACTCTCCTCGCTTCTGTCATCGACAGAAAAGGAACTCAAGGTGACAGGTTACATTAACGGCACCGACATCAAGTACATCCGTTCGTTGGTCACTAAGGGAACGGTTACTTCGCTTGACTGGTCGGAAGTACACATCGTAGCCGGTGGCGAGGCCTACAACGAGAATTTTACAACGTCAGATGATGTTGTAGGCGAGAAGATGTTCTATAACTGCTCGAAGCTTCAGGCAATGTTGTTGCCTAATACTGCTACAACTATCCAGAAGAATGCTTTTGCTGGAACGGCCCTAAAGACTATAGACATTCCTAACAGCGTCAGGTCGCTTGGCGAGGATGCTTTTGCGTATTGTAATTCGCTGGCAACGGTTGTTATCGGTAAAAAGGTAAACCAACTGAGCAAAGGGGCGTTCTACGGCTCTGCTGTCACTAAAGCCTATGTGAAGCCCATGACACCTCCTGCCATATCATCCTATCTGTTTGGTTCGAAGGTTACCATGTATGTCTATAAGGATGCATTGGCTGACTATAAGGCATCGTCGGCATGGAAAGAATATTATAGCAACATCTACGGTTCACTGGCAAACTTTTATCCGGAGGAACCGGAGGAAAGTGATGTCGTCAGCGAGTTGACTGGCAACTTCTTCGAGGATGCGGCATGTACGCAGCTGAAAGCTGAATACCAGGCCATGAGTGACGAGGCTTTAACCACAGCTATGACAGAGGGCGGTATGCCTGAGTATATGGTCAATATTGCTCTCAAGGTGAAGAACAACTCATGGGCAGCCTACGAACAGGAATTCCGTATTCACAGTTACCAGGCATACAGCGATGCCAAGTATTGGAACGATAAACTTTGGAGTAGGGCCGCTTCCTATATGGGAAACCCTACAGGTATCCTTTCCCAATCTTACACAGAGCAGCTGTATGTCTTTGTTGACAGCGATGTTCCTTCCGATGCCACACTGTATATAGCAGGCATAGGAGTTGATAAGATGATTACAAGTGCGAAGACAGGTCAGAAGCTCAAGAAAGGTCTCAATATTATTGACGGTGACGCGGGTAAACTGTTCTACATTTTATATACGGTTGACACAAAGACAATGACCAAACGGGTAAGCGAGTGGCCCGAGATAAAGATACACATCGAAGGTGGTAAGGTAGAGGGTTACTTCGATGCTTCACGGCATACCGATACCGATTACAAGAAATTGCTTGCTAATGCCGCTCATTCTGCTTTCGTCATGAAGGGTAAACATTCTGTCCTGAGCATTTGGACATCCATCCTCAGGAAAAGATACCCGAATAAGATTGCCAAGACTGTAGAGTGTACCGACAGCCTTTCGGTATGGGAAAAAGACGTTACCGGCATCTGCGAATCCGTTGCTAACGGAGAAAAAGCCGGGGCACCTTGGTATATTACAGGCGGTGATGCCTTTTACCCGGGCTATTTCAATAACCCCACATTCGTAGATAACGACTCACCTGGTTCTTATGCCCATGCCACGGAGTTTGGCATTCACCTTTCCGAAGGTGCTTCCCAGTATTTCCTGAATCCTTACAGCACATCTATAGACGGGTATGACGAGGGAGGTATTGCACACGAATTCGGACATCAGCTGCAGTCTCCTATCATGCTGGAGGGTGTTACAGAAGGCAGCAACGACCTTTTTGCTAACATTTGCCGTTTCCTTATGGGACACAGAGCATCTACCGGCAGGCCCCTGAGTGTTACCATGCACGAATTCTCGAAACATGAGCCTTTCTATTGGAGACCTGTTGATAACAGTTGCCTCCGTATGTTCTACTCTCTTTACCTCTACTATCATCAGGGACAGAAGAACACATCGTTCTACCCTGAACTCTTTAAGGCATTGCGTACGGACAGGATAGTTCCCTATGGTTCAAACACCAACAACTCGGGTCTGAAGTTTGTGCGCAAGGTATGCGAGGTGGCACAGGAAGACCTTACCGATTTCTTCACTGTTTACGGTTTCTTTGAACCGGCTAACAATCGCTACCTGGAATGCTACGGTGACCATTATGTTACCAACAGGCAACTGGACATTAACAGCACAAAAAGAAAGATTTCCCAATATGAGAAAAAGAACCGCGAGATAATCTTTGTTGAGGATCGCGTGGAGAATGTTCCTACCACAGGTTTTGTTACTACGGCAGGAAAACAGCGTTACTATCGCAGCGGCGAACAGTTAGGTCAGTGTGGCGACGTGGGTCAGTTCACCAGCTATCGTCCGGGCGCATGCGAGCCCTCGGCGTATGTATGTCTGAAGGCCGACAGCCTCTATGCTTTGGATGGTAAGGGAGGTGTAGGCTTCCTGATGCAGGATGAAGAAGGTAATCTCAAGTATGCCTCCAATGCCAGGGACATCTGCATTCCCAGGAGTGTGGGCCGTGACTTTACCATCTACTCCATTGATGCAGACGGCACCATGCACGAAGTCGCTAAGGCAGAGGGCGGTGAGGAATCTGTTACATTGGAGAAAGTCGGACAGCTTCCCAACAGTATGTCCGACCTGACCATTAAACTTGTTCTTAGCGGGAGGTTTAACGGAACGGACATCAAACACATGCGTAAGCTTATTGCCGAAAATCACCTGGCATCTATCGACCTTACAGATGCCCAGGTTATGTCAGGCGGTCTAGCATACTACCAGAGCTACAAGATTACCGCAAATAACATCCTTGGTGATTATGTTTTCCAAGGGTTTACGAAACTTGTTGCCATGAAACTTCCCCAGACGCTTACCAAGATTGGCTACAACGCCTTCTCCTCTTCGGGGCTTAGGATGATTGATATTCCCGACAAAGTAACAACTATCGAGGAAGACGCATTCGCCTATTGCAGCAGTCTGAATACCGTCATTTTAGGCAAGGGCATAAAGACTTTGTCGAAAGGTGCCTTCTACGAATCTGCGGTTAAGGATGTCTATGTCAAGGCACTCACGCCTCCCAGTACCAACGGTTACACGTTCAGCAGCAATCCCGTTATCCATGTCTATGCTAGCGCCCTCGCAAAATACAAGGCTTCCGACTGGAAAAACTATGGTACCATTGTCGGCGACCTCGATGAGTGGGAAGCTACAACAGGTGTTAAGGAAATTCATAATCCTCAATCCGTCATTCATAACGAAGGGACTGTATATAACCTGAATGGTCAGCGGATAAGTAATGCGGGAAAGGGATTGTACATTGTAGGTGGTAAAAAAGTGGTGTTGAAATAAAAAGCGCTTGACAACTGAAAGTATCTCGTTTTTTTGTTGTACCTTTGCAGCAAATTTGACGTATAATAAATAAAAACAGAAAATATTATGGCAAAGAAAGCACTTTTGATGATCCTGGACGGCTGGGGCATCGGTAATAAGGGTAAGGGTGATGTTATCTTCAATACACCAACTCCTTACATGGATTATTTGCAGAAGAACTATCCCAACAGCCAGTTACTGGCTTGTGGCGAGAATGTCGGTCTTCCTGACGGACAGATGGGTAACTCTGAGGTAGGTCACCTGAATATCGGTGCAGGAAGAATTGTCTATCAGGACCTGGTAAAGATTAACCGTGCCTGTGCTGACGGAAGCATCCTGAAGAACCCGGAAATCGTAAATGCATACGAGTATGCAACGCTCAACGGTAAGAATGTTCATCTGATGGGTCTTACTAGCAACGGTGGCGTTCACTCTTCACTGGATCATCTGTTCAAACTGATTGAGATTGGTAAGGAATATAAGGTTCAGAATACCTTTGTTCACTGCTTTATGGACGGTCGTGATACCGACCCCAAGAGCGGTAAGGGCTTTATCGAACAAGTTACGGCTAAGTGCAACGAGGCAGGTAATGCTGCTATTGCCAGCATCGTCGGTCGTTTCTATGCGATGGACCGTGATAAGCGCTGGGAGCGTGTGAAGATTGCATACGATTTGCTGATTAGTGCCGAGGGCAAGCAGGCCACCGATATGGTGGAGGCTATGCAGGAAAGCTACGACGAGGGCGTAACAGACGAGTTCATCAAGCCTATCAATAATAGCACCATCGACGGTACCATCAAGGAAGGCGATGTGATAATCTTCTTTAACTATCGCAACGACCGCGCCAAGGAGCTGACCATCGTGCTCACACAGCAGGATATGCCTGAGCAGGGTATGAAGACCATCCCCGGCCTTCAGTACTATTGTATGACTCCTTACGATGCCAGTTTCACAGGCGTACACATTCTTTTCCCCAAGGAGAATGTCAACAATACGTTGGGCGAATATATCAGCAGCAAGGGCCTGAAGCAGTTACATACGGCAGAAACGGAGAAGTACGCTCATGTTACCTTCTTCTTCAATGGAGGTCGTGAGGCTCCCTACGAGGGTGAGGAGCGTATCTTGGTTGCCAGTCCTAAGGTTGCCACATACGATTTGAAGCCCGAGATGAGTGCCTTTGAGGTTAAGGATAAGTTGGTGGCTGCCATCAAGGAGGATAAGTACGACTTTATCGTAGTTAACTTTGCCAATGGCGATATGGTAGGCCATACAGGTGTTTACGAGGCTATCGAGGCTGCTGTTAAGGCCGTTGACCAGTGCGTGAACGAGGTGGTAGAGACCGCCAAGAAGGTGGGTTACGAGACCATCATCATTGCCGACCACGGAAATGCCGACAATGCCTTGAATGCCGATGGTACTCCCAATACCGCGCACTCTCTGAACGCTGTTCCTTTCATTTATGTAACAGAGAACAAGGATGCTAAGGTAGAGAACGGTGTATTGGCAGATGTGGCTCCCAGCATCCTGCATATCATGGGACTGGAGCAGCCTGCCGATATGACAGGTAAGTGCCTGATAAAGTAATAGCCCCCCTCCCAACCTCCCCCCGAGAGAGGGAGGAGAACTAATCTCTTAATGCTCAATGAACGTTAGAATAGAAGAGAGCTGGAAGGCTCATCTGAATACAGAATTCGAGAAGCCATACTTTGAGCAGTTGACACAGTTTGTCCGCTCGGAGTATGGCTCCTGCGTTTGTTATCCTCCAGGCCGACTTATCTTCAATGCCTTTGATACCACGCCCTTCGACCAGGTGCGCGTTGTCATCTTGGGTCAGGACCCTTATCACGAACCCGGTCAGGCACACGGACTATGCTTCAGCGTGAATGACGGGGTGCCGTTTCCTCCTTCACTGGTAAATATCTTCAAGGAAATAGAGGCAGAAACGGGCGCTCCCATGCCACAGAGCGGGAATCTGACCAGATGGGCCAGGCAGGGCGTGTTCCTGCTGAACACCTGTCTGAGCGTGCGTCAGCATCAGGCTTTCAGTCATAGCGGACACGGATGGGAATCGTTTACGGATGCCGTTATCAGTACATTAAGTCGCGAGCGTGAAGGTCTGGTGTTTATGCTTTGGGGGGCTCCTGCAGGAAAGAAGGCAGCCTTGATAGATGCAAGCAGGCATTGTATCCTGCGTTCGGCACATCCCAGTCCTCTGAGTGCATATAGGGGATTCTTTGGCAACAACCATTTTAATTTGTGCAACCAATACCTGCAGCAGCATGGACAGCAGCCCATCCAGTGGTAAGAAGGCGTTGCCACCCATGCTGATGGTGGGCGATGTGATTGTACATACGGATATCGTGACGGAATATTTCTGTTGCGATATAGGCAAGTGTCAGGGCCGCTGCTGCGAGGAAGGAGATGCTGGGGCGCCTGTAACTCTGGACGAGATAGCATACATCGAGGATCAGTTGGACACGATATGGCCTCACCTGAATGCTCAGGCTCAGGCCGTGATAGATAAACAAGGTGTTGCCTATACAGACCCTGAAGGTGAACTGGTAACCAGTATAATCGGTAGTTGCGACTGTTGTTTTCGCGGTCAGAAAGGCTGCTTGTTGAAACAGCGTCCTATCAGTTGCCACCTTTATCCCATCAGGGAAAAGAAATTAGGTACCCTTACGGGTATTAACTATCACCGTTGGGATATCTGCAAGGATGCTGTAGCATTAGGGAAAGAACGCAACATACGCATCTATCAGTTCCTGAAGGAACCGCTTATACGCAGATTTGGCGAGGTCTGGTACAAGGAACTGGAGCAAGTGGTGGAGGAACTTACGAAACAAGGGTATGTTTAGTTTAGAGTTTAGAGTTGAGAGTCAGTTTAGAGAGTTTACAGTTTACGGTTTCAATAACCGATAACGTCAACTTATAGAGTTTAGAGTATTATGGAAAGAGAAGAAAAGGTTCTTACTTTCTTGAGAGAGCATAATATAGCATTTACCAACTATAACCACCCAGAGGGTAAGACCATAGAGGAAGCCAAGAGGTGGTGGAAGGATGACGGCAGTGTTCATTGCAAGAACATCTTCCTGCGTAATCACAAGGGCAATCAGCATTATCTGGTATGCTTTCATTGCGATTACGACTTGGACATTCACGACTTGGAACATCGCCTAAAGGCAGCTTTGACGGCACAGGGGAAGAATGCTCCGGGGAAACTCTCTTTTGCTTCGCCAGAGCGTATGATGCGTTATTTGGGCTTAGAGCCAGGTAGTGTCTCTCCCTTTGGATTGATTAACGACATAGAGCATCACGTTCACCTATTCCTCGACAGCCGTCTGCAGCAAGCTGAAACCTTGAGTTTCCATCCCAACGATTGCCGGGGAACGGTGGTGATAAGCAGAACAGAGTTTGAACGTTACCTTCAGATAGTGGGTAACACCTACGAATACATTCCATTATAATATAAGGGAACTATATACCTGTTGTCCGCCGCAAGTGAAGGACCCGTGGTGATGGACCCTCCAGAGACTCCTTCCGACCTCCCCTCCAAGGGATGAAAGAAGAAAAAAGGCACCCAAATGGATGCCTTTTTCTGTGATTTTATTTTGTTCTTCTCTCACTTAATCGTATCTTTGCAGGGAGAATAGTTATATTTGTTTTTTTTTTCAGCAATTATTAAGCATGAAGTATTTTTCTTCGTTTCTATGCGTTTTCTCGCTAATATGTCTGCCTTGTATGTCAGAAACCATTAGTGAGGACAAGGCGTTGAGCGTGGCACAGCAGTTCATGAATGCGAATCGCTTAAGGCATCGTGCTCTGGTGCGATGGAACGGCATAAGAAAAAATACTAATTATGAGAAGTCCCAATCGCAGGATCCGTATTATATTTTCACCAGTAGCGATAGTATGGGTTTCGTTATTGTTGCGGGCGATGATTTGGCTCGGCCTATTCTGGCTTATTCCAAGGATGCTCGTCTTGGGGATAGGGATAATCTTCCCCCGGGTATGCAGGACTGGCTTAATGACATAAGACGGCAGATATCGGCTGCACAGAACGGGCTGGCTTCACCGAGCGAGGACGTTGCACGGCAATGGGCTGCCCCATCCGAGGGTAATGTGCTGAAGCAGTTGAATACGGCACTTTGGGATCAGGGTTATCCGTATCATAATCAATGCCCTATGGACGGAAATGCAAGAACTCTCACCGGTTGTGTTCCTACAGCATACGCCATACGGATGAAGTACTATAATTATCCTGCCAGAGGAAAGGGACTGACTAAACAATATGAGACGGCTTCAAAGGGGTTTAATGTGAATACTCGCGACCTGAATCATGAATATGACTGGGACAGTATGCCTATGGAGTACGTAAACGGGAAATACTCTGCAAAACAGGCAAGTAATGTGGCAACTCTGATGGCAGACGTTGGTGGAGCCTTGCAAGTTGATT
>JAEEGJ010025639.1_pt1 | contig 12055 bp, 11 predicted proteins | sample 8958761 | NCBI WGS metagenome assembly JAEEGJ01 (sample SAMN16246546, study PRJNA631951) | gut metagenome | biome: gut microbiome; feature: rumen; material: RS-attached | host: Bos | place: Iran: Karaj | collected 2018-10 | reverse complement strand
GGTCGGCGAGCCTCAACTCGCCGCAAGTATGGGTTCTGTACATAGTTTGAGGACTTTTTGTTCCAATCTACAAATGTAAAAAAAACCGCCCGTTTTTGCAACGGACGGTTTCCGGCTATGTTTTATGGATTCAGATCACATACTCGTCAAAAAGCGGGCAATAGAGATATCCGTCAATCAGATACTCCCCGAAAGAACAGTTGAAAACGACTTTGCGGAACCGGAGGATGACATAGTCGTCGCCTTTGTCTGCAAGCGAGATTTTTCCGTCAAACGTATGAGTCGTGGCGTTGCTGTCGCTTGAAGCGATGAATGAAAACATGACGCGGGTCGGCTTCAGCATATCCCCAACCTTCATTTTGTCTATACTGTCGAAATAGATGCTGAGCATAAACATATCATAGACCATCCTGCCACCACTGAATGCGCAGAACCAGGACTGGCCCGCCTGATCGCTCTTTCTGTAAACAGCTTTGTCGCGGAACATGACAACCTGGTCCTCGGACACGTTGTCATTGCCTTTCGAATGGATGATGGTTTTCGCCTCCTTGGAACTGTCCCGGAACAGTTCTTCGGGCGTAATGAGGTCTTTGCTGCAGGATACGGCCAGCAAAGCGGCGGCCACCAGGGCGAATTGTGTGATTGCGTGTTTCATAATCCTTGCGTTTTCTGTCATTATAACTTGCTCCTGCACATAATACTGCGTCCAAAGATAGTCAAATCCCGCTATAAGTCAAACCGCAGGCCGGCGTGGAGCGTGAGACCCAGGGGGTGTTCCGTACGGCAAGTGATGAGATCGGTTTTCGTGAGGTACCAGGATAATTCTGGCTGGAAGTAGAGGTGCACGCGGGACCCGAGCCGGTACTGGATGCCGCCGAAGGCCTCCGCGGTCCCTTGCAGGCGGGGTTCCTCGCACTGGATCTTTCCCAGGCTGGCCGCGACGCATTTCTCCACCTTGCCGCCGACGCCTGCATAGAGGTCCCAGCCATCCCGGGACCACAGCCGGGCGTTCAGCCGCAAGGGAATCCCGACGAAATGGAGCCGCTGGTCCAGGCGTCCGGCGACGGATTCCTCCACGGAATGCAGGTACGTGTATTCCAGTCCGCTTTCCACGGCGAGACGCGGCGTCAGGTCCAGCCGGACGGACAGGCCCAGGGAAAGGGGCAGGTCGTGGGTATAGCTGCTGACTGCATCCGGATAAAGGCTGTTCGCTGCCAACACGTACGGGCGGGAATTGGCATAATTCGACTTAACGCCCGGCGCGACTGCCGGCTCTCGGGTGTTCAGGTAGGTCAAGGCGGCGATATAGGGCGCGGACTGCAGGGCGATGTCGGCGGTACGGCGGGCGGTTCCGGCGCCGGCCCGGAGGCCGATGGCGACGCGGGGGCGCGATGCCGTGCCGGGGTTCTCCGGCCAGACAATCGGCTCCTGGCCTCCCCGGGGAACCTGTTGTTCGTCCTCCCCGACCTTCCCGTTATCATCCGCATCAGCCCGCGTGTCATCTTGGGCCATACCTCTGTCCTCCCCGATCTGATTGGGGATTTCCGGACGGGAACGGTCCTCCTCATTCAGAGCCGGTTTGTCCTCACGGGAGACCGGATTTGAGGACGGCACGCTCGGAACGATGGGATCCCCGGTCGGGTCGGGGATGATGGGGGGTGACACCTGCGGGACGGGAGAGGTGGCCTGCGCGACCGGGGTGGTCGGAACTGCGGGAGTTTTCCAGGGGGCCCAGACAAGCAGGGCCAGCAGGGGAAGGACGACGGCTGCGGACAGAGCGGCGCGCCGTAAGGCTGTCCCGCGACGTACGCGCCGCCCCACCACTTCCCAACTCGCCGGGGAAGGCGCCGCCCCGCCGGAAAGCGCTTTCTCCCGAACGGCGTCGGTCCAATCTTTATTTGATCCTTGTTTCATCATCCTTCCGTTATCATAACTCCTTCTTGTCCGGAATACTGCGCCAACCGCCTCCTTCCCTATCCAGGTACTGCCGGATGGACCGGGCGAGGGAGGCCCGCGCCCGCGCGAGGCTGGCGGAAGAACTCTTCTCCTTGATACCCAGCAGGGCGGCAATCTCCTGGTGGGATAGCTCTTCGATGCAATAGAGCGTGAAAACAGTCCGGTAGCCCTCCGGCAGCGCGGCAATCATCTGTTGAAGCACTTCGGCGGGCACGAAAAGGGTCTCCTCGTAGTCCGGTTCATCCGGAATCTCCCCGGCCAGCGCGTCCACCTCCACCAGTTCCCGGGCCAGTCTCCGGCGCTTCCGGGCGGAGTCGAAAGCCAGGTTGAGCGCCACCCGCGCCATCCAGGAATAGAGCGAGCCGGGCCGTGTCCAGCGGAAACGACCGATCACGCGGAAGATCTTGACGAAGGCGTCCTGCATCAGGTCTTCCGCTTCAGCGGCGTCCCGGGCATAGCGGCGGCAGAGCGCGAGCAGGCGGGAGCCGTACGTCTCATACAGCTCCCGCCGCGCCGTGTTGTCGCCCCGCGCACAGCGGATGGCCAGTTCCCGCTCGTCCATATTCATTATAACTTCAGCTCAGCCGATATACTGCGCGAAACTCCCATGAAAAAAGCTACCCCCGAAAGGATAGCTATTTGTTTGTAGATCCGCTTTCGCGAACTAGCGGGCCTTGATGTCCCACTTGGCGTTGTCGTTGTTGAAGTCGAACTTCGCCAGGGTGGGGGTGCTGTCGGCCACGGAGTAGAGGCAGAACTTCTCGGGATGGTGGCAGCCCGGGATGGCCTTCGGCACGATGCGCCAGGTGCCGTCGATCAGCTGCTCGATGCGCCAGAGCTGCTCGTCGGCGCCGGTGAACTCCGGCACGGTGGTCAGTTCGTGGCCTTCCACGGCGGCGAGCGCCCGGTTGGTGCCCTGGATCACGATCTTGTACCAGGGGCCGCCGAGGTAACCGCCGGCCTCGGGCACAGCCTCGATCGTCCACTGCTGGTGCGGGCGGGCCATGTAGTCGTTGGCGCGCACAGGGATGTTGCCCGCCGGCCAGTCGCCGGCGACCTCCTCGAGCTTCTGGCCTTCGAGCACGACGATGGTCTCGTCCTGGCGGCCGAAGAAGCCGCGCATGCCGCCCTGGGCGCGGACGAAGTCCACGGTCAGTTCGAGGGCGTAGCCGCGGCGGCGGGAGAGGATCTTGTAGTTGCCGTCCTGCAGGATCTCGCCGGCCTCGGGCCAGCCGTCCTTCCAGAGGATCGGGCGGATGGCGAGCACGCTGCGGCCGCTGCGGTCCAGGTCGCCCTCCCAGTGGAAGGACATCTTCTCCACGCCGGGCTCGACGATGAAGCGGCCGAAGTGGCCGGCGCCGAAACGACGCTCTTCGGCGGCGACGACCATCTTGCCGCCACCCTGGAGCATGTCACGTCCCACGTTGTCGAGGAACGGTCCGTATGGGCTGCGGGAGCGGCCGACTATGATGTTGTAGGTAGAATTGACGCCGTCGCAGCAGGTGCCGTGGGTACCCAGCAGGTAGTACCAGCCGTCGCGGTACATCATCACGGAAGCCTCGCAGTCGATGGCCACGTCGATGTCCTTGGCGCCGGCCAGGCGGCCGCCCGTCTTGGGATCGAGCTCGACCATGCGGATGTTGCCGAAGTAGGTGCCGAAGGTGCAGAAGAGGCGGCCGTTGGGATCCATCAGGAAGCCGACGTCGATGGCGTCGCAGTCTTCGTCCGTCTCGGAATGGGCGACTTCGACCGGGTCGGTGTAGGCGAAATCCGGGGAATTGGGATCCAGGGTCTTGTTCCACATCGTGAGGATACGGCCGGCGTGGCCGCCGCCCAGGCCGCCGCCCGTGGCGCTGTAGCCGACGAGGTAGCGGTCGCCGATCTTGATGGCGTCAGGCGCGGCACCGCCGCCGGGGCGCACGGCGCCGCTGTTCCACACCCAGCCGTCCTCGGAAATCAGACCGCCGCCACCGGTACCGAAGGTGTAGTACTTGCCGTCACACTCCATGATGGTGGACGGGTCGTGGATATAAGGAGCGCCCACCTGGGCCGCTGCTGTCAGGGTGAAAAGGGCGAAAGCGCCCGCGAGAAGGATATTTCTTGTTTTCATAAGGCGCATCGTTTATTTCGTGGTGAGGGTGATGTTCTTGACGGGATTGCCGGCCTCGTCGATGAAGCGGCAGCAGAAGTCGCTCATGCCGGGGCCGTTGATCACGGCGCCCCAGATGATGTTGCGGCCCTTCTTGAGGGTCAGGCGCGGGGAGGCGCAGTCGTCCATCACGCGGCGGCGGTCGCCGGACAGGATGACGGCCTCTTCGCCGTTGACCCACCACATGGAGGCGGAGTTGGAGCCGACGGCGAGACGGACACCGGGGATGTCCTCTTCGCAGTTGACCACGGTCACCGCCCAGAAGATGACGCCGTAGCGGTCTTCAGTGAGGTTGGTGGCGAAGCGGAAGAGTTTCACGTTGGGCAGCTTGCTGTCCATCGCGTGCCACTTGAGCGTGACCTTCTTCTGCTCATACTTCGGCGGCTCGTTGAAATTGAAGGACGGGCGACCGCCCTGCAGGTTCACGGGCGGCTGGTACTCGACGGTCACCTTGACCTTGGAGCCGTCCTTGGGGAGGACATCGCCCCGCTGGCCCTTGAAGTACTCGACGTCGAAGGCCTCGCGGATATAGCTGTCGGTGAAGACGGTGTTAGAGCGGTTGGGTTTGCTGATCGGCTCGAGGAGCAGCCAGCGGCCCAGGAAACCCTGGGCGTCCGGGGTCGCCGTCTCCGTGACGGCGGGGACGAGGTACTTTTCAAGCGCGGTCGAGGAGTCGGCCCAGACCTGGGCGCGGGCGGAGAAGCCCGGCAGGACGAGCGCCAGCCCCAGCGCAAAGAGGAAAGGTTTCAGGTGTGTTCTCATATAAAAATGGTTTTTAGTTTTTTCGCGCCGGCCAAGGTACGACAAAACTTCCAGCCCCAAAAATCCCCGCTCCCCCGTTGCAGATATTTGAAAGAAATAGACTGAAAAACGAAAGCCGGACGGCGGCGGATTTGCTTTTTCAGGGGCGCTGATGTAATTTTGCACCCGCGATGACCCTGATCCTCACAGGCAGTCCGACCCGCTACGGGGAGGACCACATCACCACCGACAACGGGTTGCTTGCCGCGGTGCAGGAGGCGCTGCCCCCGCAGCCGCGCGTGCTGCTGGTCAGCGCGGCTCCGGATGACCGCCGGTTCACGGACTATGTCCTGGAGTCGATGTCGGCGTGCATCCGCAATTCCGGGATCACCCCTTCCTCCGTCACGATGCTGGACCGGCGCAATGCCGCCCTGGCGCGCGACCTCGTCCGTTCCGCGGACTGGGTCGTGCTCTGCGGCGGGCATGTCCCCACGCAGAACCGCTTCCTGCACGAGATCGGTCTGAAGGCGCTGCTGCGCGGATTCGACGGGCTCGTGATGGGGTGCAGCGCCGGGTCGATGAACTGCGCGGAGCGCGTCTACTCCCACCCGGAGCTGCCCGGCGAGGCCGTGGACCCGGCGTACCCCCGCTGGCTGGAGGGCCTGGGGCTGACGACGCGCCAGCTCATCCCGCACTTCGACCAGGTGCGCCACGCCGTCGTGGACGGGCGGCGCCTCTTCGAGGACATCATCTTCCCGGAGAGCTGGCGCCACGCTTTCTATACCTTCCCGGACGGAGGCTACATCCTGCAGAAGGATGGCCGCGAGACGCTGCACGGCCTCGCCTGGGAGATTTCCAACGGACAGATGCGGCAGGTTTCTGCCGAAAACCAAGTGTATACCTTTATGAACGTTATTTTCATTTCCCCGCATTTCCCCCAGACCTACAGCCACTTCTGCTCAGGCCTGCGCGCGAATGGCGCGAATGTGCTGGGCATTGCGGACGCGCCTTATGAGCAGCTCACCGACGAGCTGCGCGGCGCCCTGACCGATTATTACAAAGTCAACAACCTGGAAGACTATGGTGAGGTGTACCGCGCCGTGGCGTGGTTCGCCCACAAATACGGGCGGATCGACTGGATCGAATCCAACAACGAATACTGGCTGGAACAGGACGCGCGCCTACGTACGGACTTCAATGTCAACTCCGGTATCAAGAGCGACCGCGTGGCATCCATCCGCAACAAGTCCGAGATGAAGAAATGCTACGCCCTGGGCGGCATCCCCACGGCCCGTCAGGTCAAGGGATCCGAGGGGCCGGCCAAGGTCCGGGCCTTCGTGAAGATGACCGGCTTCCCGGTTATCGCCAAGCCCGACGGCGGCATGGGCGCCAGCGGCACCACCAAGATCCACGACGCCAAGGAACTGGACGCGTGGTTCGCCGCCCACCAGGACAATTACGGCCTGTTCGTGATCGAGGAGTTCATCACCGGCCTGCTGGTGAGCTACGACGCCATCTTCAATGCCAAGGGTGAACCCATCTTCGAGAACAACACCGTCTTCCCGACCCCGATCATGGACATCGTCCACGACAACCTGGAGACCTGCTACTGGACCAACAAAACCGTCCCCGCCAAGCTCGCCGCCATCGGACGCCGCACGGTCAAGGCCTTCGATGTCCGGAGCCGCTTCGTACACCTGGAGTTTTTCCAGCTGGACCGCGACCGCGACGGGCTGGGCAAGAAAGGCGACTACGTGGGGCTGGAAGTCAACATGCGTCCCCCGGGAGGCTACACGCCCGACATGATGAATTTCGCCCACAGCACGGACGTCTACCAGATCTGGGCCGACATGGTCGTCTTCGACGAGCGTCGCAAAGGCGCCGGCGAACAGTACTACTGCGCCTACGCCGGCCGCCGCGACAACAAGACCTACCGGCACAGCCTGGACGAGATCCTCTCCCGGTACGGTGCCGACCTCCGCATGGTCGAGCGCGTCCCCGCCGCCCTCGCCGACGACCTCTGCGACATGGCCTTCATCGCCCGCTTCAAAGAAAAGAAAGACGTCGACCGCTTCTTCTCCTTTATCTGCGAGAAATAAAAAATAACGTATACTGAGTGCTGTCGAGGGTCCACGCTTTGGACCCTCGACAGCATTTTCGACCGTTTTTGCTGTTGAAGGTCCAGCGGCTGGACCTTCAACGGCATCCGGTCTTATTGTCTGGGGGAGGAATGATGATCGGGTGATTTGGAAATGCGCTGAACTCTTCCTATCTTTCAACTGATTATTATGACTGACTTGACTATGAACCGCTATTTCTTAGTGACAACAGACCATCTCGTAGACCGTCTTTGGTTTCGCGATGAAGAAGATTTCCGGGTTGCGATGAATTATGTGGCCGTTGCCGCCTTCTTGACAGGCGTCCTTGTCCTGGCTTTTATCCTGATGTCCAATCATGTCCACTTCGTGCTCAGATGCCCCAGGGCCCGTGCCGAGCTGTTCATCAACAAGTTCAAGCGGCTCTATGGCGCATACTACCGGCGGAAATATGGCGTCTGTGAACTCCTTCGACGGAACGGGGTCGATTATCAGGAAGTCCAGGAGGAGGATGAATCCCTCGAAAGGGCTATCGCCTATGTATTGATGAATTGTGTGGCTGCAAACATCTGCCTTGAGCCTTCCGGATATCCTTGGGGAAGCGGCCGAGTCCTTTTCAACAGCAATCCTCTGCCTTCACAGCGTCTGGGAGATCTCTCGGGAAGGGAACAGATCCGTTTGCTGAGAAGCAATGTGACACTGCCTCAGGACTACCGGATTGCTTCATCCGGCTATATTCTTCCAGAATCTTTTGTTCCGATCAGAGGCATTGAAGCGCTGTTTAAAAGTCCTAAACGCCTGGGATTCTTCTTACGGACCTCCTCCAAGGCCCGGCTGCGGCTGAAGGGTGACCCGGCGCCCTCTTTCCGGGACCAGGTCATCCTTGCAGCCTGTGCAGACCTGTGCCAATCCCTCTTCAGGACAAACGGGATCTCTTCCCTGACTTCGGAGCAAAAAGCCGAACTGCTCCGCCAGCTGGGGAAACGTTTCAACGCAGACCTGAACCAGCTTTGCCGGGTAACCGGCATTCCTTATGCCGAAGCGGCCAGGATGCTGGATCATTATTAATGCTTTCGAGGGTCCAACACGTGGACCCTCGAAAGCATTTTCGGCCGTTTTTGCCGTTGAAGGTCCAGCAGCTGGACCTTCAACGACAGTTTGGGGCAGGGATACCGTCTCTTCTGCAAGAAGGCCCCGCAGGAAACTGCAGGGCCTTCTTTAAAAGGGTTTCGGAGCGAAGCGACTAGTCTTCGTCCTTCTCGGCGGCGGCGTAGTCCGCGAGGAGCTTGGTCTGGACATCGCCCGGGACCGGCTGGTAGTCGGCGAACTCCATGGTGAAGGTCGCGGAGCCGGCGGTCAGGGAGCTCAGGGAGGTGGAGTAGCGGTAGAGCTCTGCGAGAGGCACGCGGGCCTTGAGGATCGCGAAGCCCTTGTCGGCACCCATCTCACCGAGGATACCGCGGCGGTTCTGCAGGTCGGACATCACGGCGCCCTGGTACTCGGACGGGGTCATGACCTCGACGTTGTAGATCGGCTCGAGGATCTTCGGACCGGCATTGCGGAAAGCCTCACGGAAGGCGTTGCGGCCGGCGATGATGAAGGCGATTTCCTTGGAGTCGACCGGGTGCATCTTGCCGTCATAAACGAACACGCGGATGTCGCGGGCGTAGGAACCCGTGAGCGGGCCCTCGACCATGCGCTCCTTGATACCCTTGAGGATGGCGGGCATGAAGCTGAGGTCGATGGCGCCACCGACGACGCAGTTGTAGAACTCCAGCTTGCCACCCCACTCAAGCTCGGTGATATCCTGGGTCTTGATGTTGAGCTGGGTCTCCTTGCCGCCGATCATGAACTTGGTGTTGAGATCGCCCTCGGCCGGGCAGACCAGCAGGTGGACCTCACCGAACTGGCCGGCGCCGCCGGACTGCTTCTTGTGGCGGTACTGGGCGCTCGCGACCTTGGTGATGGTCTCGCGGTACGGCACCTTCGGGGCGAAGAGCTCGACATCGAGCTTGTACTCGTTGTTGAGCAGCCACTTCACGATGTTGATGTGCTGCTCGCCGTTGCCGCTGAGGATGGTCTGGCGGAGCTCCTTGGAGTACTCGACAATCACGGTCGGGTCGACGTTGGCGATCTTCTTGAGGGCGTCGCCGAGCTTCTGCTCGTCCTGTTGGACCTTGGCCTTGATGGCGCAGCGGTACTTCGGGGCGGGATACTCGATCTTGTCGTACTTGATGCCGGAGCCCGGCAGGGAAAGGGTCGTGTTGGACTTGCCGTTCTTGAGCTTGACGGCGCAGCCGAAATCACCGGCGTGCAGGGAGGTAACGGCCTCCTTCTTGGTCCCGGCGACGGCGTAGATGGCGGAGAGGCGCTCCTTGTTGCCGGAGACGGGGTCCTCGAGGTCGAGACCTGCGGTGACCGTGCCGCTCATCACCTTGAAGTAGGAAACCTCACCGAGGTGCTGCTCCACGTCGTTCTTGTAGATGAACAGGGACGGGGCGCCTTCGGCCTTGACGGCCGGGGCGGGAGCGACGTCCTTGACGAACTCGAGGAGGCGCTTCACGCCGATGTCCTTCTTGGCGCAGACGCAGAAGACAGGGTAGGCCTCGCCGGCGGCGACGCCCAGGTTGAGGCCCTGGCGGATCTCCTCCTCGGAGAGCTCACCCTCCTCGAAGTATTTCTCCATGAGGGCGTCGTCGAACTCGGCGACCTTCTCGATGAGGGCGGCGCGGGCCTCTTCGGCCTGGTCCTGGAACTCAGCGGGAATCGCGAGGTCCTCGCGGGTGCCGTTGGCGTCCTTGAAGTGATAATATTTCATCGTGAGGACATCCACGAAACCGTCGAAGGCGGTGCCGGGGTTGACCGGGAACTGGACATAGACGGCCTTGCTGCCGATGGACTCCTTGATGGAGTTCTGGATGTTGTCCCAGTCGGCCTTCTCGCTGTCAAGCTGGTTGACGGCGATCACGAGGGGCAGCTTCTTGCTGTCGGCCATGCGGAGGAAGTTCTCCGTGCCGACCTCGACACCCTGCTGGGCGTTGATCACGAGGATGCCGCTCTCGCAGACGCGGAAAGCAGCATAGGCGCCGCCGATGAAATCGTCGGAACCCGGAGCGTCGATGAAGTTGATCTTGGCGCCCTGGAACTCTGCATACAGCGGAGTCGCATAGATAGAGCGCTGGTTCAGCTTCTCAAGCTCATCATTGTCGGAAACGGTGTTCTTGTCCTCAACGGTGCCACGGCGGTCGATGACCTTGCCTTCGTACAGCATCGCCTCGGCAATCGTGGTCTTTCCGGATTTGGTGCTGCCAAGAAGGACCACGTTGCGGATGTCTTTGGTGGAGTAATCTTTCATGTTATCAATAATTTTATGAGTTTGCGTCTTTGGGCCGGATCAGGGCATTCAAGTCTGCAAATCTAATAAAAATAATAGGAATAACAATGAAATGGCCGCTGACTCAGGCCTTTTTGTCGTCAGACCGGCGATAAATAGCCAGAATCTCTTCTCCGTGGAAGCCCAGCTCCCCGTACAGAAAGCGGTCGAAACGCCGGCGGGGGAGATCCAGAATCCGGCAGATGCAAGAAAAATCAACGTCCGGGTCGAGCCAGATCCGGTCGGTTTCCATCAGGCGTTCAAATGTGGAATAAGCGTGAAACAGAGTGTTCATATTGTAAAGTCTTTGATATCACAAATGTGAATCATTATTCCATGAAGGACAAGGATTCCAAAAAAACGAGATAGATCCAAATGCAGATTTTTATGTTTTTTACAGGATTTAGCTGTTTTTTATAGAGATGTAAAGTCTCGCTTCACAATGTGAAATTATATATTACGCCCTGTGTTACATCCCCGCTCTACATTTGACCGGAGTTAAAAACGGTTTAAAATGAACACCTTGAAAAAACTGCGTATCCAGAGCGGACGGAAGCAAACGGATGTGGCTGAAGAGGCAGGCATCTCCAGAGAACATCTAAGTGCATTGGAGAATGGCCGGCACCGCTTGGCCCCTGAGCGGGCAGAGAAGTTGGCCGCCATCTATGGTGTGTCTCCGGCGGATCTGATGGGATATCATATGCCAGAGGATGCGCGCAGCATGAAGGAAGAGATGGATTCCGCAAGAGCCCGTTTTGAAGCCAGGGAGAGGGAGTACGCCCGTGAATTACAGGCTAAACAGGCAGAGATTGACCGTCTTTCAGAGGAGGTTGCACGGCTCCAGCATGACCTCAAGTTCACCCAGGATGTATGCCGTCGGTTGATGAAGCAAAATAATCTGCCGGAGGAGACCTTGTCAGAAGGGGAAAATATGTAAATTTGCGACTGTATGTCGCGTGAAATCCATCTCCTTGACCATCTGAATGAAGGTCTTGTCGAGGCGGGCTGCGACGAGGCGGGCCGGGGCCCCCTCGCCGGGCCGGTCTTCGCCGCGGCAGTGATCCTTCCGGAGGGTTTCCACCATGCGCTGCTCAACGATTCTAAGCAGATGAGTGAAAAGGCGCGGGATACCTTGCGCGAAGTGATTGAGCGAGAGGCGGTCTCGTGGGCGGTCGTGGCCGTCTCACCTGAAGAAATCGACACCGTCAACATCCTCAACGCCTCGATCCTCGGCATGCAGCGCGCTGTGCTTCAACTGGATCCGTCTCCGGAGTTCCTGCTGGTGGATGGGAACCGTTTCCGCCCGTTCGGCCGATACAAGGCGACTGACTACCGGACCGTGGTCCACGGGGATGCTACCTATGCAAGTATCGCGGCCGCTTCCGTCCTTGCGAAGACGCACCGGGACGAATACATGCGCCGCATCGCGGCGGAATACCCCCAATACGGCTGGGACCGCAACATGGGCTATCCGACGAAGGAGCATATCGAAGCGATCAAGCGGTTCGGTTATACCCTGTACCATCGCAAGAGTTTCCATCCCAAGGAACTGGAGCCCACCTTGTTTTAAAAAACAATCAAAAAAGGATAAAAAACAATGAAAAAGATCATTTCCGTGGCCCTTGCGGCCCTATTGCTCTCTTTCTCCGCTTTTGCGGATGAAGGCATGTGGCTGCTGCCCCTTCTGCAGAAAATGAACGGCAAGGCGATGACCGAACTCGGCTGCCGCCTCACGCCTGA